>Ga0172381_10004817_pt1 | contig 13859 bp, 5 predicted proteins | sample Leawel6488metaG_FD_119754 | JGI IMG/M metagenome (GOLD analysis project Ga0172381, IMG submission 119754) | Leachate microbial communities from a municipal landfill in Southern Ontario, Canada - Leachate well 64-88 metaG | ecosystem: Engineered > Solid waste > Landfill > Unclassified | place... | reverse complement strand
GATGGAACTCAAACCTTTCGAGTTTCTTTCTTACAAGTTCAACGGTGGCGCCGACCTCTATTTCTATGAAAACTCGTGGTTTCGCGGGGAAGGCAACTGGACACAGAATCAGGAACACCGCGATCCGGAAAGCCAAAAGGCGCGTGACAATACCTACAACATGCTGATAGAGCATACCTTGAACTTCAACAAAGACTTTGGCAAGCACCATGTGGATGCCGTGGCAGGTACTACTTACCAACACCACGAATGGGAAGGACTTTGGGCTTCCCGCCTGAACTTCCCGATGCTGGGTACTGGCGAATACCTGACGGTGTTGAATGCCGGACAAAGCAATCAGCAGAACACGAACAGTATCAGCGAGAACTCGATGATTTCCTATTTGGGAAGGGCGAACTACATTTATGACGATACCTATTATCTGACCGCCACTTTCCGCCGTGATGGTACTTCCCGTTTGGCAAAAGAAAACCGTTGGGGCAACTTCCCGTCCATAGCTGCTGCTTATAGAATTTCGAACGAAGATTTCTTCAATGTGTCTTGGATTAACGATTTGAAACTTAGGGCGAACTGGGGCCGTTTGGGGAACTCTTCGATTGGCGACTGGGACTATATCGGGACCATCAACCAAAGTATCGTAACCGTGTTCGGCGGAGCTATTGCTTCGGGATCCTCCCAAGTGAAATTAGTGAACTCCGGTCTTGTTTGGGAAACGAAAGAGACGGCGAACGTAGGTTTTGACGCCAGTTTCCTTAATCAGCACTTGACAGTCGGTGCGGAATACTATAACTCGAAGACCAACGACGTGTTGGCTGAAACCCCGATCGCCATTTCCACCGGAAACCAGGGCGGTACTCCATGGACGAACGCCGCCAGCTTGCGCAACAAGGGATTTGAATTTACCATCGGTTGGAAAGATCAAGTATCCGATTTTAAATATAATGCATTGCTAAATATGACCACGATAAGTAACAAAGTGCTAAATTTAGGACGCGACAGCAGCACGAAAGACTATATCGATTCCGGGCAGGCCCGGTCACAACCGGGCAGGTCTTTGGCTGAATTTTATTTGAGAAGGACGGACGGCATTTTCAAAACGCAGGAACAGATTGACAATTATGTGACTTCCAGCGGCACACCGATTATGATTGAAGGGAAACGTCCGGTGTTGGGAGACGTGAAATACCTCGACTTGAACGACGACGGACAAATTACCGATGCCGACCGCGATTACTGCGGCAGCCCCTGGGCCAAGATGCAGATGTCATTGATATTTAGCGCGGAATGGAAGGACTTCGATTTCAGCATGATGTGGAACGGACAGTTCGGCAACAAGATATACAACGTGCCATTTTGGCAAGGAAGTTTGTTCGCCGACAACTCCAACTACATTCGTTTCAATAAGGGCGAAGAACCTTATCAGGTAAACCCGGATTCCAATACGCCACGCATCATCTACGGCGATTTCCGCAACTCCCGCGATGCCGACCGCTTCTTGGAAAACGGCTCTTACTTCCGCATGAAGAATATCTCCATCGGGTATAACTTCAAACAAAGATGGTTGGCGAATCTGGGTATCGAGAGACTTCGTCTGTATGCTACCGGCAGCAACCTGATTACGCTTACTACCTACTCCGGTTTGGATCCCGACTTCAAAGGTGCAAATTCCGTTTGGAACAGTGGCACAGACAGCTTCGCCTATCCCAGCACCCGTTCAGTGATGTTTGGACTGGATTTGACATTTTAATTTAAAAATCAGTTTAAGAATTATGAAAAAGATATATGGTTTAATGCTCGCGGTTGCGCTGACCTTGTGCATCGGGTGCGATTCAAGTTTATTGGATATTGAGAATCCCAATGAGGTTACAAACGACACTTATTGGAACAAACCGGAAGACGCTACTGCCGGTGTGAATGCCTGTTACAGTTTCCTTTATAAGGAAGGTACATGGATGCGATGGCTCTCTTTCCGCTACGATTTAACTTCGGACGAAGGTTGGAGTTCTTCCCCGTGGATTGAGTTGGGCGACTGGACGCGCTTCCTCTACAACAATTATAATTTCTACGAAGGCAACAACATACATTGGGAACATTTCTATGTCGGTATCTTCCGTTGCAATCAGGTATTGGCTAAAGTACCGGGTATAGAAATGGATGAAACGACGAAGAACCTAGTGTTGGCGCAAGCCTCTTTCTTGCGTGCCTTGTGGTATTTTCAGGTAAACCTGCTGTGGGAAAAAGGCACCATGCCTTTGGAACCCAAGGATTCTGATTATATCCCGGAGGATGCTTCCGAGCAACAAATCTGGGATCAGATAGAAACAGATTTGACTTATGCGATGCAGTATCTGCCTGAATCGTGGGACGCCGCCAACTTGGGTCGTGCCACCAAGGGTGCGGCCAAGGCGTTGCTCGGCAAGGCTTATATGCAGCAGCGCAAGTTCGACAAGGCGAAGGAGCAATTGCAATGGCTGATTGACAAGGAAGGCTCTTTGTATGGCCTTCTCGCCAACCGCGAGGACAACTTTACTGATTTGGACGAGAATAACAAGGAAGGCATTTTCGAAATTCAGTTTAGCGACCAAAACAAGGGTGGCACAGGCAACAGTGCCAGCATGGCATTCGGTTTCCAACGCACCCAGTTCTATGCTCCCAGCGGCATCGGTTGGGGTGACGGCAAGGCCCGCCGTTGGCTGGTGGATGAGTTCCTGAAAGAAAAACGGGTGGACGGAAAGAATGACCTGCGCCTATACAACAGCATCCTTTATCGCGGGTTCTCGCAAGACTTCCCCGACCAGCCGACAAGGTATTACGGATTTGAGAATGCGGATTGGAATAACGGTTGGGGAACCGACCCGGAAGACTGCTACATCCGCAAATACAACACGTCTTACTATCGCAGCACGGAAGACTATTTTTCACGTAACAACTACCGCATCATGCGCTACGCCGACATCTTGCTGAACTATGCGGAATGTCTGGTCGAAACAGGGAGTAGCCCGGCTACCGCCGCCGTTTACGTGGATAAAGTGCGGGAACGTGCCGGATTGTTAAAATTGGCTGACAGCCAGTGGAGTACCTCCTTGGACTCCAAGGATGCCTTTATCAATCGCCTCCAAACGGAGCGCACATTGGAACTCTGTTTCGAAGGTTGGCGTTGGGCCGACTTGAAACGTTGGGGCTTGCTCGATTCTCAGGCGGGCGTTGATGAACTGAAGGCCCGCGACAGGGATTTCAACAACTTTGTCGTCGGCAAACACAGGCGCATGCCCATCCCAAGAAATGAAGTGGACGTCAGCACCGTTGACGGTGTTGTGCACCTTACTCAGAATCCTAATTATTAATTGAATAACTAATGGGAGGGTTGTGTGCAGAAGGTTCTTCTTCCCACATGGCCTTCCCCTTTTTAATTTTGTGTCATGTCGCTTTTCTTAAAAAAAATACTGTTCCTATTCGCCTTCGCTTGTTGCTGCATTTCGTCCGCACAGAATATCCAGAATCCGGTACTTCCCGGAGTGGCGGATGCCGGAGTGTTGAAGTACAACGGAAAATATTACATCGGCGGGGTTTTCACAAACGGCGATTTCTATGTGTCGGATGATTTGGTTCATTGGTCAAAGCCGATTCATGTCGTGTCAATGGACAACGACTGGACGAGAGGAACCGGGGCGAAGGATAACCAGATACATGCCAACGACATGCTTTATCTGAATGGCGAATTTCACTTGTATTGGTCAGTCAATTATTGGGGAAGGGACAAACACGCCGTCCACATCACACACGCGCAGAGCAACGACGTGCTGGGTCCTTATACGGAAACTGACAAAAAACATTGGTTGGACAACCGCATCGACCCGATGGTATTCCGGGACGACGACGGACAGCTATACATGTACATGGTGCGCTTTACCGATGGCAATGCCATCTGGGCGCGTAAAATGAAAAATCCGGCGAAGTTCGACGGTGAGCCGGTCTGCCAATTCGCCTCATTGCCGGACACCTGGGAAACAATGGACAACAGGGTGGCTGAAGGCCCTTGGGTCATCAAATACAGGAATCGCTACTACATGATGTACAATGCGAACCATACTTCCACGCACTGGGGTAATTATAAGTTGGGGGTTGCCGAAGCCGACTCACCCTTGGGTTTTCAACACGGGAATAAATACAGTTACCCGGTAGTGGTAGGCAATCAGGCACGATTTGAAGAAATACACGTGGATTTATTGCGCTATGGCAAAACGTATGAGCCATTGTTCGCTTACACAGAGATTAAGCCCGAAACTGATTGGACAAAGCCGTCTTACAACGATTCCCTGTGGAAAAAAGGGGAATCGGGTTTTTCTTCCGAGGAAGTAAAAGGCTCGACCACCCGCCATATGGGTACGCTGTGGAACTCCCCTTCTTTGTGGCTGCGCAAACCCTTCTCAGCCGATAAGCAGGCAGGCAATCTGGCGTTGCGTATCGCTCACGACGGCGACACGAAGATTTATCTGAACGGAACGTTAATCTACGACAAGCAGGGGCGCGATTATTGCATCGTAAATTTGGATGAAAAGTTGCGTGCCGCCTTGAACGAAGGTGCGAATCTGCTTGCTGTGGAAACCCATAAAGGCCGTTCCGCATTCTTCGATGTGTCTTTATTTGACATGAAAAGCGAGCTTGCAGACGATATTTTGATGACTCCTGGACAGCCCAATATTCTGCGGGGTCCCAACGGCTTTGAGTGGTGGCTCATCTACATGGCGAACAGAAACAACGAGCGGCGGGGACAGTATATCGACCGGGTTCAGTTTTTCGATAAAACTTTGTTCGTAGATGGTATTACAGGTTCTCATACAAAGGGTTATCACCCCGAACCTTCAAAGCCTACTTTTTCCCTAATCGGGGAAACTCCGTCGTTCGGCGTGTTGCAACAGGTACAGCCTTCGGTGGCTTATTTGTTTGAAGCGGGGGTTAAAACAAAAGACGAGGCCGGGGTCATCGCTTGGTGGAAAGATGCCGACAACCATGCTTTCGTAGGATTGGATGCTAAAAGCCAAAGCTGGTATTTGCGCACTCTTGTCGATGGGAACGAGAACAAGGAATTTTTCACGCTTCCGGCGGATTTCCGTTGGGGCGTTTACCATCATTTTCGGATTGAGCGCGATGGCGACGGGTTAAAAGTGTGGTTGGATGAGATTGCTGCGCCTAAAAAACATATCTTTGCCGGAGTTATCCCCTCTGGGAAAGGCGTTCCGGGAGTGTTCGACATGGCTCAGGATGCTTTGTTCGATGGGGTTACTTACACCATCGGTTTTGACGATTGCAATTTGCCACTTTCGGAAAAGACAGAGGCCTTGAAAGGCGATTTCCTGAACGATTACGAACTTAGTTTCCAACTATCCGGTTTGTCAGGACAAAGCGTGGCAGGCTGTTACCCGATTCATGTGGATAAGGACAACTATGTGAAAGCGCAGTTTAACTGTACCACCCGGATGCTCGAAGTCGTTGCGGTAAAACAAGGAAAAACAGCTTGGACGAAAGATTTTTCACTGGGATGTTTTCAATCGCTTTATCCCGATGTGAAATACAGCGATCTCATTGAGAAATGCTATCGTTTTGCCACGCCTACTTGGTTGGATGCCATTTACTTGAATCGGCACGAAGCGGATGATAAATCCAAGTTTGTGGAAAATATGTTCACCAAGTTCAGCATAGAGTATTTGGATAATGGGAAGTGGCATCCGATAGATAACCGGGGGGCGGAAATTGCCGAACACCCGGTTTATAACCGATTGGCTTTTAACCCCGTAAAAGCGGAAGCGATACGGTTTATCAATAAAAATGCCGAAGACTTGCAACGCCATATTTATAAAATAGGCGTTCACGAACAATTGAAGGAATCCTATAACTTTCGTGTCGCAAGGCGGGGAGACAAACTCTATTTGTTCATCGACGGCAGGGAGTTGGGAGCATTAGACATCCAATATCCCGCATCCCGCATCGGATTCTGCTCGGATAGCGGCTTTTCGGTTTACCGTGGCATATTGTATTACCACATAGGAGATTCAATATAGACTAATTTAAAAAAATCATGAAAAAGAATTTTATTTATGCGTGGCTGTTTCTGTCGATTGCACCGCTGGCCTCTTGTCAGTCCTGTTCTTCGGAATACAGGGATGTGGACGGAATTGTCGTTAGGGAAGTTGAAACGCCTATGTTCTTTGGCGATCCGTTCATCATGTTGCATGAAGATGTATATTACGCCTATGGCACCAATGCGGACGACGGAATTGAAGTATATACCTCAGATGATTTGAAAGAGTGGAAAAAAGTACCGGAATTGGCATTGCACAAGAATAATTCGTATGGTGAGAAATGGTTTTGGGCGCCTGAAGTGTATTATGTCAACGGAAAGTTTTACATGTATTACTCTGCCGAAGAACATATTTGTGTTGCGGTGGCTGATTCCCCGTTCGGCCCATTTAAACAATCCGTTCAGAAACCAATGATCGAAGGTGAAAAAACAATTGATAACTCATTGTTCATTGACGATGATGGTAAGCCGTACCTGTTTTTCGACCGTTTCAATGACGGATTAAACATCTGGGTTGCAGAATTGGAAGATGATCTGATAACCATTAAAACAGAAACGTTGCATCCCTGTATTCATGTTTCCCAGGAGTGGGAGGAGGTTTGGCCCAGAGTAAATGAAGGCGCTTTTGTTGTGAAACACAACGGAATATATTTCATGACCTATTCGGCAAACAGTTATGAAAGCCCCTTTTACGGAATCGGTTGTGCAACCGCGACAGATATTTTAGGCGAATGGACTAAATATTCGGACAATCCCCTCTTGCAGAAACCCGGAAATCTGGTAGGAGTAGGGCATAGCGCCATGTTCAGGGATAAAAAAGGTGATTTGCGTGTTGTTTTTCATGCACATCATGATGAAAAAAATATCCATCCGCGAAAAATGTATGTCGGAAAAGCCGGATTTAAAGAAGTGGATGGCGTGGATAAGTTGTATATTGAAGAACAATACGAGATTCCGGTACTGGCTAAATAAAAATATTTGCTTATCTTGTTGTCTAAAAAAATTTTAATACTTTCCGGAATATATCATAAAGTGTTTTGTGTGTTTAATGGATAAGAGGAACCCGAATCTACACTATATTATTTTGTTGTTTATTATATTGATTATGAACAGCGGAGACTTATTCTGTTTTCCGCACTATTCTTTCAAGCATTACAACATCAATAACGGGTTGTCGCAGAATACTGTTTACGCTATTTTTCAGGATAATCAGGGTTTTATGTGGTTCGGCACCAAAGACGGCTTGAACCGTTTTGACGGAACTTCGTTCAAGATCTTTAAATTTTCTCCCGGCGGAAACCTACGCGACAATGTGTTTCACCGCATTCTTCAGGATAAATATGACAATCTTTGGGTAGGGACCGATGACGGAATTTATATTTTTAATCACCGTAGAGAGGAGTTTAACCGTTTTGGACGGACCACAGCCGATCATATATCGATGGATGGGGTTGTCAGTGATATTCTACTGGATAACGATGGCGATATGTGGATTTCCGTGGAAGAGAAAGGCGTTTTTTATTATAATTTTGCGGCTGACACTCTTATCCATTACACTATTCCGCAGACTCCAAGCGGGATGAGGATGATAAGTCTTTGCCTCGGCCGGGATGGGCACGTCTGGGCGTTTCCCTATAATTTGCCCTTTATCCGGATCGATAAAAAAACAGGTGAAGTTTCCGAGTATCACCTGAAAGACGATCCTAATCTGGTATATAATACAGGTGAGATATGGAAAGTGGTGGCAGACGAGTATAATCAACTGCTTATCGCTTCTTCTACAAAAGGCATTATAAGCGTAAATACAGTCAATCTTACACATCGTATTTTATTGGATGAAGATGTATATGGAGAACCGATATTTGCACGTTGTCTCGCGAGGATTGATCCGCAAACGATATGGATTGGCAGTGAATCGGGATTATACATCTATAATACTGAAACCGGGGACGTCGGGAATCTCCGTCACAACAGGTACATACCATATTCCTTGTCCGACAATGCGATCTATTCCATCTATAAAGACAGGGAAGGTGGAATCTGGGTCGGCTCATTTTTCGGAGGAGTGGATTACTATTCCAACCAGTACAATCAATTTGAATTGTTCTATCCCGTTGCGGAAGAAAATCGTATGAACGGTAGTCGTGTTCGTGAATTTTGCAGTGCCCCCGATGGAAAAATATGGATAGGAACGGAAGATAACGGCTTGAATTTGTTTGATCCGGTAAGCAATGAATTTTTGCCGTTACCGTCCGCCTTACAATCGCTTTATACGAACATCCACGCGTTATGTGCCGATGGAGACTACCTATGGATCGGCACTTTTTCGAAAGGATTGAACCGGTATAATCTGAAAACAGGGGAACTGCTTACCTACATGCATTCGGAGGCTCCGAATGCCATCAGCCATAACAGTACTTTTGCCATACATAAAGACCGTCAGAATACATTATGGATAGGCAACCTGTCGGGACTGAATATCTACAATTACAATGAAAACAACTTTATTCAAATTGATGAATTGCAGGGAATTCACATCCAGGATATTTTTGAAGATACGGATGGGAAGATATGGGTATCTACATTTACCAAAGGTCTTTACCGGTATGATCCGGCTACTGGCGATTGGGTGGTTTTCCTGCACGATCCCTCCAATCCCGGAAACACGTTATATAACAAGCTGACAAGCGTTTTTGAGGACAGTCGGAAACGATTGTGGGTGACCACGGAAGGCGGAGGCTTTTACCTTTTTGATAAAGAGACGGAAGAATTTGCCACATTCAACACTTCCAATGGATTGCCCAACGATGTGGTGTATCAAATAGTTGAGGATGATAATGCCAACTTATGGCTTTCAACCAATGGCGGACTTGTTCGTTACAATCCGAAAACAGGAGAATTTAAAAATTATACAGTGAGCAATGGTTTGAAAACCAATCAATTTAATTATAAATCGAGTTTTAAGACGCCAGACGGAACAATCTATTTCGGTTCTATTGATGGCTTTGTGCGTTTTAATCCTTCGGCCTTTAAAGATTCGGAGCTTGACATACCCATTGTTTTTACGGAGTTATTTGTGAAGAATGAACCGGTAAGCCCCGGAGACGAAAAATCTTTACTGAAGGAAAGTATTCTTTATACAAATGAATTGACCTTGCCTTATAATAAAAATTCTTTCCGATTGGAGTATGCAGTACTCAACTATTCCAATTTGAATGCCAATCATATTGTATATAAATTGGAAGGGTTTGACAAAGAGTGGATCAATATAAAAGATGAACAAGATATTTTGTATTCAAATCTGAGACCGGGAAAATATAGGCTTATAGTCAAGTTGAATGGGAATAGGGAAAATCAAAAAGTGGGGAATCTAAAAATACTTGTTGTTCAAATACGCCCACCATTCTGGTTGAGTGGATGGGCTTATTTGATTTATTTCTTGCTGCTTGCATTATCAATTTTACTATTATTCCGTTTCTTGAATTTGCGCGAGCAACGTACCCAGCGACGTAAGATGAGGATCTTTGAACGGGAAAAAGAACGGGAATTATACCGTTCAAAGATTGATTTTTTCACCAATGTGGCGCATGAGATCCGTACACCTTTGTCACTGATCAAAGCACCGCTCGATCATGTGATCATGACAGGGCAGGTATCCGATAATGTAAATGAAAACCTGCAAATTATGAGCAAGAATACCGATAGACTGCTCAATCTGACAAATCAGTTACTGGATTTTCGCAAAACCGAATCGGATGCCTATTCACTTAACCTGAACAGACAGAATGCTTCGGAGCTGATTCGGGATACTTTCCTGCGTTTCACTCCCCTTGCAAGTCAACGTAATCTGACCTTTGAACTCGATTTGCCTGATAACGATATCTTTGTCCTTCTGGATAAAGAAGCTTTCCTGAAAATCGTAAGTAATCTGGTGAATAATGCCATTAAGTATTGTGATCGCTGTGTACGGGTGAAAGCATATATTTCAACCGATGAAGAGAACATCACGTTTCACCTGCTTACAGAAAACGACGGAGAAAAAATTCCTGATGAATACAGGGAGGAGATCTTCAAACCTTTTGTGCATCTCGATAAAGAGAACGATGGTAAAACTGCAGGTACTGGTATCGGGTTGGCGCTTTCCAAATCTTTGGCTGAACTACATAAAGGAAGTCTGGTTTTGGAGAATGAGGATGAATGGATCCTTTTTCACCTTACACTGCCGGTTGGTGAGACCGATAAAGCTGTATCTGAAGCAGGGAGAGAATTGGGAAAAAGGGAGCCAGATACAAATGTTGAAAAAACGGTAGCGGCTTATACCATACTTTTGGTCGACGATGATGTGGAATTGTTGCGGTTTGAAGAAAAGTTTCTATCGTCACATTATCATATAAAGACGGCAGAAAACGGGATGCAGGCACTGGAAATACTCCGTGAGGAAAATGTGAGTCTCATTGTGAGCGACATTATGATGCCTGAAATGGATGGTCTGGAATTAACCAAACGGATGAAGCTCGATATTGAATTCAGTCATATACCGGTGATCCTGCTCACGGCAAAAGTGAATGTGGAATCTAAAGTACAGGGATTTGAGACAGGCGCCGATGCTTATATTGATAAGCCTTTTTCCCTGGAAGTACTGATGGCACAGATTGCCAATCTGCTACAAAACCGGGAAAAGCTGCGCGAAACATTTCTGAGAAATCCGTTTATTGGGGCCAACAGCATAGTCCGTACCAAATCGGATGAAGAATTCATTAAGAAACTGTACGCAATTGTGCATGAAAATATCGATAATTCCGAGTTCATTGTGGAAGATATTGCGGAGCAGTTCAATATGAGCCGTGCCAGTTTTTACCGGAAAATAAAAGGTGTACTGGATCTGACGCCTAACGAATATATCAGGGTAGAGCGCCTGAAAAAAGCGGCACAGTTACTCAAGGAAAGAGTGTACAAGGTGAATGAGATTTGTTATATGGTCGGTTTTAATTCACCTTCCTATTTTGCAAAATGTTTTCAACAACAATTTGGAGTTTTACCCAAAGATTTTGAATAATAGAGGTCTGAATGAGATTGTATTTGTACTTTTTGACCAATTTGTACTTTTTTATCTGTCTGTAAACGTCTATTTTCGTACAATCGGAATTATAATTTTATTTTAAATAATATCAACATGAAACGAGCAGCAACATTATTACACTAAGGATATAATGATTAAATGCGAGTTCCATATGACTTTAATGTTAATAATGAATATTGTCTTATGAAATCAAAACTTGTTTTATTTATTTTACTTGTAACAACATTCTCTCTCCCTGCTCAGTGGCAACCGGCGGGAGATAAAATTAAAACCCGATGGGCATCGAGGATTGATGTAGATAATGTACTGCCTGAATATCCAAGACCCATTCTGGAACGTGGCGAATGGCAAAATCTTAACGGATTGTGGAATTACGCCATTCTTCCTGTTGGAAAACAAAAACCGACCAATTACGATGGACAGATTCTGGTGCCTTTTGCCGTGGAGTCAAGCCTTTCAGGAGTACAAAAACGGGTTGGTAGCGACAATGAGCTATGGTATCAGCGTGAGTTTACCGTCCCTTCCAAATGGAAAAACAATAAAGTGCTCCTTCATTTTGGCGCAGTGGACTGGAAAACGGATATATGGGTGAACGGCGTGAAAGTGGGGAAGCATACAGGAGGTTACACCCCTTTTTCTTTTGATATAACTCCTGCCCTTGTGAACGGCAACAACACACTTGTCGTAAAAGTGTGGGATTCCACTGACCAAGGATATCAGCCCCGCGGAAAACAGGTGAACAAGCCTGAAGGGATCTGGTACACCCCGGTCACCGGTATCTGGCAGACAGTATGGCTGGAGCCGGTGCCTGAAACACATATCGAAAATATCAGGATTACGCCTGATGTCGATAAAAATATATTAGCAGTCCAGGCTATTACTAATGTGTGCACTTCTGCTGCTAAGGTAGAGGTGAAAGTAAAGGAAGGTTCCCGTGTAGTCGCGACGGGACAGGCCATCAATAACCTGCCGGTGGAGATCACGATGCCGGAAAATGTAAAACTCTGGTCGCCTGACAGTCCGCATCTCTACGACTTGGAAATTACCCTTTGGGATGGTAATAAGCAACTCGATAAAGTGGCAAGTTATGCCGCTATGCGTAAATATTCCATGAAGCGCGATGATAAGGGAATTGTACGTTTACAACTCAATAACAAAGATCTTTTCCATTTCGGACCCCTCGACCAGGGATGGTGGCCCGACGGACTTTATACTGCACCTTCCGATGAGGCTTTGGAATACGATGTGGTGAAAACCAAGGAACTTGGCTTCAATATGATCCGTAAGCATGTGAAAGTAGAACCGGCACGGTGGTATACACATTGCGACCGTCACGGCATAATTGTATGGCAGGATATGCCTAATGGTGACAGGGGCCCTGAATGGCAGATGCGAAAGTATTTCGACGGTGTGGAAAGGGTGCGCTCCGCCGAGTCGGAAGCTAATTTCCGTAAAGAATGGAGAGAGATTATGGATTATCTCTATTCTTATCCGTCGATAGGTGTGTGGGTGCCCTTTAACGAGGCGTGGGGACAATTCAAGACCAAAGAGATCGCCGAGTGGACAAAACAATATGATCCTTCCCGTCTGGTGAATCCAGCCAGTGGCGGCAACCATTATCCTGTGGGAGATATGCTCGACCTGCATCAGTACCCTTCCCCCCAGCTTTATCTTTACGATGGCCAACGTGCTACCGTGCTTGGTGAATACGGCGGAATCGGATGGGCCAACAAAGAGCATCTCTGGGAACCGGATCGTAACTGGGGTTATGTACAATTCAACAGTGCCAAAGAAGTGACCGATGAGTATGTCAAATATGCCGAACAACTGAAACATTTGATCCGCCAGGGATTCTCCGCTGCCGTTTATACCCAGACCACTGATGTGGAGATCGAGGTAAACGGGTTAATGACCTACGACCGGAAACTGGTCAAGGTAGAAGAGGACAGGGTAAGAAAAGTGAATCAGGAAATATGCAATATATTAGGCAAGTAATTCTGTTTCCTTTTTTATTTCTCACTTTCATCACTTGTCAGAGCGAGAAAAATCAGGATAATGAGGATTATTTCATTGAATGGGATAAAAGCACCCTCGTCTGCATTGCAGACAAGGGTGGTTATCCCCGTATGCGGAGATTGAAGGATGACTCTCTTATCGCGGTATATGAGAACAGGAGAGGAGATCTGATGGTGAAAAAAAGTACCGATGAAGGTGCAACCTGGGGTGAACCGGTGATGGCATACGAAGCGTTTAATTATACGGATGAACAAACAGGTGAAAGAACAAGAGTGAATATAGCCAATCCTGAAATAATCCAACTTGATAATGGTGACATCCTTCTTGCCTCAAACCTGCGTCCACGGGATGAAGGTGTTTTCCCTTTTTCTATCGCATTGAAAAGGAGTAGGGATAATGGTGCTACATGGACGGAGGCGGATATTCTTTACCGGGCCGGAACTTATTTCAGGAACGGATGTTGGGAGCCTTCTTTCCTCATGTTACCCAACGGTACATTACATCTTTATTTCGCCAATGAATCGCCTTATCGCGATTCCGATGAGCAGGAAATCTCTATGCTCTATTCCACTGATAACGGTGCTTCATGGTCGGAAGCACATACCACAGTCTCTTTCCGGAAAGGGAAACGGGATGGAATGCCTGTGGCAGTACATGATGGCAGTAAAATATATGTGGCTATTG
>Ga0172381_10004816_pt1 | contig 13862 bp, 13 predicted proteins | sample Leawel6488metaG_FD_119754 | JGI IMG/M metagenome (GOLD analysis project Ga0172381, IMG submission 119754) | Leachate microbial communities from a municipal landfill in Southern Ontario, Canada - Leachate well 64-88 metaG | ecosystem: Engineered > Solid waste > Landfill > Unclassified | place... | reverse complement strand
CCAGACGGAGTTTCAATTTTTATAGATAATTACAACTGTTCTTCAGATATTCTTGCTATTACATTCAAAAATAATGGAAACTTTGACATAGGAGGATATTTTATTTATGCAACAAATTCCCCTGAAGAAGAATTGGCAACTATAGATATTTCAAAAAATAACACTCAAGCATCTTCTAGACTTAATCCTCTTGGAATAAAGTTTGGAAATACTGGAACAATAATCACAAAGAATTCTTTTGTACCAGATGCAGAAGAAACAGACCAATATAATCTTACTGGAATAAACAATTTGTATTCTATAGAGATTCTTCCAATTAGATGGCAAGAATCAAATAATAGGAATGTCTTGGTAAGTTGCACTGAAGCGAAGATAAGTGAGATAATCCAATGTTATTAAGAATAAAATGAATACAAATAATAGAAAATCAAAAAAAGGAATTAGCGTAATCGTGGGATACGTTCTTCTTATCAGTTTTTCTGCATTAATGGGGGTTTTTGTGTATATTTGGTTAAACACATATATTCCCCAAGAAGAATTAAATTGCCCAGATGGAACTTCTTTATTGATACAAAATTATACCTGCACTTCAGACATTCTTACTATTGTTCTCAGAAATGACGGTAAATTTGATATTGGGGGATATTTTATTTATGCAACAGATTCTCCTGAAGAAGAATTGGCAACTATAGATATTTCAAAAAATAATACTCAAAATTATTCCATACGTACTCCCAGCGGGGTAAAATTAGGGTTAATAGGAAGCAAAAACTCCTTGGGGCCCAATGAAGAAGAAATAGAGACGTACAATATAACCGGAAGATCAATGATGTATTTAATTCAAATAATCCCAATGAGATGGCAAGAAGAAGCGAATAAGGAAGTTGTTGTGACTTGCAAGGACGTGCGGATAGAAAAAAGAATCGAATGTTAATATTTAAAAATAAGAAAAGGCATATATTAAAATGAAAAAGAGGTCAAAGAGTTTATCTCCAGTAATTGCTACTGTTCTTTTAGTTACCATCGTTGTTGTAACTGCGCTTATTGTATTTCTTTGGATTAGAGGAATGACAGAAGAGGCTATAACAAAATTCGGGGATCAAAATGTGCAGTTAGTTTGTGGTCAAATTGCTTTTGATGCAAGCTATAGTGAAAATACATTGTATATAACTAACCCCGGAAATGTTCCAATATTTGATATGAATGTAAAAGTTTCTGGAGATGGAAGCTATTCAACATTGGGCTTAAGGGAAAAATCAGCTAATTGGCCAGAAGTCGGATTAAACCAGGGAGGAGTTTTTTCAGATGATTCTTTAACTTTGACTGGAAATGAAATAGTTCTTATTCCAGTTCTTTTAGGAGAATCAGAAAGTGGAAGAAAAACATATGTCTGTGATGAAGGCCAATATGGATACACAATTTCAATTTAAAATGAGAAATAAAAAAGCCCTGTCTAGCGTTATTGCAACTGTTCTTCTCATACTTCTTGTAACAGTATCGATAGCAATTGTATGGGCTTTTGTAAATAATATAATTAATAAGAATACAAAATCGACTGAATCTTGCTTTGATATAGAATCTTCTGGAACTGTACAATAAATCCGTATTATACTTGCTATAATTCAACCTCGGGAGAAGTTCAATTCTCAATAAGCATAGGGGATGCTGAGATAGATAGCCTTATTATAGCGATAACAGCAGAAGGAACTTCAAAGAGTTTTACATTAACAAATGAATACACAAACGACACAAACCTAAAACCTTACAAGGGAAGTTATGGGGCAAATGTGAAACTCCCTGGAAAAAACGAGGGACTTACATATGTTGCAAGTGGATTTGACGGATCAGATAAGATTGATTCAATAAAAATAGCTCCTGTAATAGACGAGGAACAATGTTCTGCAGTTGATACAACTAGTCAAGTAGATAGTTGCTCTTTGTTAGTTAACTTCTAATAACAGGAGGAAAATATTATAAACTAAATTTTATTTGTAATATTATGAATAAGAGGTCGGGTGATTCGAGAAAAAAGGGATTCTCTAAAAATATTAGAGGGCAGGTTTGGGTTGAAACAGTTATATATCTATTAATCGCATTTGTTATGATGGCTTTAGTTCTTTCATACATAAGGCCAAAAATAGAAGAGTTAAGGGATAAAGCAATAATTGAACAGTCCCTTGAAATAGTGAAAAGCATAGATAATTTAATTATAACCATAGGAAGCCCAGGAAATAAAAGACTTATTGAGGTTGGAATAAATAAAGGGTCCCTTATAATTGATGCTCCAAATGATAAAATTATTTTTGAAATGGAAAGCAATTATATGTATACAGAACCTGGAAAAACAGTGGAAATAGGAAAGATAAGTGCAATCACAGAAAAAATAGGAACAACAAATAAAATAACTTTAACGAGAGATTTTGGCGATGAATATAATATTACTTACAAGGGAGAAGAAACTATTAAGACCTTGAGCACAATTTCAGCATCGTATAATTTGTTTTTAACAAATGAAGGAGAATCATTAAATAAAATAGTTATAGATTTCGATACGGAGTAATTAGAAAAATACACAATGGCAAAAACAAACACAGCAATAAAAGATTATCCAAGACCGAAGATAAATTTTAACCCAATATTTCCTCCTTTAAAAAAGGTAAAAGATAAAACAAAAATAAATGTAAGATACTGCCTTGTTGCACCTTACGCTTTTGTCCATATACACTGGGATCCAAAGATATACGAAGTAGTTTATGAAATTGAAGAGCCAATTTTAACAGCAGAGGAAGAAAAGCAAAAAGAAGAAATAATTACTGCAATGAATAATATGATTGATTTTGAAACTGTTGTTGAAAAAGAGAGTTCTAAATTGCTTGAATATATTGATAAAAGATTTAAGCTTCTTGCGATAGAATTGGGGTTGAATATTACTTATGAAGGTTACAAAAAGATGTTCTATTATCTTTGCAGAGACTTTGTGGGATTCAATGAAGCAGAACCATTGTTAAGAGATTATTTTGTGGAAGATATAGAGTGCAATGGAGCAAATTCCCCAATATATATTGTTCATAGAACATACAGAAATATGAAAACAAACCTTACGTTTAAGGACGCAGATAAGCTTCAAAGCTTTGTTGAAAAACTTGCACAAAGATGTGGAAAATACATCTCATATGCAAAACCAATTTTAGATGGAAGTTTGCCAGATGGTTCGAGAGTTAATGCTACATATACAAAAGACATAACAAGCAAAGGCCCAACATTTACTATAAGAAAGTTCACAAAAACACCTTGGACACCTCCTCAGCTAATTTCATTTGGAACATTAAGTCCAGAAATTCTTGCTTACTTATGGATACTTGTTCAATATAAAATGAACGTACTTATTACAGGAGGAACTTCCTCTGGAAAAACCACTTTATTGAATGCGATAGCTTTCTTTATTCCCCCAGAAGCAAGGGTAGTTTCAATTGAAGATACAAGAGAATTAAACTTGCCTAGAGATAACTGGCTTCCAAGTGTTGTTAGAAATGCTACTGGACTTGGATCCATTGGAGAAATAAGCCTTTTTGATTTGCTAAGAAGTTCATTCAGACAAAATCCAGATTATGTGATAGTGGGAGAAGTTAGAGGTGCAGAAGCATCTGTTTTATTCCAGGGAATGGCGTCAGGACACTCATCAATAAGCACTATACACGCAGATTCTGTGGATACTCTTATAAAAAGATTGGAAACCCCCCCAATAGAACTTTCTCCAACTCTGCTAAATGTTTTGGATTGTGTATGCATTATGACCCATGCAATTGTAAATAAAGAGGAAACAAGAAAGCTAAAGGAAGTTGTTGAAATAATAAATGTAACCTTAGATGGAATTGCACTTACAAATACCCCTTTTGTATGGAATGCCATGGAAAATGAATTCTATTCAAAGAAGGATAGCAAAATATTTGAAAAAATAAGAAAAAGGTATGGAATAAAGGTGGAAGAGTTGGAGATTGAATTTAGAAGAAGAGTTCAGCTTTTGTATCAATTATACAAGAGAAACATATTTGATTTTGAAGAAGTTCAAGAGATAGTTAATGAATATTACAAAAAACCTGCAGAAGTCCTTAAAAAATTTGGCATTGAATAATCAAAATATTTAATAACGCAAATTACTTTTTTATTGCATGAATTTGGAAGGAGAAAAAAAGGGTAGTGTTTCGGAAGGCATGTCTTTTCTTAATCAGTTATTAATCTCACTTGAAGAATCTGAATTAAAATTAGAACAAGCTTACAAGAAAGATAAACCTGAACAACTAAAGGCAATAAAGGAATTTATCCTTAAATTACAAATAAAAATAACTGGGGAATTAGGATGAAAATAGACACAATTCACTTTGACAAATTTAAGGAGATAATTTCAAGAGAAAAACTTATGATCAGAGAGCTTAATTCTCTTATAAATTATTTGAAACGAGCAGATCCCGATGAGAAAAGAATGATTAATTCTCAAATTAAACTAATTAAGGAAAAGTTTAGAAAAGTAAACGGGGAGATTCCATTAGTCTTAAGCAATATAAATCTTACAAAAACTTTGAATCAAAAAGAAGAAGCAGAGGCTCCAAAAGCAGTGGAAGAAAAGCCAGCAAAGAAAAAAACAGTTGAAGATGAGAAAAAAGAGTCCTTGCTAAAGAAACCAATAAATATGATAAGTGCAAAACTTTTATCATTCAAAAAAGGATATTCCCTAAAGGAATTGCAGCCAACAATTTTGGAAAAACAAACTTTGAGGAGAATAAGAGATAAAAAGAAAAAAATTGAGGTAAAAAAAGAACAAAAACCAAGCAGTTATATCAACTTTGCAAACAGGGTATTTTCAAAACTTTCAGAGAAAATAATAAGCGATAAAACTTTCCAAGATTTAGAAAGAGATCTTATAAAAGCAAATCTCCAATTTACACCCAGAAGCTACATATCTGTAATCTTCTTAACAACTTGCATATCCCTCTTTATTGGAATTGCTGTAGCAATATTCTTTTTATTCTTTAATATAGGAACCGTGCTTCCGATTGTAACAAAAGCAACAGAAGCAATTTCTGAAAGATTATGGAAAGTTGTTCTCGTAGCTATCCTTACCCCCTTCTTAACGTTTGTATTAATGTATATTTACCCGGGAATAGAAAAGAATTCAACAGAAATGAGAATAGAAGAAGAATTGCCTTTTGCTACAATTCACATGTCTGCTATATCTGGCTCAATGATAGATCCAAGCAAAATATTTGACATTATCATATCAACGCATGAATATCCTTATCTTGAAAAAGAATTTAAAAAACTTTTAAATGAAATAAACCTTCATGGATATGATTTGGTAAGTGCTTTGAGAAATAGTTCTTATAACACTCCCAGTAAAAAATTATCGGAATTACTTAATGGGCTTGCAACAACAATAAATTCTGGAGGATATCTTCCAGAATTCTTTGATAAAAGATCACAAACACTCTTATTCGAAAATAGATTGGAACAAGAAAAAAAGACAAAAGCTGCAGAAACTTTTATGGATATATACATCAGTTTGGTTATTGCAGCTCCCATGATATTAATGATTTTATTAATGATGATGAAGATAAGTGGATTAGGCATATCTATGAGCACATCAATGATAACAGTAATAGTTGGTTTATCAGTCACTATGATAAATATTGTCTTCCTGACATTTTTACAATTAAAAAAATAAATGGGTTTTAAAAAAGAACCTACAAGGAGAATAACAAAAAAATGGAACTAACAAAGACGCATTACGTGGGAATGGGATTTGCCCTAGCAATAATAGGTGTTTCTTTCCTATTTAGAGAAACAAAATTATTTTATCTTATCTTGGGTGGGGGTTTGCTTATTGGAGTATTACCTTTTGTTATTTCCCTCATTAATGAAACAAGGGTAGAAACAGAAAAGGAAGAGATGTTCTTGGAATTTACAAGAAATCTTGTTGAAAGTGTTAAAACAGGCACGCCAATAAGTAAAAGCATAATTAATCTTAAGGAAAAAGCTTTTGGAGCATTGGATAAAAATATAAAGAAATTGGCAAATCAGATTTCTCTTGGAATTCCTTTAAACTTGGCACTCCAAGTTTTTGCAAAAGATGTTGATAACGCAACAGTATCAAGAACAATCATATTAATAGGACAAGCAGAAAGAGCAGGAGGAGATATCGGAGAAATCCTTGAATCTGTTGCTGAGGCAGTAACTATATCAGATAAACTAAAGAAAGAGAGAAAGGCTGCCATTTCCACATTAGTTGTTCAGGGGTATATAATTTTCCTTGTTTTCATGATCATAATTTTAATTATGCAGTTTCAAATTCTTCCAATGGTATCTGGAATTGCAGAATTGGGTTCAATAGGAGAAGGAACTTTTGCCTCGATGGGAGCTACGGGAGAAAGCATCGATCAGGAAGACATCTCTAGTTCTTTCTTATATCTTCTTTTAATTCAAGGCTTCTTCACTGGATTAACTATAGGAAAATTGGGTGAAGGAGGAGTTAAAGCAGGTATAAAACACTCTTTTGCTTTAATGTTAATATCTTTTGTAGTTTCTGCTGGTGCAAATATAATATTGGGATAAAAGGGATTAATATAAAATAATAAATAAAGGAGAATATAGTTATCTAGAACTTAACCTGTTAATATGGTAAATTGATAATAATGTTATAGATTTAATAGAACCTTACTGTCTAAATAATTAATCTTCTCTAAAGATTGAACAATCTGTATAATAAATTTATTCTTCTTCAAAGATATCTTTTGCTAAAGTATAAACTTGCCTTGCATCTTTTAATATGTAAGAATGGGCCTTTACTCTCTTCTTTAATGGAACATCAACAGTTTTTGTTTCTACAACAACCACGCTCTTTGCATCTGGACCTTTCTTTATCTTTCCGTGAATAATTATCTTTTCTGAAGAAAGCAATTCGTCTATAGAACCATCGTTTATATCCGAAACAACCCCTTTTATTATTTTTTCATGAAAAGCTGTTTCCCCCCGATCATAAAATCTAAATCCCTCTTTCTTGAGTATATTCACAATCTTTCTTGCAATAGGATCATATATTTTTAATTTTCCTTGAGAGTAAATGTATTGCTTCTTAGCACTTTCATCTTCATGCAAGTCTAAAACTAATAAGGGGGGGTAATTCTCTGAATGTTGAATGACATAAGAGGATATTTCTTCTGATTCTCTATTTACAGCTTCCGAAGATTGGGCCTTCCCCGTTTTTTCATCTATAAGAACATGCTCAGATGCTCCAACACTTGGAACAAGCATTTTTTCTGTCTTGCTTCTTCTTTTTTGAGTTGGATATCTCCAGTCTCTTCTATATCCTGAAGGATTGCATAATGGAAGCAATACAATTGGAATTCTCTTTGCCAATTTATTCAAATATCTAACATTTTTTGCAACTGCTATTGCCCCGGCAGGTTCTTCTCCATGTATTCCGGCAATAATCCATAAAGCGTTTCCCTTAAGTCTTGTTCTAAATCCTAAAATTGGAAGAAATTTTCTTTTATTCTCTTTCATATCAACTCTTTGAGAACATAAAATCTCTTTTATCCAACGAGAATCCTTAAGTCGAGAAAGCTTTTTGTAAATATCTATTATGGGCATTCTTCCATCTTTTTTGTATGTATTCACGTTTGGGAAATTAATTTCTGTCATGTTTGATAACCTCTTCTTTTAATTAGTATTGAATAGAAAAAAATGTTAATAAATGTTTTTAAAAGGTTTCACGCTAAAAAAAGAAGGTTTTTAAATTCCGCTTACCTGGAAATAGTATGAAAAAGATGATGGTGGAGTTCAAAGAATTCTTAAATGAGTATAAGGTTGTACCATTAGCAATAGCTTTTATCATGGGTGTAGCTGCAACGGCACTTATTCAATCTTTTGTAAATAATTTAATAATGCCAATAATTACTCCATTTATCCCTGGAGGAGCTTGGCAAGTTGCGACATTCCATCTAGGTCCAATTGTTATCGGATGGGGAGCATTATTAGGTTCAGTCATAAACTTCGTAATAATAGCTTGGGTAGTATTTATGATTGCAAAATATATCTTTAAGGAAGAAAAGGTTACAAAAAAGTAAAAATTATTTCTTTAAATTAGAGAGAAAACTCTTAACTTACTTAAAATTACTCTTTAAGATGTTATTATAAAATTCTTTTATTCTATTGTATACTTTTCCCTTAGAATCTTTCTTTGGATTATACATTTTTCTAAGATTTTCATATATGGACCTTGCCTTAGCAATCTCTTTGCTTCTTATTGCTATTGCTCCTTCTTTTAAATTATTTTCAATTAAATAGTTATAATTTCTTTTTCTCAATTTCTTAAGTACTATAATTATTGAGGATAAAATCAATAAGCAAAAGACTAATAGAATAATATTCGCATAATTTAATTCTTCAAGGAATGAAAGAAGATTCCATTTTTCTTGTATTTCTGTTTCTCCCGTTTCTGTTTTAGCTATTTCAAATCCTTGCTCTGCAAATGCCCTCTGTGTATTTCCATACAAAATATCCACCCTTAAGATGTATTCTCCTGCACCTAAACTAACTTCACTTATCTCTTTTACATAAGTTAGATTTCCTTCAATAGCCCTTGTTTCTATCTGGCTAAATATTTCCGTATTATTGCTGTCTATAATTGAATATCTTATTTGAACATCTATCTTCTCTATGCCTTTTGTTTCTGTCAAATTTATGCTAAAATTTAATGTCTCATTTTGAGTTATTTCTAAATCATTTAATCTCATTACAACATCAAACAATGCATCAGAACATTCTCTTACTTCCAATGGTTTGCCTTCTATGCCTGTACAATTTCCAAGGTTGGTACATGTTCTTTCTTGCACTTTATCTAAACAGATACTCCAAGAAGTACAATCCCATATGTAAGTACACTCTTCAATTATTATTTTAGTTCCTCCACCTCCAGAAGGGGGGGTAGGCGGAACAACTGGATAAGTTATTTCGAACGAATCTATAACTGAAGCTAAATTGCCTCTTGAACTATTAGCATAAAATGTAATATTGTATGTGCCTATCTGATTTGCAACATAATACGAATACTCATTGTTCTTCATTGAGATGGTTTCCTGCGTGCTATTTGGAAGTGTAAGAACTGCCCATATTGATTGATAATTTAATGCAGAAACAGAGAATTGTATAATTGAACCATTAACTGCAGACTCTGGATAAATAGAATAAGAACCTATGCTGACGGTTACATAATACACGGTGTTATTAAAAAAACCAACGTTTAATATATGAACTCCATTTTCAGCATTTCTTGTTGTTCCTTCGTATTCAGATATTGAAAGAGCAGTATAACTTTCTGATAAGGAATCTGAACTTGCTATCCCCGTTTCAAATCTCGCCACAGAATAATTTTCGGAACTAGCAGTTAATCCTCCCGTTGCAAATTGAATTAAAAAAATAACAAAAACAAAATATATTGGGAAAATTATAAAAGATTTATTCATTTGTACTATGAACATCCCCCATAATTTATTTTAGCATTATTTCCCATCCACCCAGTTTGATTTGCAGGAAGTCCACCTATATTGCAAACATCAATTGTTGAATTAAAAGTTATATTCCCTATTCCAAAGAATGTTATATTATTTGTTCCTAAGTCTGTATCTACATTTACAATACAATAATCACTTAGACTTATATTCCAATTCCCAGATGAATAAATGCAAGTATCTGTTACGCTTAAGCTTCCAATTCCCACACTATGATTAATTAAATAAGGTGAAACACTTGAATCATTTGTTCTAAATATTGCTTTATACTGAAAGAATTTTCCAACAGTATTTGTTTGGTTTGTAGTCCCGTCTACAACAAAGGTTTCTTCTGACCAATTAGACCAATCAGAGATATAAGTGTTTCCCAATTCGTATAAATCTTGTATTTCCGAGGCGGATAGTGAACGGTTGTATATACGAATTTCATCTATTGAACCGTTAAAACCATCACCCATGTGCATATTACTACCACTATTATTTCCCGTTGTTGCGGGAATAGTTCCTGTAAAAGTTAATGCTACTTGGTTTGAATTAACATATGCTTTTAATCTATTAGAATTTCCCGTTTGTGTTCCATCAAATACAAATGTAATATAATTCCACTTATTTGCTATTAAATAATTAACAGAAATAAAAGAACCCCTATTTGTTGAACCATATGGTTCAAAATAAGTATTCCCGTTATTATATAAATAAAGCAAAATACGATTAGTACCATTACCAACATTTTTACCTATTGGAATTCCTATTTGACTTAATCTTGTTGGTTTTATCCATAAAGATATACTAAGTTTTGTTAGATTATCCATTAAATCTGGATTATTAATGATTATGGAATCATCAAGTCCATCAAAATTATATCCGCTTCCTATTATTCCCTCACTTTCATTCCAAGTTGGACAGAATGTTGAATTAACACAAGCCCCATTATTTAATGCTTTTTCATCCGTTGAATTTCCAGATTCATTTATATTAAAACTCCATTGACTCACTAATTCAGAATCTGTTAAATTATAATTAGTTGCTGTTCTTGTTTGTAAAGATATGTTTGTATTGGCGTGTTGGGATAAACCTGTTTTGTGTAAATCTGTCATTTCTGTTGTTGTTAATGTCTTGTTATAAAAAACAATTTCATCAACATAACCATTGTAATAAGCATGAACACTTGGTGAAGAACTGAATGGTCTTGCACCTATAGTAAATCTATCTGCACTCAATTTTGTTAAGTTGCTTCCTGTAGTGTCTACTCCTTTGTATATTCCATTTATGTACCCCTCTTTTGTCCCATTTTCATAAAAAACAACACATGGATAATACCAATTTCCTACTGTAAAAGCAGCTGAAATAAATGTCCCACTCTCTTCTGCATTAAGTATATCATCAAGATATGCAAAATCGGTTCCTATTTGAATTGAGTATCTTTCAGCAGTATCTTTGCCTATTCCTATTGCACTCCCTGCAGTAGTAGAAGAAGGATTAACCCAAAAACATATTGTTGCATTTGGAACTAATAAACCATTTGTATTTGAATTTTCAATAACATCATATAATCCATCAAACCGAAATGCATCAGAACTCAACCCTGTTGCATTATTTGGGCAATTAGTGCAACTTCCGTTATTTTCTCCTTTGCTGTCAAAATAATCTCCATCTAATTTCCAATAGCTTACTAAATTTGGGTTTGTTAAGTCTATTCCTCCCCCCGTGCTATTCGCTATGCTTAATGTAGTATTCCAATATTGAGAAGTTGAATTGTAAAATACAGGACTTTTGAAATCTCCTGATTTAGAATATTTCCCTTGGGAAGAAGAATCAGAATATAATTCACTTATTTCATTAGAAGATAATGTCCTGTTCCATATCATAACATCATCCATTGAGCCGTTCCAAAAATAACGACCATTATAGTTATCAAATCCGATTGAATTTAATCTCACAGCTCCAACAAATGCACAATTATATGCTTGGCTACTATCGTTTGTTCCGTTTATATAAAAAGTTATAATATCATTCTTGCAAGTTATTGCTACTTGAGTCCAAGTTCCTATTTGAATTGCTCCATTTGAATATTTATAAGTATTATAATTTGAAGCTAATTTACGATTGCTCTTTACTACTTCCAATGCAAACCCCCCAAATATATCATTGTATGCTTCACTTGTATTATGATAATTTATCCAAGCAGATAGTGTCCATCCATCAGCATAATCAGATGATGAAAAATCCTGTCTATTAAAAAGTATATAATCATCCACCCCATCAAATTCATAGCATCCACCACTTCCAGGATATGCTGTACAGGATGAATTGTATGTTGGAGTATGTGCCAAATAATTTGTTAGTGTTCCATTATTTCCCCCAATATAATCATAAGCAGTTCTCCCCGAAGTTTCATCTAAAGCCCAATAATCCATTAGACCATCTGTTACATTATTGTTATTATAATTATCAGTAATTTCGCTCATTTCTAATGTTCTATTGTATATTTTCATTTCATCCATAGAACCTTTAAGGAAGTGCATATTAGTAGTATAACTTCCAATATATTTACTTCTGTTGGCGCTTGGGTAAAGCATAGGATATGGTTGTATTGATGTCCATACTTTAATTCCATTTCTATAAAATGTTATATTTTTAGTGACATAATCTGCCGTAATTGTAACATGAACCCATTGATTATCATAACCAGAAAAGAATTCTGCACCGGGGGCATAATATCCTGTACCATAAGAATATTGAAAAATTAAATTGTTGGAACTTGATGTTCTGTAAATAAATATGTATCCAACAGAAGCCGATTGTGAACTATCCGCAATGAATGCTTGATTAATACCTGTTCTATATGACCCATTTACCCAAAAACTATATGTTGTTTGATTTAATGAACTTTGCAATGGAAAAGGCAATGTCTTAACATAATCATTAGAACCATCAAATTGCAGGGCATTGGAAACATTTCCATTAGCCCATTGCCCATCCTTTTTCAAATTTCCTGCATCTCCTTTGTTACCATAAACAGAATTATCCTGAACATAATCACTCGTCCAATTTGCTGCATATAATTGTGAGAAATTTTCCGTTTCTTTGTTAAAGTTCATATATAGAGTAGATGCTAAAATTCTTGCTCCTGAACTTGAACTTTCCGTGCTATTTTTGAAAACTAAATCATTTGATGATGTGTATAAAAAATCAGTAGATATTGCATATATCCCCCCAATTATTAAAAGGACAAATACTCCAATTAAAAATAATTTTAATTTCATAAACCACACCATTGACCCCCGTTTGAAAATACTATGCAATTAACTGAAGAAATATTATTACTTCCTGAAATATTTAAGTTTCCTGTCATTGTTCCTCCAATAGTTTCTAAGTAAGAAGTATTTGTTGCATTCCATTGAGAAGCTTGTAATAATGTTCCATTCATTACATTTGCCCAAGTTATATGAGTTAAGAATGCAGTATAGTTTGCATTCCAATTTGCACTTCCAACACTACTAACATTACTTAAACAATTTCCACCTTCAATGCAAACATCTACCGTAGAGTTTATTGTTCCATTTGCTAATATTGAACCATTTACATGAAGTTTTTCTTGAGGATTTGTTGTTCCAATACCGACATTGCCGTTTCCAAGTATTCTCATCTTTTCTGTTACAGAATTATCTGTTGTACCATCTACACCATTTGGAGCCGTAAAAAATGCGATAATTGAACTCCCATTCCCACTCGAAATACCCGATTTCAGATATAGATTCCCTCCATTCTTATTAAGTGAACCTGTTGGAGATGCACTTGAAGCAATTGATAAATTAGGAGCAAACAAAAGAACCCCATCAGCTGACCTAAGACCATATATATTTTGATTTTTAGAAATTGAATTATCATCTGCTCCATAAACTCCGAGTCTCAAATCTCCATTAAATTGAGAATCTCCTCTGGAACCAGCGTATACAACAAAAGCTGAAAGTGCAACTGCACCACTATTAGTTCCAAACCTCATTTGATTACCTAAATTCCAGAATGAAAACGTAGAACCTCCTGTTGTTGTATCGGCTAATGTAAATCTTGGAAACCTTTTTTCTCCTATAAATACATCATAAGTATTGTCTGCATTACTTCCTTTAACTGTTATATAATTTCCAGTAGAAGATGTAGTTCCAACAACAACAGAACCATTTACATCTAAAGCTGAAGCTGGACTTATCGTCCCAATTCCAACTCTTCCATTCGTAGAGTCAACAAATAAAGTATTTGTATCAACAGTTAAATTATTATTTCCCAAATTAACATTTT
>Ga0172381_10004815_pt1 | contig 13863 bp, 9 predicted proteins | sample Leawel6488metaG_FD_119754 | JGI IMG/M metagenome (GOLD analysis project Ga0172381, IMG submission 119754) | Leachate microbial communities from a municipal landfill in Southern Ontario, Canada - Leachate well 64-88 metaG | ecosystem: Engineered > Solid waste > Landfill > Unclassified | place... | reverse complement strand
TATTATAGCTTAATTCGGTATTTTTTTCAACCCTGGTCTAAGTCATTAATAATATCATCAATATTTTTAGCATCCTTAAGATTGTAATTTCCGATTTTTGTTCTTTTAAGCTCGGTTAGATATGCACCACAGCCAAGTTCTTTGCCGATATCTTCTGCTAACACTCTAATGTAGGTTCCACTAGAGCAGCTTACGACAAAGTTCATTATCGGCCACTTGAGAGTTACCTCACCAATATTGAAAATTTCTATACTTCTTGGTTTTAAATCAACCGCTTTACCAAGGCGAGCAGATTTATAGGCCGGTTGACCGCCGACCTTTATTGCCGAATACTGCGGGGGTGTTTGCTTAATTTTACCAACAAACTTTTTTATTGTTTCCTCAACATCTTCTTTTTGAATTATTTTAGTTTCTTGGCTTCTAGTTATGATTCCTTCCGGATCACCAGTTGAGCTGGTGGCACCGAGAAAGAGAGTGGCTGTATATTCTTTATCCAACTTCATATAATCAGACTGTTTTTTTGTTTCTGTTCCAACGAGAACTATCAACAAACCGGTAGCAAAGGGATCAAGCGTTCCTGTGTGCCCCACCTTGACCCTCTTGCCAGTTGATTTTTTGATAGAGCCACGTATCTTTGCAACTACATCAAAACTAGTCCAACCGGAAGGCTTATCGATAAGATAAATGTTATTTAGCATATATTTAGTATAGCGTAAGAATTATTTTTCTGATTTCCAAGTCTCGATGCGTTCATTTTTATTACCGAGACCATTTGTTTCATTTCTAGAAACGGGGGGCTGTTCGTTTACAGAATCTAGAGCGGTGCCAGGTTTGTGACTTTCAAGAATGTTCCCAAGAGGTTTTAGTGGTTCGTCTTTGCTTTTAGCATCATCGATATCTATATTAGCCGCATCTCCGTTGTGATTGTCTATTTCTTGATCAATTGACTCTATTGCCTTCGAAATTGGATCTTCTGGGAACGTTACCATGATATTTTCAACATTATCGGATTCGGCGAGAGGTGCTTCTACTAAGTATTCTCGAGTTTTGTTAACAACTTCATTTTTAGTTTGAATTTCTTCTTTTGTGGTTTCCGCGACGGGAGGAGTATTTGTAAAGGACTTACCCAGCCTTTCGGCGATGTTAGTAAAAATTTGATTCAAAGCACTCTTAAGACTTAGGTTAGAAATTTCGAATTCTGCGGATTTTGAGTCACCACTACCACCCAACTTTGAAACAACATCTAAGGCATTGATTGGTGTGAACGATTTTATCATCCCCGAAACTTTTCCGGCTTGTGTCTCAAAAAGGACTACCAGAGCATCTGAATTTGGTATTTGTAGGAAGATATCGTCTGAAACTATCCTAAGATCATTTAACTCTAGTTCGATTTGACCAAGATCTTCTCTTGAAAGAGCCGAGATGGAAACTTTAAGGTCGCTATTGTACTCTAGCTTGGAAAGTATTTTGCCAATTAGTTTCAACGAATCAAATGAATGGGCCTTGTAAAGATTATTAATTATCTCTTGCTGTCTCGCGCCGGCTGCTAGCATTTGCGCTGAAATGGTTAAGGACTTTGGTGTAGTATTTATTTTTTTATAGCTTTCGGTGTCCGTGATTATTCCTGTCAGTAGGCAGGTCGCAACGTCTTCATCGAAATGACCAGCACCAAAAGATTCAATTATCGAAACCAAGATCTCGCAAGTCGATGTGGCGGTCATATCTACCAGATTGACTGTGCCGAAGTATTCATTGCCCTCATGGTGATCTACATTTACTATTGGGGTTTCAAGAAATAACTCTGTCTCGCGATCGTAAACTTTGTCGATTTTGTCAACATTTGGAGTGTCTAGTACAAAAATGAGGTCGAATTTAAAATTGCCTTGGCTTAGCTCGAGGTCTTTTGGGTCAATCTTGCCATTTTTTGGAGAAATAACAACATTAACAAACTTATCCTCCTGGCTATAGCTTAATTTTTCCAGTGGCGTTTTCTCTGTATTTATACGGACAATAAAATCTCTTGTGCCAGAGATGTTGTTTTTTAGTTTTCCAAGCCCAGGAAGGAAGGAATAGGGGTCTTCCGTTTTTTCACTAGTAACTATACTGACTTCTTTTTCGAGCTTGGTGAGAACTTTTTCTAAAGCTAGCATTGATCCTAGCGCATCGCCGTTGAGCTTAGAATGGCTAACGATCAGTATGTTTTTACTGGTTTTTATCAACTCATTAATTTGTTGCTTCGGGGATAATTCCATATATACTCACTTAGGATTAGGTGAGTTTGAATAGTACTCCAAAAAGGACAAAAAGTCAATGAGGTTATAGGGGTTTTGTTGCTTTCGGTTTGTTAGTAAACTATACTTATCTATAAACGTGTTCGCTTGATTATTAAAGATAAAAAGAGGTGGGTATGGACTCGATTAGAATAAATGTATCACCATCTTCGTCGCTTCGCGAAGAACCTACAAATACTACTATACATAAACAAAAACCAAGAGGTTTTTTTGTTAAGCTTGCAAGGTATATAGACTTTCTTCTAAAGGCCATTATATATATTACTGTTTTTGCCTTACCGTTAGTTTTTTCACCTGGTACGTTTGATGCTATAAGTCTTCCAAAGCAAAGCTTCCTTGCGATTATGGTGTTACTTGGCCTCATTCTCTGGCTATTAAAAATGCTTGTTTCGAAAGACTTTAATCTTCATCGGACCCCTCTAGACATCCCAATATTAATTTTTGGAGCAATATATTTGATAGCAACCCTAGTGTCAGTATCTCCAGCGACAAGTGTTCTTGGGTTTTACGGCAGACTAGATGGGAGCTTTTTGTCTGTACTATATTTAATCATTCTTTATTACCTAATCGTAAATAATTTAAACAAGAAAAAAGATATTATTGGCTTAGTCTTAACTTTGGTCTTATCTGCGCTTATCGCTGGTATCTACGCTATGCTTCAAATGTTTGGCATCTATATAATTCCTTCAGCTCTTACTAAGTCTAAAATATTTAATACGGTTGGCACGCTGAATGCTCTTTCCGTATTTATTATGGCAGTGATACCAGTAACAACTGCACTTGCCTTGAGAAAAAACAATGAGGCAAGAATGTCGTTTGCTGGTACCAGTATTTTGTTATATATAATTTTAATTCTTATTAATGCAAAGGCTGCGTGGTGGGGGCTTATTGCCGCCTCCTTGGTCCTTCTTCTGCTTCCGGCCACGGAGAAACAAACCGATAAAAAGTGGCTGATACTCCCGGCTTTAATTGGCTTAATATCCTTGGCTTTTGTTTTCACGGCAAACTTCGGACTGAACCTTCCAAAGGAAACAACACTGAGTACAAAAAATTCAATACAAATAACGACGGATGCCTTAAAAGAAAGACCTGTCTTTGGCTCTGGACCAGAAACATATGCTTATGACTTTTCTAAGTTTCGTGCCGCTAGTATGAACAATGACGCAAATTGGTCACTTCGCTATGATAAGGGTGGCAACGATTGGCTGACCACCGCAACAACTACTGGAATAGTGGGCGTTCTTGCATATGCACTGCTAATTGTCATGGCTGTTATTACCGGTCTCTTTAATTATCGAAAAGCGAGCGATGAAGACATGAAATATATAACCCTGGGGGCTACTGCTTCAGTAGTAGCGGTTGCAATTATGGGTATTTTCTTTTTCTCTAACTTTGCCTTGGCTCTCGTGCTTTGGGTGGCTTTCGCTTTAATTTCGATAGCGAGGAGGTCTAAAGAAAAAAGCGATGACGACGTTAAGGACCTTAGTTTAAAGAATGCCTCACTTGAAGTGAAGGTTTTTTCAACTGTATTTTTCATCCTTTTATTTGTTGGCTCTTTTTATGGTATTTATTTTGCCAGTAAAAGCTATATAGCGGATGCAAACTATAATAAAGCTATTGCCCAAACAAATAAAATTGAAACCCTAAAAGATTCAGAAAAAAACTTTGAAAAAGCCATCAAGCAGAATCCATATCGAGAAGCATACAGACTGTCATTAACAAGGGTTCTTCTTTTTGAAGCTAATCAAGAAAACCAAAAATCTGACAAAGAAAAAGATGTTAAAAAAATTCAGGATTATTTATCGAGGGCGATAGACCAGGGGAAGCGAGCCGTAAGCCAAAACCCACAAAGCATATCTAACTGGGAGGGGATGATTATTGTTTATCGTAATACCGCTCTGTATGCATCTGGGGCAGTAGACTGGATTGAAAAGAGCTACCTTGAAGCACTTAAACTCGAGCCCACGAACCCTGTACTGGTTAACGGCATCGGACAAGTTTATTTAACCAAAAATGAACCTGCAAAAGCAGAGGAGCAGTTTAACAAAGCGCTTGCATTAAAAAAAGACTTTGCTGACCCACATTTCAATCTAGCCCTAGTCTATAAGGATAATAAGCTTTATGACAAGGCGTTAAATGAGTTGAATATATACTTAGTGGCTGTTCCTGATAGTCAGGATGCAAAAACAGAAATTGACAACATCAAGAAACTCCAGGCTAATCAAGCTACAGAAACGAGTGAATCGAGCAGCTTGAGAGGTCAACCACCCGCCGATTCTACAAATAGCCAAAACTCATTACAATAGTATGTCAATTGATAGTTATTTAGTTAAAATCTTAAAGAAAATTATCCCGTCCGGGGTTCTTATTCTTGTAATCCCTATGATTGCCTGGTCAATGAATAGCACGAATTACCGGATAGACGCATATGAGATAAACTCAGTCGGCGGGGTGGGTAGTTCGGCCAACTACAAGCTCATGTCGAGTGGTGGGGAGCCTTTTGCCAAAGAGGGTTCAAGTAATTTTTATAAACTAGGACCGGGCTTTGCCTACGAGATAAGTTATGGCCTCAGGGTGGGTTTTCATAACAACAATACTGGGACATATAGGAGCGACTCACCATATAATGTTATCTTGGGTAATCTTCAGGCCGGCTCCCCAGCTACTGGCAGTACCGACATTGTTGTTATGTCTGATAACCCCGAAGCACCTCGTTACAACATAGCAGTCAAAAGGAACGACCCGGTTACGACAATGGATTTTAGTGCCGACAGCAACATTGATATAGTCGATAAAACTGCCTGGGATCCAGCTGCAAATAGTGGTAACGGAAACGCAGCAACTTGGTCTGGAACTGGGCTTGGGTTTTGCGTTATATCTTCGACAGCCTTGAAAAACACCACCTGGTGGGGGTCAGGTTCTAGTCTTAATGACACAAATAATAAATATGCAGGCTTCCCAGCAACAGCTCAGACCATAATGGACCAGCCGGGATATAGCAGCCAGGCCACCACCACGACAGTGGGCTATAAGCTAGACGTTCCCGCAGGCCAGCCTCCAGGTGGTTATGATGGAGTGATCGTATACTACGTAACGATGGCCTTGTAGAATAACGGTTGACTTGCTTGTCTAGAAATTTCATAATTAAGGCAAAGAAAAAGTAACAGAAAATAAATATGAGAATTATAGTGAGGGTGAGAAGTAGTATTCAAGGAATTATTTGTATCTTGTTGTCTTTACTTCTCTTTTTTAATATTTATATGCCAACTGCTTACGCAGCCGTTATCGGAAACCCTAAAGATACTCTATCCCGTGAGGCAGTTTCCCAGGCAGGGAACCATGTGATTCAATTCGTAACTCCGTCGGGTGTAGCAAACGGCAATACCATTACACTAACATTTGAAACAGGTTTTAATATCGCCAGCGTTGTGACGGGAGACGTAACCGTTGAGGGTGCTGCTGTTACGTCTGCAACTCCATCTAGTCAAACATTAACGATAACCTGTGCTGCGAGCAACGTGGTAGCAGCTTCGGGGACAGTCGATATAGTTATTTCAAATAACCATATTACAAACCCAGGATCTGCGGGCGACTATACAGTGATCATAGGCGGTTCGTTTGGTGATACGGGTGCTATCGCGGTACCAATCCTGACAAGTGACCGTATTTCTGTGTCGGGGGATATAGGGTTTTCAATCACCTTTTCACTCTCAACTACTAGTTGTGCTCTAAACACATTAACAACTGGATCTGTCGCTTCGTGCGGGCCTTTTTACTTCACAGTAGGTACCACGGCTGGTAGTGGGTACACGGTTACTGTTCAAGACCAAGGGAACGGTTCAAGCCCAGGGCTGTATAAGGGTTCAACCGCAGCAAAATTAATAGCGACTTCAAATCAAGCACTTGTGGCAGGGACAACAGAGGGCTATGGGATTCAGGCAGCCATAAGAACTAGCACCCCCACTATTCCGGCCAAGTTTACAGTAGGGGGCACTACGGTCGCTGGCTTACTTCGAACCGCAGATACAATAGCCTCTTCAACGGGCGCAACAACTGCAAACCACGAGGTGAATGTTACTCCGCGGGCATCAATCAATGCTGGTACTCCTGCTGGATCATATGGGGATACCTTAACCTTTTTAGCTACAGGAAACTTTTAATTAGATGAAACAAAAGCCAAATACATTTAGTTTTCAAACCTTTCTTCATTTGCTTCTAGCTGGTTTATTGATTTTTATCATGGTCCCAAGAGCACAAGCGGCTTCCCTTTCTACGCTTTCAGATACTATGACTAGGATTAAAGTCTCTCAGTTATCAAACCATACTCTGGTCTTTACGACACCAACAGGACTGACTAGTGGTCAGACAATGGTTGTGACATTCCCGGACGGAAGTGCAACCGGATTTGTTGGACAGGCAGGAATAGACTACACGGACGTTGATGTCTTGGATGATGGCGTCGATGTTACTCTTGCGGCTAGTCCAACGGGTACTACTTGGGGAGCAGCTTTTTCGGGCACTTATTTAAATACTCTTACCTTGACCAACGGCTCAGCCGCGGTTGTTGCGGGTTCGATAATTACGATCAGGATAGGGCTAAATGCGGCCACCGGTGCGACTGGAGACAAACAGCTTACAAACCCAACCAGTAGTGGCTCAAAAACCGTCACTATAGGTGGTGGTACCTTCGCAGATAACGGCAGTATTGCAGTCCCGATTGCTACAGACGATCAGGTGGTTATTAGCGCAACAGTAGATCCAAACATAACATTTCAAATTTCATCAAATTCAGCTAGTTTGGGGACCATGACTACAGGTGCTGTTGCAACAGCATCGGACATCACACTAACAATGGGAACAAATGCTATTAGCGGATATACCGTAACAATACAAGACGAGGGTAGCGGTGCATCCGATGGTTTATATAAAGGCTCGGCACCAACTCGCTTGATTGACTCAGCATCAGCCTCATTGGTTGCTGGAACAGAAGGATATGGTGTCAAAGGAGTGTCTGGTACGGGAAGTCCAACTATAACAGCCCCATATCTAACCGGCGGGGCTGACCAGGTTGGTGCATTACAAAGAACGGCTCAAAGCCTGGTCTCGTATAACGGGCCAACCGGTTCTACAAATCAGACGGCTACACTTCGGGTAAAAGCAGCGATTTCTGCATCTACTCCAGCCGGCTCATATGCAGATACATTGACATTAATTATGACAGGTACTTTCTAGTGGTGCTATCAAACAAAACCGTCTATGCAAAAATGCTTATTGGCTTAGCGGCTCTTTTTTTGTTAATTCCTTTTATTCCAAAAATTTTTTCAGCTGACAGTGACACTGGCTCTGGAATTACTGTTGGACCACCGGTGGCTGAATACACCATCGATAAAGGTCAGACTGCAAACGGAATAGTAAAAGTAAACGACTATAGTCCCACGCCAATAACGTTGTATCCGCAAGTATCTGACTTTGGAGCAAAAGACGAGAGCGGTCAGCCGGCGTTTTTTGAATCTGATCCAAACCGGAAATTCTCCCTATCGAGTTGGATAAAATTTTCTCCCGAGCCAGTTAATTTAGCTGTTGGTGAGTTACGAGCCATTCCTTATCAGATCACTGTTCCGCCAGACGCTGAGCCGGGGGGTCATTATGGAGTTATTTTCTTTTCAACCAAGGCGCCAGATGATGTAAAAGAAGGTGAAGCAAAGGTGGGAGCAAACCTAAAAGTCGGACAATTGTTACTCGTTACGGTTCCGGGCGCAGTAGAAGAAAGCGCATCAGTTGCAACATTCAAAACAAGCTTTTTCAACATGATGCCGAAAATCAGCTTCAAAAAAGATAACAAATGGGGATTTTACTGGGATTGGAAAATTAACTTTGTAACCAGGATACAAAATGACGGTAACGTTCACATCAAGCCTGCTGGGAAAATTGAGATAAAGGACATAGTCGGTCAGAAAACAGTATCGCTAACGGTAAATGAGGCTAAAGGTAATGTCTTACCGGAAAGTACAAGACTGTTTGAGAATGGTTTGAAGATGAAGTGGTGGCAGATGGGCTACTTTAAAGCAAATCTCGACCTTACCTACGGTCAAAGCCAAAGCTTGCACGATTCACTAGGGTTTTTGGTTATTCCTTGGTGGCTAATTGCCACAGTGATAATAGTCGGATTTATAATATGGTGGAGAGTAAGAAAGAGGAAGAAAAAAGCTAAAATTTAGCCGTTATTTCATAAGTCCCACCATTGTTTGTCATACCATACCCCTTGTCTGAATTTGTTAAGACCAGGGGTTTGCCGTTAAGAAGGCTGCCCGTTATGCTGTATTCTACAGTTGCCGAGATAGTTATGTTTTGAGATTGAATCGATGCTTTTGCATAGCCAAAAGAGGCCAACACGTTAGCTAGAGATAAAAAAATTCCAGATATAATTAATATTTTTTTCATCAAAGTTGAGAATAAATAAAAAAAGAGACAGTTCGCCTCCTTTTGTTTTTTGTTTATGTAATTAGTTTTGGTTTCGGACTGCCATCTTAGTAAAAAAAGAAGAATTTGTCAATCAAATATGATTGGAAAAAGACTCGAAATAACTTAAGATAAACAAGTGAAAAAGTTTATTTTCTTTTTATTTATATCGTTGTCGTTACAGCCAATAGCTGTGCTATCTGCTGATACACAAACTCAAAATACGATCCAAATCGCCCCGCTAAAATATGAAGAAAATTTGAACCTGGGCGACGTTAAGGAAGGGACAATTGATGTTATGAATCCAACCACTAAAGACGAAATGATCCAGGTAGAGGCAACCTCTCTAAAAATGACTGGCATAAACGGTCAGCTTGAGTTCTACAACGATCAAAAATCTCAGGGTTTTGAAAAGTTTATCACCTTTGACTCGAATCAATTTTTACTACCGGCAGGTGAAGGTAAAAAAGTAAAATTCAGACTCGGGATACCTATTTCAGCGAGCTCTGGTGCATATTTTGGAGCCGTTTTTTTCCGTTTAGTACCAGACAGCATTGATTCAAGTGAATCAAAAGCAATTGCTACTGGGCAGGCGGGAACAATTTTTCTACTTACTGTTGGGCAAGGTGATGTTCGTTCAGGCAAATTAGATAGTTTTAATATTAGTGGAAATCCATTTAGTAAAAAAACTGTATTCGAAGTAGAGCAAAGCAATTTATCAAAATATAACACAACACCCCGCGGTACTTATCTGAAACCGACCGGAACAATAACGGTTAAAAATATTTTTGGTAAGGTCAAATCAAAACAAGAAATAAGTAGTTACTATGTTTTGCCAGAAACAAAAAGAATAATAAAGAAAGAACTTGAAAGCCCATATCTCTTCGGTCTCTATAAAGCAGAATTATCAATCTCAAACTACCCAGGCGACCCTGTGATTACCAAGTCTTCTTATTTTGTGAAACTTGCTCCAGCTATCCTCGGCTTAATTACTTTTTTCGCCCTAGTTATTTTCACTGTTATTAGTTTCGTCAAACCCAAGCTCAGAAAAAAATAATTTTGTGCTCAAAAATAGTACTTTACAAGTATAAAATGTGGTATAATTAAACTTGTAAAAATAAAGATAAAACGAGGTGGGGGGTTTGACATTTAATCGGACAATCCAAAAAGCCGCGAAAATGTTAAAGTTAAGATACTTTGGCATAGTTGTTATCTCATTAATTGCTTCTTCCGTCTTGATTTTAGGCTTAACAAACTATAGCAGTACACAAGCTGCTTCATACGATAATATAAATTTTCAAGGAAAACTTACAGACGCGAATGGATTTGGTGTAGTTAGCTCAACCAAATCCGTAACTTTTTGTATATTTAGTGCCTCAAGCGGTGGGAGCTGTTCTTCTACGCCCTCGGGTCAGCTTTGGTATGAGACAAAAAATGTTACCACGGATGCCAGGGGAATATTTAATACTGCACTAGGTGACACAACGAGCTTTGGGACGTTGTTTACGGCTTATGCTAATACAACCCTTTATTTGGCAGTAAACGTAGCCGGCGACGGTGAAATGGTACCCAGGCACCCTATTGGCAGCGTCCCGAACGCATATAGCTCCCAGACACTATTGGGTAAAACTTGGTCTGCACCAGGGGCGATCGGTGCTACAACGGCGAGTTCTGGTGCTTTTACAACAATTTCTGCCACGGGTGCATTGACTTCCACAATTGCAACAGGAAATGCACCATTCGTGATAACCTCAAATACCATGGTGGGTAACCTTAACGCTGATTTATTAGATGGTTCGCATGCATCTGCTTTTGCACCATCATCTGGTTCTGGTAACTATGTACAGCTCCAAGCAACAACGCCAGGCGCACAACAAAGCGGTAATGTTAATATTTCCGGTATTGGCATTTTTGGGACAGGAGTAACGGCGAGTAACGTTACTTTGTCTAATCCGGGTGTTGGAGGCGATAGTACTATTGCTTTTCTTAAGACCAATGATCAAGCCTGGGTTTCAGTAAAAGAAGTCTCTCCGGATAGTACGGACTACGGTTTCTACATGGCTGACAATCCGGACGGTGGAGACAGGTTTTTTTGGCGAATGAATGATTGGCAGGGCAAGGGTGGCGACTGGATGCCATTGTTATTTGAGGGAATGAACGCAAAGTTAACAGCAACGAATGTTGACATATTTTCTAATTTAAACATTTATGGTCCTTCATTTACGGCAAATGGTGTTGCCAACACTTCTTCACAATCAGACTTGGCAATAACCAGAACAGGTACTGCAAGTTTGACACCAGGGGTTAGCGGATACACAGGCACGAGCGCAACAATTTATTGGGTCACAATAGACGGAAACGGATCCCCTGATACATTTAAGTGGGGAACCGGTTATGTGGGTAATGTGCCCACAGCAACCGGTGTGGCTATTACTGGATCAGCCCAAACCCTAAGCAACGGGGTAACGGTTAATTTTGATTCAACAACGAATGCGGCACTGAATGACACGTGGCAGTTTAGAGTTATTCCTGGGGGTCATGTATTGGTGGGTACGGGCGCAGTCGGTTCGCCATCACTTTCCTTTACTGGAGATACAAACACGGGCATTTATTCTAGTGGTGCGGACAGTTTGGAACTTGTAACTGCTGGAGTTGATCGAATAACTATCGATAGTACTGGGAATGTTGGTATAGGAACAAATAGCACTACAAGCAAACTTGAAGTTGCAGGAGAAATAAAAATTAGTGGTCAGAGTCCAGGGTTAACGCTAGATGCCGGTTCGGGAGATTCTGGTGCTTATCTAAATTTACACGGCCGCTATCTTGGAGTTGATTATCCAGCCCAGATTTTTGCTAACTATTTAGGCGGTCTAGTAATGATGCCAAATTCATCTCTTGATCCAACCGTTACCATTGGCCATGCTTCAGGTGCTGTTGGTAACACACTTGGAGTTTATGGAAAGACAGCTATTGGTGCAACTTACTACGGTGTTGCAGCACCAGTAAATGGATTAATTGTGGAAGGCAATGTTGGAATCGGGTTAACTAACCCGACAGGCAAGTTGCACCTTGCCGCAGGTGCTGCAACGGCAGGTACGGCACCACTGAAATTTACTGCAGGTACAAACTTAAGTGTAGCAGAGGCTGGTGCGGTAGAGTGGGATGGCAGTAGACTATACATTACTCAGACGAGTGGACCAACCAGAAAAACGGTTGCTTACACTGACGAAATAACAAGCGGAATGGCAAATCCGATGACTACTACGGGTGATATTATTTATGCTAACAATACAGCTTCCCCTGCAACCCCAGCAAGACTTGCAGGTTCGTCGGGCTTCTTGAAATCAACGGGAGCAGCAGCTCCGTCCTGGTCATCCGTAACAAAAACAGATGTTGGTTTGGGGAATGTACCCAACTTAACCTTTAGCGGGTCTAACACTGGTGATCAAACCATAACGTTGACAGGGGATGTTACTGGTTCTGGCACAGGATCTTTTACAACAACGATTGCAAATAATTCTGTTGATGGTACCGACATTGCCTTAGGGTCAGACACTACTGGCGATATTATGTATTACAACGGAACTGACTATGTAAGACTTGCAGGTTCATCGGGCTTCTTGAAATCAACGGGAGCAGCAGCTCCGTCCTGGTCGACGATCGCTGACGCAGACGTTCCAGATACAATTACGCTTACAAATATTACTCAAATTACAAATCGGGATCATGGCTCTTTGACAGGCCTCACGGACGACGATCATTCTATATATGCACTTTTAGCCGGCAGGGCAACGGGGCAAATTTTAACGGGTGGCACTGGATCTACAGATGATCTAGTGTTAAAAACGACTTCTGGTGCAGGAACATCCGGTGCCGATATGATTTTTCAAACCGGCACAAATGGTGGCACCGAAGCAATGAGGATTTTATATAATGGGGACGTGGGTATCGGTACGCCATCGCCTAACTCAAGACTAGAAGTTTATCGAGGAGGGGCAGTTGCGGGCTCTAATTATGGCATTGGTACAACCAATGCAACTACATCATCAACTGCAGGTATATCTAAATTTGGGATTGCATCTACAGTGACGGGCAGTTGGAATAACAGCAACGCCAGCAGCCAAACCTATGGTGCTCAGTTTTCTAATTCTACAACAGGCGGATACGGTACTTATGGGGTTGTTGCAATGAACACATCCTCAGGCGTATATAATTACGGTGGTTATTTTGCTGCCATAGGAGGAGGGACAAATAATTATGCCGTTTATGCTAGTGGGTCTGGCGGTGGTAGTTATAACTACGGTATCTATAGTGCTAGTGGCAATAATTATATGGGAGACCAGCTTGCATTGGGAAGAGCGAATACATCTGTTGGAAATAACTATTATTTAGTAATTGGTAATGGCTCTTCTGGTAGTTTGTACGCGGGCGGAGTAATCAAAGGCGCTGGAGGGTTTAACGGACAATGTCTAATTGATGCAGCAAATCAGTTTAAGGACGCTGCAACTAGAAGCTGCAATATGGATATTGCAGAAATTTATGAGTCTACCGAAGATATTGTTTCTGGAGATGTTGTAATGATTGACCCAGACGTAGACGGAAAGGTTAAGAAAAGCATAGGGAGCTATAATTCTGCCCTGATTGGTATTGCAACTTCTACCCCCGGTGTAATTCTTGGTTATAACGGTGGCGATGTTATGATGGCGGGACAAGCAAACACATACATGGAAACAGCTGACCCTCGAAAACCAGCGATTGCGTTAATCGGTAAGGCGCCCATTAAGATTAGTTTAGAAAACGGCCCGATACACAAGGGGGACATTCTAACTTCATCGTCAACACCAGGTGTAGCCATGAAGGCAACCAAGCCAGGGATGGCCATCGGCAAAGCCTTAATGGACTCGAGCGATCAAGAAGATGGCAAAATAATGGCTTACATACATTCAGAATTTGTTGATGTGGGCGGTCAGGTTAATAGTGCGCTATCAAGTATAAATAGTTTATATGATCAATATGCACAAATTCAGAATGAAATTTCCGGCATAAGAAATGATTTATTGATACAAGACGTTTCTGGTGCTACTGGCTTGTTATCTCCGAAGCAGGAGAGTAT
>Ga0172381_10004814_pt1 | contig 13865 bp, 11 predicted proteins | sample Leawel6488metaG_FD_119754 | JGI IMG/M metagenome (GOLD analysis project Ga0172381, IMG submission 119754) | Leachate microbial communities from a municipal landfill in Southern Ontario, Canada - Leachate well 64-88 metaG | ecosystem: Engineered > Solid waste > Landfill > Unclassified | place... | reverse complement strand
CACGACTCAAAATCGTGTGGGGCGACCCGTGTCGGTTCAAGTCCGACCGGCGGCACAAGAACACCCTTAATGGGTGTTTTTATATGCCATGCCGGGAGGACTTGAACGGGGGGAAGGGGTCGGGAAACCGGTAGGTTTTCCGTAGCGGAAATATTAAAACCGATGGGTTTTAAAGCGCAGTCCCGAGGTTACCGAGGGACGAGCAGTGAAATTCCGACCGGCGGCACCGAGTAAGAACACAAAAGGCCCGAAAGGGTCTTTTGTGTTTGAAGCGAGGTAATGTCGGAAGCGAAGCTACCGGCGGCACAAGAAGGGAGCTCATAGCTCCCTTTTGTTTTTCTCGCCGGGAGGACTTGAACGGAGGGAAGGGGTCGTCCCGCATTTGCGGGACGTAGCGGATCCGCCTCCGTCGGCTGACGAATGATGGAATTAAAACCGGCACAAAAAAAAGACATCCTTAAGGATGTCTTTTTTTGATCATCACCCGCATGATCCGCGTCCAATAATTATTGAAGATATTGATCGATTATGCCTTTTGCTTCAGTCACCGGATAAGCGCCGTTTATTATGTCGACGGGCTCACCATCCGAGAAAACCACACTGTAAGGAGTTCCTTCGAGTCCTGATGAAACACCATCGGAAAAATTAGCGGTTATCTTCTCCGTATATTTTCCGGAATCGTAACAATCGGAAAATTGTGAAGCGTTTACTCCGAGAGAAGCGGCTATCGATTCCACATTGATCACTTTGCCTGATTCGGCATCAGCGGAGAATTTTGCCATGAATGACCAGAATGATTCTTCTCCCTTTTGTTCCGCGACGCATTCCGAGGCTATCGCTCCGGGCATGGCGTATTCATGGAAGTCCAACGGGAAATGCCTGTATACCCACGCCACATCACCATTGTAATCGGAAACTATCTGTCTCATTGTGCCCTCGAACGTTATACAGAATGGGCACTCCATATCCGAAAAAGTGACTATCTTTATCTTGGCATCTTTATTGCCGAGTATATGGTCATCATCGGATAAAGGTTGCGCGTTTTTAAAAAGTTCGCCGACCTCTTCGTTGTTATCGATAACGCTTCCTCCGACATTGGCAAGCTGACTCTTTTCCGAAGGAGTATAAAGATTGGTTAAGATCACTGCTCCGGCAACAAGCAATCCGGCTACAACTATCGCCGCCGGTACGGAATATTTTTCGGTTAATTGGCTCATGCTTTGAATTCTAAAACACGACGGCGTTTTAGTCTATTTCTTCTTGCGTCACCTCATCTATATGAGGATTATCAGACAAACGCTTCGGTAATAAAGCCTTTGCCAGATAGAATCCCGCTATTCCGGCGGCTATGCCGATAACCACATCGGAGATCCAATGGACACCTGCGGCGATCCTCGCGATTCCGACAAGCAGTACTCCGGCGGCGGCAACCATTCCGTCTTTTCTCTTCATAAGAATGAATACCAAAGCTATCGGCACCAAAAAAGCCATGTGCCCCGACGGCATTCCGGTCGTTACCGCGTGTGATATCACGGGGCCGACATCGAAAAACTCAAAAGGTCTCGGTATATAAATAAGATTGCGTAATGCCTCGGTTATAATCCCTCTCGAGATCAAAATTCCGATGACCGCAAGGGATCCGTAATAAAATCTGAGTTTGAAACTCTTTATTCCCAAGAGAGATATCAGGAACCAAGTCGCCAATATCCAAGGACTTATTGAGCCCAAAAAAACCGCGGTCGACTTCAAGAAGGCGGCGCGGTTCACTACATCAAAAACGGCTCTTACCAATGTTTCCTCAAAGGGAAATAACATTTCTTTTATTTTCGTACATACGGCAGAAGCGCCATGAATCTGGCTCTCTTAACGGCTTGAGCGAGCTTTCTCTGGTGCTTTGCGCAAGTTCCGGTATGTTTCGGATCTATTATTTTTGCCTGACCGGACACGAACCTCCTCAAAATATCGGTATCTTTATAATCGATATCCATGAGGTTCTGCGAGCAGAAAAAACATTGTCTTTCTATCATTTTCATGGGTTATTTGAAGCTTGATGATATTATCATTCCTGCGCCTAAAAAGGCAAATCTTCGGGCTTTATCTCTCCGTCATCCCCCATCTCTATCACCGGCACTTCCTGGTTTACGGAGTCATGATCATCTCCCTGATCAAAGGATTCGGCCTCTCTCTGTCCCTCGGAATTTCTGACGGGAGAAGATGCGGATGAAGGCCTCGGACCGAGTTGCATCCTTTCACCGATTATCTCGGTGATCCTTCTTGTCACACCATCCTTACCCTGCCAGCTTCTTGTCTGAAGTCTTCCCTCAATGAACACTACACTGCCCTTTATAAGGAACTGTCCGGCGACATCGGCCTGACGTCCCCATAAAACGACGTTATGAAATTCCGTAGCTTCTTTTTTTCCGCCGGATTTATCATTCCAAACCCGGTTGGAGGCGATACTCAAGGTGGTAACCCGATCTCCCATCGGAGTTGTTCTTACTTCCGGGTCGGCGGTAAGCCTTCCCATTACGAACACCTTGTTTAAATTCATCTCTTATTTATCGGTTAATATTTCTTCGAGTTTTTCGTCGAGAGCGACCTCGTCGACTTTTTCCTTCTCTTCCTTTTCCGGAATGCTTTCCGCTTCCTCGGTCTTTACTTCCTCGGAAACGACTGCCTCTCCTTCAATGGTCGGCTTCTGAGCAAACCTGGAAACAGGCTTTCTGGCGGGAGGGGTCACAAATAAGAATCTGAGTATTCCTTCCTCAAATCTCAAGATATTATCAAGCTTCGTGACTTCTCCGGGCAACGCATCAAAAACGATCGAGCCAAAATAGGCGACGGTCTGTTTTTTAATGGGATAAGCCAATCGGATCTCGGAAAATCTGCCTTCCGTTATTTGTTCCGCGCTGATATCGGCAAGGGTCTTTAAAATCACCTGCTTGTCGGCTTCGGTTCTTGTAAGAAACGATATTTCGTACTGTTTTTTCTCCTCGGACATTGCCTCAAACTACCAAACGGTTATTCTTCTGTCAATTTATCTTCGACTTTTTCCTCCTCGGTTTTCTCCTCGATTTTGTCCTCCTCAGGCGCTTCCTCGGGAATGGCTTCATCGGTTATTTCTCCCTTGCCTTCGATAAGTTCATCTTCCCCTTCTTCATCCACTAAAGGAAACTCGTTCCTATAGGTGGTTCCTATGGGCAACAAGCGACCGATAATGACATTTTCTTTCAAGCCTATAAGATTATCCACCTTTCCTTCACTTGCCGCTCCGACAAGTATCCTTGCAGTTTCTTGGAACGAAGCCGCAGCGAGGAATCCTTCGGACGTAAGAGACGCCTTGGTTATTCCAAGAAGAAGCTCTTCCGCTCTGGCCGGTTCCTTACCCGCTTTTTTAAGTTCTCTGTTAGCTTCGAAGAATCTTGATTTATCCACTACCTCTCCGATGACAAATTCGCTGTCTCCGGAAGAAGTTATCTTAATTCTGCCGAACATCTGTCTGATTATGACCTCGATGTGCTTGTTGTTTATACCCGCTCCTTCGGAAAGATATATTCTCTGAACCTCCTGAATTATGTAGCGATAGACAGCCTCCTTTCCCCTCAAGGCGTAAAGCTCCTTAACATCGAGGCTTCCTTCCGATATGGCGGTTCCTTTTTCGATCGTCTGACCGGTTTCAACATTAAGAAGGATCATTCTCGGGAATTGATATTCCACTGATCTTTCCTTCTTTGATTTTCCGCCTATTGATTTGAGACGGACTATGCGAGTGTTTCCCTTTTCTTCGATCGAGTCCACTACGGCATCGAATTCGGCAAGTATCGCCTTTCCTTTTGGAGTACGAACTTCAAAAAGCTCCTCGACTCTCGGAAGTCCCGAGGTAATGTCGGCGCGAGCGGCACCTCCCGAATGGGTCGTTCTGAGAGTGAGCTGAGTGCCCGGCTCTCCGATTGACTGAGCGGCGACTATTCCCACCGCTTCTCCGATCTTTATCGGACCGTTATGTCCGAGATCGAGACCATAACATTTGGCGCAAGCTCCATAGAGAGTCTTACAGGTAAGGGTCGATCTTATTTTAACGGACTCGATTCCCGAAGCGTCTATCTCCTCGGCGACTTTCATGGTCAGAGGTTCTCCCGCCTTGGCGATCACTTTATTTCCGACTTTGGCATCCTCGGCAAGAGTTCTTGAGAATATTCTGTCCGAAAACTTGTGTCCGAACTCTCCTCCGTCGTTGCGCTTTATTTCAATACCTTCTTTGGTGTGACAATCCTCTTCTCTTATGATGACATCCTGAGCCACATCGATCATACGCCTCGTGAGATAACCCGCCTCGGCGGTCTTTAAAGCGGTGTCGACAAGTCCCTTTCTGTTTCCGTGTACGGAGCTGAAATATTCAAGAGGAGTGAATCCCTCCTTGTAACAAGAAGTTACCGGAAGGTCGATGGTCTCACCTTTAGGATTCTTAACGAGACCTCTCATTCCCATCATCTGGTTGATCTGTTCCCAGCTTCCTCTCGCGCCGGAAGATATCATCTTGTAAACCGAATTTTCCGGTCCGAGCGCGGTGGAAACTATCTTTTCAACCTGAGACTTGGCTTCATTCCATATTTCAATGACCCTCGATCTTCTTTCCTCATTGGTAAGAAGTCCGTCTTGATACTGCTCATCGATGATCTCCACTTTTTTATTGGAGTCTTCGAGTATTTTGTATTTTTCCTGCGGAACCTGCAGATCGGACATGCTCCACGTTATTCCCGATATCGTCGAGTATTCGAATCCGAGCTGGGATATTCTGTCGAGTATCTCATTGGTTCTTTCGAATCCGTATTTTTCGATTATATCCGCAAACAGCTGATTAAGAGCCTTTTTGGTTATCGGATGATTTATGTATTCATGGTCATCGGGAAGAGCTCTGTTGAATATTATTCTTCCGACAGTGGTCTCCAATTCCTTTCCCACCTTTATGAGCGCCTCGAGGTCGATCTCATTGAAATCATAGGCGAGCATCGCTTCCTCTTCGCTTGAAAACACTTTACCTGTTCCGAGAGCTCCTTCGGTCACATCCGTAAGATAGAATGATCCGAGAACGATATCGTTCCACGGTCCGGGAACCGGGCTTCCGGAAGCGGGCTTCAGTATGTTATTGCTCGAAAGCATAAGTGTTCCGGCTTCTTTCTGTCCTTCATCGGTAAGAGGAAGGTGGACGGCCATCTGGTCACCGTCAAAGTCGGCGTTGAAACCCGAACAGACCAAAGGCGGTATCTGTACCGTAAGGTCTTCTATAAGACTCGGCTTGAAAGCCTGTATTCCAAGTCTGTGAAGGGTGGGAGCTCTGTTTAAGAGCACATGTCTTTTTTGTATAACCTCTTCGAGTATTTCCCAGACCTCCGCCGGGCCGGACTCTATAAGTCTGTTGGCGTTTTTTACGTTATGAGCCAAACCTCTCTCGAGTATTTTGCCTATTACGAACGGCTTGAAGAGCTCAAGCGCCATTTTCTTGGGAAGACCGCACTCGTCATAACGAAGTTTCGGACCGACAACGATAACCGAACGTCCGGAATAATCGACGCGCTTACCGAGCAAGTTCTGTCTGAATCTGCCTTGCTTTCCCTTAAGCATGTCCGCCATGGAGCGCAAAGGCCTCCTGCGGGAAGTAAGTTGGGCGCGACCCATCCTTGCCGTATTGTCTATGAGAGCGTCAACCGCCTCCTGCAACATTCTCTTTTCATTGACAACAATGATATCGGGCGCGTTAAGCTCCAATAATTTTCTAAGTCTGTTGTTTCTATTGATAACTCTTCTGTAAAGATCGTTAAGATCCGATGTCGCGAAACGACCACCGTCCAAAGCGACCATCGGTCTGAGGTCCGGAGGAAGTATCGGGAGATGGGTCATTATCATCCACTCCGGCCTTATATTGTTTCTACTCATCGCCGTGAAGAATTTCAGTCTTCTCGAGAGATGCTGTCTGCGATTGGCATCTTCGGTCTTACCGAGTTCCTTCTCCGTCGCCTTCATTTCTTTCTCAATATCGACGTCTTCAAGAACTCTGCGTACGCCTTCGGCGCCGCTCATCGCTTTGAAAACATCGCTGAACCTTCTTGAAAGGCTGTAATATTCACCTTCGGTGAGGACCATTCCGGGACGGATATCTTTCAATGTTTGACGGGTGGTTTCCGCTGCGGTTTCAAGCTCATCCTTCACATCGTCCTCCATCTTCTTTCTGGACTTAAGCTCTCTGTCTATCTCGGCCAAAGCGGATTTTCTCTGTTCCTCATCGACGGAAACGACAATGAAGGCCGCGTAATATATGACCTTCTCAAGCTTGGAAACGGGAACATTGATGGCGAGTCCTATTCTGGAAGGAACGCTCCTCATAAACCAGATATGGGCGACCGGGGCGGCAAGACTGATATGTCCCATTCTCTCGCGCCTGACGGATGACCGGGTAACTTCAACGCCGCACTTATCGCACTTTATTCCCTTATAACGGACTTTTTTGTATTTTCCGCAATAACATTCGTAATCCTTGGTAGGGCCGAATATCCTCTCTGAAAAAAGCCCGTCTTTTTCCGGACGCTGGGTCCTGTAATTTATGGTTTCCGGTTTGGTAACCTCGCCGTAAGACCAGCGAAGCACATCCTCCGGAGATGCGACCTTAAGCTTTATAGAATTGAAATTATCCATTTTGGTCTTCTTTTTGTTCTTGGTCTTCATCTATTCTCTCTACGCCGTCCGAGAGAAGTTCCACATTTAATCCCAAAGCCTTCAACTCGCTTGTCATCACATTGAACGTTGCGGGTATATTCGGTTGTTTTATTTTTTCACCTCTCACTATCGCTTCGTAGGCAGCCGATCTTCCGAGAACATCGTCTGATTTTATGGTGAGCATTTCCTGAAGAGTGTGCGATGCACCGTATCCTTCAAGAGCCCACACTTCCATTTCTCCGAACCTCTGTCCTCCGAATTGAGCTTTTCCGCCCAAAGGCTGCTGAGTGATAAGGCTGTAAGGACCGATAGATCTCATATGGACCTTGTCGAGTACCATATGGTTGAGCTTCAACATGTACATCTGACCAACGGTCACTTTTCTGTCGAAAAGTCTTCCGGTGCGTCCGTCATAAAGAGTTACTTTTCCATCCTCCGGCAAGCCGGCTTTCTTGAGCTCCTCTCTTATATCCCCTTCTGTCGCTCCCGCCAAAGCCGGAGTGTGAGAAATATATCCCTGCTTCTTGACCGCCCACCCAAGGTGAGTTTCAAGTATCTGTCCGAGGTTCATACGGCTTGCGACACCGAGCGGATTCAACACCACATCTACCGGAGTTCCGTCTTCAAGGAAAGGCATATCCTCAACAGGTCTTATCTGTGAAATAACACCCTTGTTTCCGTGTCTTCCGGCCATCTTGTCTCCCGCCTGTATATTGCGAAGAGAGGCTACTTGAACCTGTATTCTTCTTATTACGCCCGCATCGAGCTTATCTCCTTTCTCTCTGTCGAATATTCTGACTCCGACTATTCTTCCGCTCTTTCCGTGAGGAATGGTGAGCGAAGTATCTTTGACATCCCTGGCTTTTTCTCCGAATATCGCGCGAAGAAGCCTTTCTTCCGAAGTAAGTTCGGCCTCGCCCTTAGGTGATATCTTGCCTACCAATATGTCTCCGGCGGAAACTTCGGCTCCGATACGGACTATTCCTTCCTCGTCGAGATTCTTCAACTTGTCTTCCGAAACATTCGGTATATCGGGAGTCGTTACTTCCGGACCAAGCTTGGTATCGCGAACATCGCAAATGAAGTCTTCTATATGTACGGATGTATATCTGTCCTGCTGGACAACCCTTTCCGAAATTATGATGGCGTCTTCGTAGTTGGCTCCCTCCCATGAAATGAAGGCAACCGTAAGATTTTGACCAAGGGCAAGCACACCGTCTTTGGTGGACGGACCGTCTCCTATGACCTCTCCCTTTTTCACCTTATCTCCGACGCTGACGGACGGACGATATGAAAAGGCTATGTACTGGTTGGTCATCCTGAACTTATCCAGATTGTATTCTCTCTTTTTTCCGCCTTCTTCAAGAACGGTTATGTGAGCCGCATCGACGGACTGAACCACTCCGTCCTCTTCGGCGATTATGACGTGTCCCGAATCGTATGCCGCCTTCTTTTCCATACCGGTACCGACAAAAGGTATTTCCGGCTTGACCGAAGGAACAGCCTGCTTCTGCATGTTCGATCCCATGAGCGCGCGCTTCGCGTCATCGTTTTCAAGGAAAGGAATCAATGAAGCTCCGACAGAAAGTATCTCCGAAGGGGAAACATCCATCAGGTCGGCCTCTTCTCTCGGTATGTTGGTCGGCTTACCCTGATAACGAGCTTCCACCGTTTTTTCGGCGAGTATTCCTTTTTCGACATCAAGCTTTTCTCCGGAATGCACTATCTTGTGCTTTTCTTCTTCAAAGGCATCAAGCCAAACGATTTCTTTGGTTATCTTTCCCTTATCTAACTTTACGTAAGGTGCCTCAATAAACCCGTGCTTGTTGGTGCGGGCGAATATTGAAAGGTAATTGATAAGACCGATGTTCTGTCCTTCGGGAGTCTGAATCGGACAAAGTCTTCCGTAATGGGATGAATGGACGTCTCTAACCTCGAAACCGGCTCTCTCCTTGGTGAGTCCTCCGGGGCCGAGCGCCGATATTCTTCTCTTATGTTCCAGCTCGGTCAAAGGATTCACCTGGTCCATGAACTGAGACATGGAGCTCGTCGCAAAGAAATCGCGGACCGAAGCGATAAGAGGTCTGACGTTCACAAGCTGTACGGGAGTAAGAGTCGTTTTTTCCAAAGTGGACATTCTGTCCTGGACTATTCTTCTCATTCTGCTGAATCCAAGCCTCATTCTCATTTGAAGAAGCTCTCCGACAGCGCGAACTCTTCTGTTGCCAAGATGATCTATATCATCATCCTTCGCTCTCTGATCATCGTTTAAGGAGATCATCTCCTTGATGATCCGTATGATATCTTCCCGGTCGAGAAGCTTGGAAGAAGTGCTTTCCACGCCGAGACGCTGATTTATTTTGAATCTGCCGACTTCCGAAAGGTCGTAGCGGTCCTCCCTCTTGAACATTGAATCAATGAGATTCTTTGCCGCATCGGCGGTCGCGAGGTCTCCGGGGCGAAGCCTCCTGTATATTTCCATATAGCTTTCCGCCGCATTGCCGGCCGAATCCTTCTTCAAGGTGGCCTCTATGTGCTTCAGTTCCTCCTCGGTCGAAAAAGCCGCCTTTATGGCATCTTCGGTTTCAAGACCGAATATGCGAAGGAAAGAGGTTACGGGAACCTTTCTGTGTCTGTCTATCTTTACCTGTATTGTTCCGTCGGAATCGGTTATGAATTCTATCCAAGCGCCTCTGTTAGGTATTATCTTGGCTCCGAACAAACGCTGTCCGCGAACGATCTCCGAAACGAAATACACACCGGGGCTGCGGACAAGCTGCGAGATGATGACGCGTTCCACGCCATTGATGATGAAAGTTCCCCTCTTCGTCATTATGGGGAAATCACCGAAATATATCTCCTGTTCCGTCTTTTTCTTGGTAATAAGATTTTCAAGCTCGACCGTCATTCGAAGCGGCGCTTCGTAGGTCAAGGCCTTATCCTTTACTTCTTCTATCGAGAACTTGGGTTCATCGAAATAAAAATCTTTAAAATGAAGTTCGAACTCTTTTCCGGAATAATCCGCTATGGGAGAGACTTCCTTAAGAAGCTCTTTGAGTCCCTTCTCCTTAAACCAGTTAAACGACTCTGTTTGTATTGATACGAGATCCGGCTCTCTTAAGAACGAACCGGGATGCGAGGAAAAAACTTTTACTTTTTGTTTTGGCATTGGACAAATAAAAAACCCTCCAAACTTGGTTTTGGGTTAAAAGGGTGAGTTTATCTCAAGTATTTAACGATATTTTGGTTATGCTCGTCAAGGGTCTTGGCAAAAACCGTCTTTCCGGTCTTCGGATCGGATATAAAATACCAGTATTCCGAAGCCCTCGGAGCGATCGCGGCCTTAATGGCCGAAAGCCCCGGATTCGATATGGCTCCCGGAGGAAACCCCTTATTCTTGTAGGTATTATAAGAGGAATCGGGATTCTTGTCACTGGGGACAACTTCGCCACATTTAAGCTTATCCTTTATATAACAGAGGGTTGAGTCCACCTGAAGAGGCATTCCCGAGCTCCTCCTTTTAAGTAGAAGACCGGCAACCAAAGAACGGTCGTTTCCGTTATTCGGAACCTCTCTTTCCACCATGGAGGCGAGTATTACCCTCTCGAGGACCCCGTTTTTACTCATAAAGAGATATGAGGCTTTTTTTTGCCAATTATCCAAGAACTTACGGGCGACGACATCAGGGGTCGATTCCAAGAAAAATTCATAAGTATCCGGGAAAAGAAACCCCTCAAGGGTCTCGGCCTCCTCAAGAAACCAATATTCTTCGAATTCGGACACGGATAAAGAGGATAACGATCCCCTCTCATTGAGCACTCCGCTTTCAAAAAGAAGCTTGTCTATCTGCTCGACGTTATATCCTTCGGGAACGGTAACCGTCTCCCTGGGATAGACGACCTCCTCTTTGGGCCGCGCGGCGTATACCGTCGATACGACAACGACAGCCGAGACGACAAGAATAAGATAATCTATTTTGAATTTTCTGAAATTAATTCTTACCCCCAATTTAAAAAAATTATTTATTGATCCGATCCACCTCCGCCAACCGGCGACTTATGAATTTTGCAGATTGTGAGTTATTTTTTAAAACTATTATGCATTTCTTCTCACCGCGATATTCTGCACGATACCAACCAAGAACATCGATGCCATCATATTCGATCCGCCCGCAGACAAGAACGGGAACGCCACACCGATAACCGGGGTAAAACCTATAACCGACCCCATATTGACCGCGAACTGCAATCCTAAGAATATCATAGTTCCAAGACACATAAACTTATTGAAATTACTCCTCGCAACAGCCCCTATCGCGGCTATTCTCCACATCATCGTTCCGTAAGCGAGAAGCGCCAATGAACCGCCGATTATTCCCCACTCCTCGGTAAATGAAGCGAACGCGAAATCGGTCTGCGCCGCGGGGAGAAATCCGAGTTGAACTATGGCTCCCTGCTTGAAGCCCTTACCGAAAAGCCCGGCGGAACCTATGGCGTTCTTCGATTGTATTACGTTGTAATTTACTCCCAACGGGTCCGATTCCGGATCGAATACGGCCATTATCCTGTTTCTTTGATAATCTTTCATGCCGAAATTCCACGCGAATATCCCCATCATGGCGCAAGCGATAAGTCCCGCCGCTATATATTTGACCGGAAGGCCGGCAACAAGAAGAAATCCGAACCATATACCGAAGAATATGAGAGCCGAACCGAGATCCGGTTCCATCAGTATCAAAGCGGCGGGGACTATGAAATAAGCGAAAGATCCCAGTATTACCGATGGCCTTTTTATACTGACATGCCTGCGGCTGAAAAAAGCGGAAAGCACCAATATCAATGCGACCTTGGCGAACTCCGAAGGCTGAAGGCTGAAAAATCCCATATCGATCCAACTCTTACTGCCATTGACCTCGACTCCGAATATATGCACGGAAAGAAGCATAAGGACGCTTATCGCAAGAACCGTCAGTATCAACCAACGATAATTAACAAGATGTCGAAGATCGAATATCGGCGCTATGAGCACGAAAACTATCCCCGCCAAAAAAAATATGAGTTGCTTGGTAAAAAGTTCCGGTGAGCTTGATGCCAAAACGGCCATGCCGGCTGATGATAAAAATATTATGACGCCGTTAAGAAGCCAGTCGGCTCTTTTTATCAATTCGATCATCTTCTCTCCGTGAAAATTTCCGTCCTTTGAAGATCGATGTCATTCCCATCCGAACGCCAGAATATTTCAAACGGCGCCTCTGAGAATGATGACAGACCTTCGACGACGGTTGATGAAACACCCTTGGTAACCCCGTCCGAACTCCTGAATATGGCAACTATGATCGTTTCTACGGCCCTACTGGTGGAATTGTTCTTCAACGCTCCCTTTACCGCTATTCTGTCAGTCGTCTTCGTAATATCGATATTGTGCACGCTTAAATTATCGGCGACATATTCTCTTACCGAAACCCATTGCGGATCCATCACTCCAAGATCGACCCTTGAAACGAGGGACGGATCGATATCGGCGGCGATCAAAGCTATCTGTCTTTTTCCGAAAGGAGGGATGCTGGAATTTCCCGAAAAAGAAGCCGTTTGCACTTCGGATTCGTCATAGACATTTATCCTGTAATCGAAATTCTTTACCCAAAAACTATCATAGGGATTTGCCAACTCGATAAAAAAACTTGTCTTCCCTATCTCGTTGTGAGGAAATATTTTTTTATCGTTTATAAGTATTTGACCTCCGGTCTGGCAGGCGGGGCAAGGTCCTCCGCAATCCACACCCTCTTCCCGTTGATTTTTTACTCCGTCATAGCAGGTAGCCGAGCCGTCCCGTGACAAATAACGGACAAAAACAACCGCTCCGACGAGCGCTCCGATAAGCAAGATCGCGTATAATAATCTCTTTAAACTTCTCATAAATTAGTTAAATCTTATCCCAACAATCGACAAAGCGCCAATGCTCTTTTATGTGGTTACAAAGCGCAAAAACGCCTTATTTTAAGCATAAATAGGTCAAAAACATGAATAAAACGAGCTTTGATGATGCACATTTGTTTCTTTTAAATTTTGTGAAAGTAACAAAAATCCTTTATTTTGAGTGCAAATATAGGAGCATATTAAAATATGCGTCGAATCTCCACTTCAACAAACTACGTCGCTTATCTCTTCAAATTTCGTAGCGAGACGAGATGAATGTGAGTGAAGATGTACGTTAACATTACAGCCAAGAACAGGGTGAAAAATCCTTTATTTTGAGTGCAAATATAGGAGCGCAAGAAAAATAAGATGAGTCGTACTGAAATGTACGTCGAATCTTATTTTTCGAGATTCGCGACGACAAGTTGCGCTTAAAATAAAGGATTTTATCAAAAAAGCCACCGATTAGGTGGCGTTTTTGATAAATGCCCGGTGCCAATTTTCTTCGAGCGCAGCGAGAATAGAAAATTGAGCACCCCGCTGGAAGCGGGGTTACTTTTTATTTTTATACACAAAAATATCTAATTTTTGGATACAACGTCGAGTATTCCACGAAGTGGAAGGACTAATAAAAAACCACCGATTAGGTGGTTTTTTATATAAATGCCCGGTAAAGCTACTTTCGCCCCGAAGGACTATCATCGCTCCACAGATATTTCACTTCCGAGTTCGGAATGGGATCGGGTGGGTCAACCTGCAGTTGATACCAAGCATGTAGATGTTAGCTTTTAATAATCGAAAAGTCAAACTCGAATTTATCGAGGATCAATCTTAAGTTTATCGGACGATCTGTATCGAGTTTATCGAAACATTCTGTCTGCGATAAAAAATGATTTGGCGCAATGAAACATCATTCGCTGTTAAATGATCGGTTCATTCGACGGTCTTTTAGTACTCTTTGGCTAAAACGGTTACCCGCCTTACACCTTGAGCCTATCAACCTGGTCATCTCCCAGGGACCTACACCTAATCTTGGGATGGGCTTCGCGCTTAGATGCTTTCAGCACTTATCCCTTCCGAGCATAGCTACTGAGCAATTCAGTTGGTACCAAAGCTCATAGACCAGAGGCTCGTTCAACCCGGTCCTCTCGTCGCGGATTCAACAAGTTTAAAACTTATGAATCTGTCCCCCGTTTCCGGGAGCGCAGACTATATCTTCACCCTTACTTTTTGAAAAGT
>Ga0172381_10004813_pt1 | contig 13865 bp, 10 predicted proteins | sample Leawel6488metaG_FD_119754 | JGI IMG/M metagenome (GOLD analysis project Ga0172381, IMG submission 119754) | Leachate microbial communities from a municipal landfill in Southern Ontario, Canada - Leachate well 64-88 metaG | ecosystem: Engineered > Solid waste > Landfill > Unclassified | place... | reverse complement strand
CCAGCAGTCAATTTGTGCGCAGCCAAATCAACTAAAATTTTTCCAGCAGTCGATTTGTGTGCAACCAAATCAACTAAATTTTTTTCAACAGTCCATTTGTGTGCAACTAAATCAACTAAAATTTTTCTAGCAGTCGATTTGTGCGCAACTAAATCAACTAAAATTTTTTAAATAATAATTACTCTATGATTCTTTGCAACTCCGGGCATTGGGAGTATGATTCTTTGCATTTATATTTTTTCAACCACTAAGGCCTCTAAGAATCACAAAGAAAAAATATTTCGTGCTCTTCGAGCCTTCGTGGTTTATTTTTTTAACCACTTGTTATACAAAAAACAGATAATCATTATTTTTATTATCAATAGTGAGATAATAATTTTAATTACAATGTGTTATGCCTTATCATTCGTGTTAATTGTTGATATTTAATATTTTATCCTATGCTATTTTTAAAAAATCGTCTCATTTACGAATAAAATATTAAAAAAAATAATAAATTATTAATTTTTTTATAAAAATAATTTGGTATTGAAAAAACATTTTTAATTTTGTATTATTAATTATAATTATCCAAAATTAAACTGATTATTAACCTAAAAAAAATATTTATTATGATAAAACTAATTTATCCAAACAGTGATGGCGACAGATGTAATGTCCTTGACAATATGTCTAATCTTATTTTCAATTCAGATGGAACCGTAAAACCGGAGGCTGAAAAAATATTCCTTAATTCTACCATTGACCAAATGCGCGATTATGCACCTTTGTTTATTGCCAAATATAAACAATTGAATGTTTGCATAACCGATAAAAGCAATGCAACACTTCAAAAAAATACATCAAAATCAGATTCTTCCATAGTTATTAATCATTATTTCCAGGGTTTATTTAATGGAATAGACCGGAAGATATTTCAGGCAACAGATCTTGCATTATATGGCATGGATATTACCAGCAGGGAACTTCCCCGCTTGATTTCCGATGATGATATATTGCGTTGGGGCAGTGTAATAGCCGAAGGAGAAGCCGCCCGCGTCGCCAGGGGAGGCGTAGTCATGTCGATGCCTTCGGCAGTTGATGTAAAAACATTGTTTGATATCTTCAAAAGCAAGCAAAATCTTCTTGCTGAAAAGAAACTTATGTTGAGTAATATACAGGGGGAATTAAAACCAATGCGCATCGAAGTTAATGCATTAATTCATGACTTGTGGGATGAGGTCGTATTTTATTATCGCAAGAGCGCGCCTGCCGCAAGGCGTATGCAATGCCGGCAATGGGGACTGAGATATAAATCGCGCAATGGCGAAAATAATTTTATTTCCGCCATCGCTGCCCCGGCACAGGTAACCTCTATTGCAAATAATACATTTACCGATAAAACAATTTTTAGCCTCAGCAATACCGGCGATATTACTTTATTGTTCTATACGGCCGATTCCGCCACCGCTGCCGCTCCTGCCAATGCCTATTCGCTTCCCACAGGAGCCAGCGCCAATGTTTCGCCTGCGATATTAGGAAATATGGGGAATACATTTCTTAATGTTTTTAATGCCGATACGGTAAAAGAAGGAAAGTTTGAGGTGGAAATATTCTGAGGAAAGATTGTTGAATTTCCTTCATAAACCGCCGAAACATACATGCACTATACTATATGTTAGGCAAAGTTTTTATTTTTTTCTTTTATTCGTCCTTGGTCAATAAATGATTTAACTATTTCGAAATCTTGTTTTTCCATTTGTTCCAAGAAATCTTTTCCTTTTGAAAACTTAGACACAAAATCGTCAATTGTAAAACATATTAAGAAAGAAGAAAATAAAATAGCAAAATTTCTTGCTTCATAAGATTCCTTTTTGTCTATTTCGGTTAAATGTAAAACAGAAAAAAAGTTTGAATGGACATACATAGAAAGAAAACCATAGGCTTTGTCCATAGCTTCTAGTTTAATTCCAGACATTTGAAACAATTCTGTCCATTTCACTTTGTAGTCATTTTTGGACAATCTCGAAGGAAAAAATTTCCAATTAGCAAATTTTTTATCAGGATTGAATATAAATTTTTGTTTTTCTGTCTCACATGATTTAAAAATCGAATTCTTTTCAATACTATTTTTTAACTCCGACAACTGTTTATAATTATGGTCAATATCCGAATTTAGTTTTATCCTTTCAATATGCGAATCGTATCTCCAAAGGTCAAATCGTAATCTCTTAGTTTCCCCGTCTACATCGTCAAAGAAAATATGATACAATGTAGAATAGCAATCTATTTGAATTCTTAGATTAGCAAAAAGTCCAGGGACATCAACAAATGTGTTTTCTTCTTTTTTTTGGTCAGTTTCGTTAAATACAGTATCTGCCGAATGCAAACAAAGACTTTTACAATGAATTAGAAATTTTTTACTTATTCTCAATGAAAAAAGAAACCATCTTGGGTCATTCGGAAAAGCTTCCTCAATTTCATTGATAAGTCTATTTAATAAATTTATCAAGTGATAATATCTCGTAAGTGAATTTATCGGAAATTCCATGCCTCAATGGTCTTTTTAAATTTTGTCTAACGATGAATATAAGAATAGTAGTCGACTGTGGGCTTCATTCTTGTCATGTTACAATAAAATTGAAGCCTGCTATTTCTCTTGAATATACTACTTAACCAGCTATTGTTTTTATACATTGTTATGTGTAGATGCTTGAAAAATCATTCTTTTTGCTTTACTCTTCTTAAACCAGTAGTATACTATATTACTGTTGCATTTTTAAGTATGCTTGATAACTTTTCGATGACTTCAAGATATAACTTCGACCATCAACTACAAAGCCATCTAAATTATGCTTGATGACATATAATGAAAGATCATCAATTTTGTTTATAAACCCCCTACCATTAAAATTTAGAGAGGTATTACATAAAACACCGTAACCAGTACGCTCCTTAAAGGCTATTAATAAGTTGTACAAATTTTTGTTGGTTTTATACGACACTGATTGTAAACGCGCAGTCTTATTTACATGAGTAACTGCAGCCAATGCATCAGTCTTTGCAATGTAAGTATATAGCATGTATGGACTATGTTGGTCGCAGCCAAACCATTTTGCGGCATCTTCCTCTAGGCAAACTGGAGCAATTGGACGGAATTGCTCGCGCTGTTTGATCTCATTTAACCGTATTTTAGTGCTGTCTTTGAAAGGAGCAGCAAGAATTGAACGGTTACCTAGTGCTCGCGGACCAATTTCGTATTTTCCATTTACCCATGCTAAAATAAGATCATTAGCCAACATGTCGGCAATTATTTCATTATTGTCATAAATATCATACTGTGCTACATCAAAAGAACAGCTTGAATCAAAACCAAGACCAGAATAGACATCCCACTTGATTTTTGGATTTCCCGTATAATGGAACTGTGCATCAATCGCAGTTCCGATTGCTGAACCAGAATCATTAGCCACAGGGGCTACAAAGATATCTGAAAAAAGGCCAGACTGTTTCCATTTACTATTCCAGTCACAATTTAATCCACACCCACCTCCAATAATTAAGGGTAATCCTTTTTTCATGTTAGCTTTTGCAAATTGATAAAAGATATCAAATATCTTGTTACTAAAGATGCCTGCAAAATTGCGGAATTCAACATCATCTAACCCTACGTTGTAGTATCGTGAATATTCAATATCTTTATATTCACTAAGTTCTTTATATGGATCCTCTAGAAGAAAAGCGAGCAGCTTTTTTTCTTCATCTGTAGGTCTGCTACGATTAGAAAATGAAGCTAAAGCCATAAGTTTTCCGGCATCTTGAAAACGAAAATAAGGTATATTTTTAGGAAAGGTTGGATCAGCTAAGCCATAGAGTAGTGAATAGCGATTCCCTACCTGATTAAGGACATTAGCAATCAGTGTTATGTTCAACTTGGAATCAATCTCATAAAAAGATCCTATTGCACCTTCCCATATTAATGCATAGCATGGTGTGCCTTTTTGTAAACTTGACATCCCATAAGCGCAAAGGAGATGCGAACGTTCGTGAGATGATGAGAAATAGTGTATCTGACTACCTAATAATCGCCTTTGGTCCACAATAATATCGTTTTTCGATTCTCCACGGTATCCGATATGAACATTCGAACCGTGAGTGAATTCGTAGTCATCGCGCGGCCACCAACCACCTGTACAAATTATGTCAGGTATTTCGTCGAGTTCTCCAAGAACGCGGAATACATCATGACTAGAGACTGGCGAATATCTGTAGTTAGAGTTTTTCTCAGCCTCGATAGAAAATTTCAAATGGCCATCTTTCAAGTAGACGATAGCACCGTCATGACCAGGATTATAAGAAAGTATTTTCATAAATTATAATTAACAATGGATTGATTTGCATTCAGCACTATAGATTTTATTAAAGTGCTTGTGGGTAGTCTGTGATTAACCAATCGTCCGGCAAGTTCTTTTGAACGAGTTGGCCATATGTTTACATGAAACGCCATTGGAAGATGGGGTATTGGAGTTGGATTCCATTCAACGCGTTTATGAACTAAACGTTTGTCAACAAACCAACGTATTTCATTTGGTTTCCATTCAATTGTATACAGATGATAGGATTTTGAAGCGTCAAAACCAAGATCTATAAAACTTGCTGCACCTCTATATCCATAATCAAACTTTGCACCTTCGTTCCCTGGATTGTAGAAGACATTAACTAATAGGCGATCTGTTCGATTTCCTGCTATCTCAATATCAATTTCTTGTCTGGGTGAATCCCGATGAAGAAAAATACCAGTAACCACACCTGGTATGTTTGATGCTTTAATAACAGCTTCAAATTTTCCGTATAAGTATCGGTCGTGACTAGTTAGGGCAGCAGCACTATACTTTCTTACTCCCAAGGATTCTCTTCTAATTGTGAGAGTAGCTCCAATTTCATCATGAAATTTAATGTTTGTTGGACGAAACAATGCCATATTGCCCGTAAAGGTATCGTCGCGCATAAACCAGTGTTTTGTATCGATAAATTTCAAACTGTCATTGAAATGCACTGGGGCTGTTTCAATCGTTGACTCTCTTTTTATATTGATAGCCTGAATACCTTGCCACCAATTATTTGGTTCAATAACCCATGGCGATTTATCTCGTTTAGAAATCTCACACTTTAAGACTGAGTTTCCTTCATCAGTTTTATATGAGAGTTTTCTTTGTCCCAGATCAGCCTGTTCAGGAAAAGAACAAGTAGGCGGTGCACATCTAAGATGTTCGCAAACAACTTGCCATTTATCGGAAGTCTCTAAATTAAGAATGGTAACATCAAGACTACTTAGATTATCTGTGATTTTTAAAAGTTTATCATCTAAAATCTCGGATTCTCTTTTTGTTACAATGAACTTTGCCTGCGGATAAAGTTTTATAAGTGTAATAGCTTCATCCTCTATAGTTCCTACGTTTACATAAGCGTCAAAAATTCGGTTATTACTTCCATCAAGGAGTAACTTTAGTTCTGTATCTGGAAGTGTTTCGAGATCATTGCAGCATCTGTATCCGAGCATTGAGAGTGCCATTGCTAGTGATGAAAGTCCGGAATTCTTTGTTCCAAAGACAAACACGGGTCGTTCATTTGGGCGAATATGAAACGATGATGCACTTTCACTGTTTATAGCACCAATTTTTGTGAGTGTTGGAAGTATTGAATATGAATTTGTGGAGCCAATATCCCTTCGCTGATAAATGATTGGTTGTCGTATAGCAAGCACATCCAGTGGTTTGAATTGGTGATTAATCCAGAGATCTACAGGCCCTTTACATGGAAGGAGTCTAAGTAGCTTCTCGGCACCTTCGAGTGAGACAACGTAACCAGAGAGGTACCATAAACCACGCTCTGGGCTGAATATGTTACTTGAAAGGAAGGTCTTCGGTGCACCGTTCTTCACCTCTTTATAAGATAGATATAGAATATCAAAATTGCTTTTCTTATTGAATTGGTTTTTAATTTCTGCCCATGCTTGGTCTAAATCTTGGGCAAACCCAGATCGAAACCAAACATCGTCTTCAAGAACGAGTGTGTACTCGTGCTTACTTGCTATTATATGTCTCCAAACTTCAATGTGCGAGCGAGCTATTGCAATCTCAGGCCTACTCATTTGGATTGGATAATCGAGCTCTAACTTTGTCGGTAAAGTTAATGGTTGTGGTTCAACGAAAAGTTGATCTCTTAGTGTATAAATTGGGTCGACATCTTCATCTTTTTGCGGATCTTTTAAAAAGTTCTTAGCATCTACTGCGACGTACCGCTCAGTTTGATTCCAAAGTTCGACTCCAGAGTAATCCAACACACGCCTTAGTTCCTGTTCCATTTTAGCTAAACGTCCTGTTTGTCGGTCTAAATTGATGACATAAATATGTTCAATTTTTGGTTTTTCTTTTGTGCTAAGGGCACCAAATGCAAATGATCTTTTCTTCGGTAGCAATCTCCGACATTTCATCATAACACGAAATATGAATTTCGAGGGTACAGACCACGGAGATGTTAGATTCATAATTATTTATAATTTAATAGATTATTATTCTTGATAACTTTGGCAGTTCGAATGCCTCCAGTTTCTTGCGTCGTTTCTATAATCAAGTTCCCATTTACTTTTAGCAATATCTTCCCAGTTACATAAAACATGAATCGTATTCTCCATCTCGGCATTCTCACTCACAATATCAAAGATTGATTTACTTAGATTCCCTGGACCAGTTGTAGATTGAATTTCAGGCAAACAGTTCGTTACAACTCGTTCTAGCAATAAAGTCGATTGGGTGAGTGCATGCTCAATCGCAGGATGACCACTACAAGCAATTAGGGGATTATTATTAAAGTAAAATATCCAACTCTCAGCATCAGCCTCGGCTTTAGTAAAGACTTGTGTAGGTATCATCATATTTGTAGCAATGTTATAACATAAAGGTTGTATTTTCAACTGACCATCGTTAAAGAGGTGTTGAATTTGAGCTCCATCGTAAACATCATCAGCATCAATGTAGCAGCCACCCTCCACAAAGATATAACAGAGTCGAAAGTAGTCTGACTGCATTGCAGGATGGTAACACTTGTTAAAAGCAAGCAAATACCTTAGCCCCAAATTTTTAAAAATAAAATCCCTTGCCTGTTGCTTGTCAAAAAGAAGTCTCTCGAAGCCCTGTTCTTCTATCTTTGTCCAGGTTTCGATACATTCCTGCACATCGTGAGGTAGTCTATCTAATCTGTCCCAAAATTGTACAATCTTCTTAGGTGTTTTTTTTTTATATACCGAGGACTTGATATTAGAGTTACTGGGGTTCTGAACAAGTTTCCGAATAAAGCGCGAACGTGCTTTGTGGTTTTCTTCACTTAGATCATCAAAATTCATTTACAATGTTTTTATGGATATTCGGTATTTGTTTGTTAAATTTTATTCTTACACTTATACATAACGATTGTATAAATGCAATTGCATTTATATTTCAATTATCATTTATTTATTAAAAAATCTTTCGCCCGCTAAATTACACTTATTTTAATTATTCAAACTAATTCCATTAAATGTTTTATTGTTGGGATGACTATACGATGATTTGCATTCTTTTACATTGCTGTCCGGGAAAATTCTTTATTTGTTATGAAATCATTGACAGATAACGTCCCGTACGGGACTTGTGAATAGATGGGGTTACTTTTATTTTCTACCGATATTGGGTTCCTGACGGAACTATCCCGTAGGGATAAAATATGGGTAGAAGATTGCTTATAAATTAACCTGAATCCCGTATGGGATGATATAAAGATTCATCGGATAATGGTGATTCTTTTATTTATTTTTTTTCAAGTCCATTGTTGTATCAAATAATTTTTTGACGTTAAAATAGATTCCGTCAATATTTCTTTCATCCTTTTTAACTGTTAAATAATCGCAATAATCACTGGAAAGGGATTGTGATTCCTCCTGGAATTGAAAAAGATTTAAAATTACATATTCATGACTTACCGAAATGACATGAAAAGCGGTTGCACAAGTTTTTCCATCGCCGGTTGATACTATTGCACCCAATGTTCTTTGAAGCCGATATTCTATTTTTTTAGCGGTTGCTTCATCTCCTTTTAAATGATAGACATAAGCCAAAAAATTCATCTGTCTCAAATCAAATGGAAATTCATCTATTGATTTTGTTGCTAATTCAATAATTTCAGCATAATCCTTTTCTTTTATTTTTTCACTCTGATAATACTTCAACAGTTTTTTTTCATACGGAGAAATCCAATAAGGTTGATATTTTGGTTGATAGATATATCCATAATATAAGTACCGGAAATCTTCATCTGTTAATGTCGTATCATACTGAATTAATCGTGATAGGAGTTTCGGATAATAAAAAGAGGAGGTGGAATTTTGGATTTCTTTTTTAATCAAATCATAATCCGGAACCTTATAAGCTATTTCTTGTGAATTGCCTGTTTTTGATATAACTATCAGGAATAAAATGATTAGAATTTGTTTCATCCGGAAATGATTTTTAATTAGATGCCGGATGGAGTTCGTTTGGGAAATTGAGATTTGTGTCATGTGTTATTAATTTTTTAATTTATTGGTCAAATGGAATATCCATAAAATATCATTTCGGTTTGTATGAGCGTTATTCTTATGGATATTTCATTTTATGGTTGTTTGGTATAGTTTGGTTTTCGATAAATACTAATATTTATGAAATCGCTATTTTTTATTCGGAGATTTTTCCCGCTTGCCGCATTATATTTATTTTTTGTTATTGTTGTTCAACATTTCTTTTGCCTCGCTGATATGAGTTTGATATTGCTTAAGCTGATCTTTATTATTAGCGTCTTTTTTTTCAATGCTTAATGCCTTTTGGAAATATTCCAACGCTTTGCTTAAATCGTTCTTTTTTAATAAGGCTTCGCCATAGCTATCATACACATTTGAAGAATACGGATATAGCCTGACATTAGTGGCGAAAATATTTATAGCATCCGTTATTCTATCCGATTCCAGATAGTAATAACCCAATTGATTAAAATCATCTTCGCATGGCGAAATTTCGCAACCAAAACTAACTGACAAATGATTAAAGTGATCAAAAAATATGGAGTCATTACCTGTTTTTTCAATTAAATCCCATTTATCTTCGGGGAAAATATAATCTTTGAAAAAGTAATCTAATCCTTTTCTCATACCAATAAGTATTGCGGAATTGTGATCTTCGTCGCTATACATATTTGTAACCAAAGATAATTTTTTAGATGAATCACGATTGATTACTTCCGATAATTTCAGAACACCATCGCGTATAGCTTTAAAGTCATTTTCGCCATATCCCAAATATAATTTATAGTTGGTATTTCTTGCCGGAGAAAAGTTTTTAAAACGTTCAAGAATAGTATAATCATTCATCCATACGGTTGGGCTAATACAAATACAATTATTTATATCAGCGTGTTCAACCATTTTGTTTAATAAAAAAAGCCCACCATGTGAATGACCAATAAAAATTTTTATGGAATTTGTTCTATATGCAGAATCGATATAAGGCATTAGTTCATTCAAGAAGAACTCCGAAAATTGAGAATACATATTTATATCTTCAGTATCACCCTCATGTTGTTCAACCAACTCATAATCCCGATTTACCTGTTCGATACCAACTATTATTGCAGGCGGATACTTATCACTATTGTACTGATATAATCCCCTGGAGAAATTGAAAAGTATTTGACCGTCGAGTACATATATAACGGGGTAGCCAACTGTGGTTTCATCATAATGTTCTGGCAAACTGACAAAGATCTTTCTATACTGATTGAAAGCTTTTGATTTAATAAATACTTCCTGACTTAAAACGGAATTTGAAATAAACGCAAGCACAATAATAAGTAGCTTATATTTCATAACGTTACATTTACTTTAGTCCTGTTATTTGTTTTTAAACGTTTTATCAACATGGCAGATATGGGTCGTACCAATGTTTTTTCTGTTGGTATGGTTTGTTTTTCGGTGTATACTATATTTGTGCTAATCCTGACAGGTTTCCAAAACCTGTCAGGGGTGATACAAAAACGTATTATTTTTTTATCAGTGTTTCGTAATTCTTTATCTTTTCCTGCATTGCGGGGCTTAATGGTTTAATCAGTTCGGCGTTGTACGATACGGAGCCGGTTTCTAAAGGTTGACCAAACAATCCATAGATTTGGTTTGAAGCAATGGCATACGTTCGCCCAATGGCAGCAAGTGAGCCAACGGCCATGTCAGCATCTACATCGGTAGTAATAATGGAAATCGTATTGTCGCTATTATGTACAATATCGAATGTGCGGAATTGTTCAGGAAACTCTCTTAATGATTTTGTTTCAACTTCCCAAAAGCTATTTTCAGGATGAGTGGGATCGGTAGATGGAAATGCCGTAACATTGTTGAGATGGCGATGACCACATACCCAAAGGATAAGATTGGGGAATGATTGGAGCTGAGCAATAAGGTTTTTCTCACTCGAATAGCCGGGAGGAACAGGTTTCCAATCCATAGGCGATCCCTGGGCAACTACACCAATGGGAATATGTGTGGAAATAATCATTAACTGATTTGCATCTTGTCCCGCCTGAAGTTGTGCCATAAGCCAGTTGTATCTGTCGGTAGTAAGTTCGCCATGTCCATAAATACCTTCTTCGTAAGGCGCTTCGGAAGCATCTTGAGTATCATCAAGCACAATTATTTTAAGGGGAACATTCGACTTTGGCACGAAGGAATAACTTGAACCAAATACATTTGCCGGGTCGGACTGAATAAATCCATGACCTACAGGAAGTGAAGTTGTGGTGCTAAATTGATTTATCAAATCAGGTATGGTAACCGCATGGCGATTGAGATCGGAAGAAACGGTGGGAATAGTTCCCATTGTTGCAACTACGCCAGAACCAATAATAGTACCATATTGAGTGCTTCCATCCAAAGTACCCGTAGAAAATGTATTCTTATCCATTGCATCGGGATCGTTAAATATATCGCCAAGTTGAAGAATGGAACTGCCAATTAATGTATTTTCAATTTTAGTGTTCATCGGCTTTGAACCCATCCAAAAATGATCATGATTGCCAATGGTAGCATACCAGGGGATCGCTGGATTGAGTCCTGCAGCCTTGTATGTGTCCTGATAATGATTATTCGTTCCTGGTTTTTGAACACCCGAAGATGGTGTTATTGTTTTTCCATCCATAATATCAATAAACCATCTTATTTCGTTGTACTGAGCGCTATTTGCCATATCACCCAGCGCTAAACCCAGATCAAAGGGATATTGCTTGTGAAGATCATTAATTGTTTGAATGGTTGCATCAAGAACCTGTGTGCTATAGAGCATAAGTGGCGAATAACACGAAATGCCATTTTGTTTGGCATAGGGAGCAAAAAAGATGGCTTGTGCCGGCGATTCTTTATCGGTTATATGAATATCGGTGATGGTAAAGAAGCGCAGAAGGGTGGAGGTTTTGGTAACCGATGCATAATTATATCCCGAAGGCATAAGGTCTATCCGTTTCTGACAAGGAACTCCTGGCCCGTAATGCCATGTGCCATATCCATATTTTGCGAAATCGGCAGGGTTATTAATCTTAACTGTGGGTATTACCGTCGCGAAATCGGGAACAATTGTTCTGTCAATCGTTGTATAAACCTTCGATCCGTCAGGATTGTTATTTCCACCATCATTTTTGTTGCAGCCATTGTTAAGCATTAATACAAAACTCATTATAATTAATGAGGAAATCCATATTTTGTTTTGAATCGTCATGTTAATTAAATTAAAGTGAAAGCTTAAATTGTTTTATTGTAAAATTTTCCCATTGCTGTTTGTTAAGTCGGTTAACGTTTGCACAGCTCCATTGTGTTTGTTTTTCAATTACCTCCTTTTTTAAAATTATCCGCGGACTAAATTACAATTATTTGAATTCTGCCAACAAAATAGGATGAATATTTTATTGATGGGATGTATTTTTTTATAGGAAAGGATCATTGTTATCCGATAAAAGCATTTGGACTAAAACCCTTCAAGTAATTATGATTTGTAATGAGGGTAAAAAAATTAGCTTTTGATTCTTTAATTCTTCTTCGTGCCCTTTGTGTAATTCTTTGTGTTCTTAGTGGTTAAATTTTAAAGTATCTAAACCACAAATGTTACAAAGGATTACTAATCACACAATAGCTTTTTGGTTAGGCTCTGTCATTCTTTTCCATAATAAAAAAAAGAGGCTGTATTCGTTTTACAGCCTCTTTTTGATTCAGCTTATTTTAAGATTTTAAAATGTAAAGGTAGTTCTCCATTATTCCCAATTGCTGCAATATATCTTACTTCAGCTTGAGTATAATTTCCTGTAATTGTACTATGTCCTCCAGCTATTTCGGAACGAACGATGGGAGCGGCAATTACATTATTATCTAACACAATTGCTATTGCATTATTAATATTGCGCTTTGTTACCTTGGCCCATAATTCTACCGATGATTTTTTAAATCGGATCTCGATCTCATTATTTTTCGATGCTTTATCCTGATTAGATTTAACACTTTCAATATCTGCGCCTGATAGTAATGCAGCTTTGCCGCCATTTGTTTTAAGTGCATAAAGACATACCTCAGAACTATCTAAATGTTGACTCCATGCAAATTTACATTTCTGATCGAGACCAAGAGTGTTTAAATAATCATTGATCTTTTCAACTTCCATGGAGGAAGTGCATCCGATTTCTGCCGATGATTTATTAGCAGTAACAGTAGTAAACAATGAAAATAAGTGATCATCGCCTTTTAAAAGTTCAGCTAAACTTTTATGATTGTAGGTTTCATAAAATGCCAATGTTCCCTTTTGAATCATAAGGTTTTCTATGGTTTTTAAGTCCTGGTCATTCATTAATATTACCTGAATTTGATTCTTTTCAGGAATGATCCTAATTTCAAACTTTTTTGAACTAAAATCTTTCAAGCGGTTTGAAATAATTGTAGCCGATTGAGAAAGCGAAAGGGATGATATTTTACTATCATCCGATTGAATCAGTATACTGGTTTTTGGATTTGTTTTATCGGTAAAGCTCATTGCCATTATTCCAAAAATTAAAATTGCAATGAATGTATGAAATATAGTTTTCATTTTTTTAAAATTTTAAGTTAATAGATATTTGATGCCTCTGGTTAAAAGGCAAATAAATAATAAATAGGGTGAAAGGAAAATTAACTTAAAACCGGCAAGTCTTTTGCATTTTTAGAGAAGAGATGATAATAAAACCGGCAAATGCTTAAAGGTTTTATCAATAATTGATTTCTTTGATGAAAAATAATGGTTTGGACAATCTTTCTGTTGTCGGCAATTGTTTGGTGGTTTTCATTAAAGAAAATCCTGAGTAAAGAGACACCTGTTTTTTTATAGGAAGGAAATTGGAAGGCATCAACATTAACAGCATTTACATTATTTAGATGAATTTCTGATATTAATTCATGCTGAAACGTATTATTTTGTTTTACCGAGTTATCAGAAAAAGAGGAAATGACAAACAGAAAAAGCGCCATAGCAAAAACGGCGCTTAGAAAATTGATTATATTTTCTTTCTTATTTATCATAAGGCAAATGTAAATAGTATATCTGACATTTTATCAAAAAATCTTAAAAATTATGTCAGTTATTACTCTATACATTAATTGTGCCAAACATTTTATAATCGCAATTGCGTTTATTTTTCAACTAATTGCAGTCGGTTCAAAATATTTCCGTCCACCAAATTACACTAATTTTAATTCTCCCAATTCATTCCGATATAGAAATATGTTGGTTTTTAAAAGCGAATTTTATCTAATAGCGCCT
>Ga0172381_10004812_pt1 | contig 13865 bp, 13 predicted proteins | sample Leawel6488metaG_FD_119754 | JGI IMG/M metagenome (GOLD analysis project Ga0172381, IMG submission 119754) | Leachate microbial communities from a municipal landfill in Southern Ontario, Canada - Leachate well 64-88 metaG | ecosystem: Engineered > Solid waste > Landfill > Unclassified | place... | reverse complement strand
TTAAGGCCGCGGGTATAAAATAAAGGTTCACGGTTACCCATGCCAAAAGGCTCTAATTGTTCCAGCTCTCTAACCGTCTTTTCATCCAAATCCGCTAAGCTTAACTCCATATCAACTTCTAAGCTTGGCAGAAGGTCCTCAAAAGATAATCTATCGTGCGCTAGGCGGTTGATGCTATCCCTGAAATCATCTATGCTTTCGCGGGTGATTGTCAGGCCTACGGCATGAGCGTGTCCGCCAAAAGCATCCAAAAATTCACTGCACTCTCCGAGCGCGTGAAAAAGATGGAAATTCTTGATTGATCTGCCTGAACCTTTACAGATATCCTCATTAAGAGAGATAACAATTGCCGGCCGGTAAAACCTATCCGCAAGTTTTGAGGCAACGATACCTAAAACACCCTGATGCCAGTCTTCTTTGGCGACAACAATTACTTTGTGCTTCTTAAAATTGACATCTTTATTAATGATCGCTTCCGCCTCTTCTAAAATCTTGCCCTCTATTTTCTGGCGGCTGCGATTATGCTGTTCAAGTATTCCGGCTAATTCCTGAGCTTCGGCTTCATTGCCGCTCATTAATAATTTCAAGGCAGTATCAGCTGAATCCATCCTCCCCGCGGCATTTAACCTCGGGCCAAGGATAAAACTGACAAAAGTAGGGGTAAATTTTTTATTCTTTATCCCCGCGTTCTCGATCATCGCTTTTATACCCGGCCTTTTGGTCTTAGCAAAAACCTTTAACCCTTCTTTGACAAATACGCGGTTCTCACCGGTTAACGGCACAACATCAGCAATTGTCCCCAGGGTAACTAAATCCAATTCATCTAATAATCTTGACTGCGTAAGCGCCTGGCATAATTTATAGGCGACTCCTACTCCGGCTAATTCCCGGTATGGATATGCGGAATCTTTAACTTTAGGGTTAATAATTCCTACTGCCTGAGGCAATTCCTTAACCGAAGGCTCGTGATGATCGGTAATAATAGTATCGATATGATGCTTCTTTAAATCTTCGACTTCGCGGACATTGCTCGTCCCGCAATCAGCAGTAATAACCAGGTTAATCTTTTTCTCTTGAGCGATCTTTAAAATATTTTTAGGCAGGCCGTATCCTTCTTTTACGCGATGCGGCAGGTAATAATCAACGTTTAAACCAAGTTTATCCAGGTTATTTTTGAGGATAGCTACGCTGGTTATCCCGTCAACATCGTAATCGCCAAAGACCATCACTTTCTCTCTCTTCTCTTTGGCCTGATTAATCCTCTCAACTACTTTAGCCATATCTCTAAAGGAGAATGGATCGATCGTCTGCTTAAAACTTACATTAATAAACTTTTCTGCCTGGGTAGAATCAGTTATGCCGCGGTTGATAAGTATCTGGGCTAAAACTTTAGATATGCCTAAATCTTGGCTTAATTTTTCCTGGGTGGTTGAATTTAAAACGGCGAGATTAAGTATCTTGTGGCTAGACATTTAATATAAATCCATAATTTAAGAACGTATAATTATGATTAAGCTTTGTGCGAGTATATCCTTGACATTCACCTCAATAAAGAATTAATGTAGATGTCAAGGATGAGTTCGGGCGGATAAGTTATGTCGCTTATGGCTTCAGCAGAGGGCTCCATAACTTATGCCCTCACTCACATCTTTTCAGGTTTAGAAACCCCTAATAAATCTAAACCAGTGCCAATAACTATTCTTACCCCTTCGATAAGAGCGAGCCTGGCCTTAGTCAGCTTTTCATCTTCAGTCAGGACACGGCATACATCATAAAATTTATGGAACGATTCCGCGACTTCCTGGAGATAAACAGTCAACATATAAGGATCCTGGGTGCTTAAACAGATATTTAAGATATAGGAGAACTGGAGTAATTTTTTAATCAGCGCCAGCTCTTCTTTCTCTTTAAGCAATGAAAGATCAGCATGCTTATCTAATTTAACAACGCTATTGCGCAGAATGCTGTTAATGCGGGCGTAAGCGTATTGCACATAATAAACCGGGTTCTGCGCGGTCTGCGCTTTAGCAACATCTAAATCAAAATCAAGATGGCTTGAGGTGCGCCTGGCCATAAAGAAGAATCTGGAAGCGTCTCTGCCTACTTCATCTAATACTTCTCTTAAAGTTATATACTCTCCCCTGCGGGTAGACATCTGCACCGGCTTGCCGTCTCTAAATATCGTGGCCAGCTGGACAATTAATATCGAAAGCGATTCAGGATCCCTGCCGAATGCCGCAACCGATGATTTAAGCCTGTTGATATAACCGTGGTGATCCGGGCCCCAGATATTAATCAGCCATTCAAAACCGCGTTTATATTTGTCATCATGATAAGCAATATCCGGAGCAAGGTAAGTCTGCGAGCCGTCGCTTTTCACTACCACCCTGTCTTTATCATCCAAGAAATCAGTGGATTTAAACCAGAGTGCGCCTTCAGATTCATATAAAAGCCCCTTCTGCTTTAAATAATCAAAGGCTTTTTCGATCTTTCCGCTTTTGCCTAATTCTTTCTGCGAATACCAGCAGTCAAATTTTACGCCGAAATCATCTAATTCCTTTTTAATGATACTAAGAATATAATCCGCGGCAAAATTCCCCAGATCTTCTGTTTTTATACCTTCTTTTATGGCTATCTTTGCAATATCATAAATATATTCGCCCTGATAATAATTCTCGGGGAACTCAATCTTTTCTCCTGCCAGCTCTTTAATCCTTAGCTCGGTTGATTTGCCTAAAGTATTAATCTGGTTGCCTTCGTCGTTTAAATAATATTCTTTACTCACTTTAAAACCCAAAAATTCGAGTATACTCGCCAAGGCATCGCCTACCGCCGCCTGGCGCGCATGGGCAACGGATAAAGATCCGGTCGGGTTCGCGCTGACAAATTCGATCAATACTCTCTTGCCTTTTCCCAAGTCTACGGCCAGAGCCGCTTTCTCCTTCAATAGGATATCCTTAAGCTCTTGATAAAGATATTTTTCGCTCAGATAAAAATTTATAAAACCGGCGCCTTCAACTTTGACTTCTTTAATATAATCTTTCAAGCCGAGGTTTTCAGCCTGAGAATTAATATTAGCTATGAGTTTAACGGCAATATCGCGCGGCGGCTGCTTAAGGTCTTTACTCAAACGCATAGCGATATTTGTAGATAAATCTCCGAACTTAGAATCCTGGGTAAGGTCCAACTGCGGTTCTATAGCGGGAATATTGCTAAAACCTTTTAATGACTCTTTAATTAATTGGATTATTTTTTCCTGGATATTATTTTCCATATATCTTTTAAAGGGCTATCGGGAGGATTTTACTGCTTTTACCTTTTTCGCGTCAGACCAGAGGCTTTCCAGAGCGTATTCATCACGTATCGGCTTGTAAAATATATGCGCGATAACTGAAACAAAATCAAGGGCTATCCAACCCGATTCATCATTTGAAGAGGCATGAGAGAGCGGTTTGACGCCGTTTTTCTCCATCTCCTCTTCAATGCCCCGGGCAACAGCATTTACATGGCGCAAAGAAGTGCCGCTGGCAATAACAAAATAATCGCAGAAGGCGGCAACCTTACGCATATCTAAAATTACCACCTTCTGCGCTTTTTTCGATTTAGCGGCTTTCGCTATCGCTTGAGCTAAATTTTTTGTTTCTGTTTTTGCAGACTTCTTATTCAATAGATTATTTATTCCCTAGGATCTTATACATACCCGTGCCGCAAGTAGAGCATTTTCCCTTCATAGCTGAACGGCCATTCTTCATTGTTACCTTTTGTTCGTCCTTCATATCTTTCTTAGCCTTACATTTCACGCAATAACCTTTTTCTGCCATTTTTATTCCTCCTTGCGCAGTAGCGCACACCGGCCTCTCAATTAAGGCTGGGTGATTCACAGTACGGGCACACCGAACCATCAATTTGATCCGGGTGTTTTCAATTAAGCAACTTATCCACTTTCTCTTAGATTATACAACTTTAAATAAAAAGGTCAATTTTTATTTAAGTAGGCGCGCTCTGCCTGGATAATTTTAGCTTTCCGAAAAAATAAGATCAAGTATGGAGGCCGTTAGAAGAACGTTCTTCTTCTATCTCGCCAACGATCTCTTCGACTAAATCCTCTAAAGTCAAAAGGCCCACGGCTTTATTGGCTTCATTGACCACTATGGCCAATTGGATCTTATTCGCCTGGAACCTGCGCAATAATTCGTTAACGCGCATATTCCCCGGGACATAATAAGCCTTATGGATAAGATCCTGGAGCAAAAAGAGGCCTTTATCCCTTAAGATATAGAGCAAATCGCGGGCATAAATTACCCCGACGATATTTTCGATAGTACCGTTATATACCGGAAGCCTGGCGTGCCCCTCCTCGACAAAAAGGTTTAAAAGCTCCTCGGAGGTAGTATTGATATTGACCGCAACCATCTTTTCTTTGGCTATCATCACGTCGCTGACTTTAGTATCGCCGAATTCAAAGATGCGGTGGAGCATCTTCCTCTCTTCGTCGCTTAATACCCCTTCCTCCTTACCGATCTCGATCATCATCTTAATCTCTTCTTCGGTTATTAAAGGAGAACGTTTGGCCGTGCTGATATTGAATATTTTCAGCAAAAAATTGCTGATCCCGATAAAAAAATTGGACAAAGGCCCAAGCACCTTTATAAATTTATCTATAACCGGCGCGCATATCAAGGCCATCTTATCCGTATGCTTGGTTGCCAGCATTTTGGGGGTGATTTCACAAAAAACCAAAACAAAAAAAGCCGTAATAAAAGTCGCGACGGCAGTCCCCCACTTAAACCCAAAAATTGGTATGCATAGTGCGGTTATAATCGCGGACATAGCGACATTTACAAAATTATTGCCGATCAATAAAGCGGCGATAAACTTATCCATCTTAGAGACTATATTCTGTATATGCTTGGCCCTCTTGACCCCCTGGGAGACCATATGCCGCAAGCGAATCTTGCTTAAAGCGATAATCGAAGTCTCTGAAGCGGAAAGAAAGAACGATAATACCGCCAGAATCAAAAATATTATTAAAGCGATTAGAGTTTCCATATTTAACCTAAAATAAGCTGCTTACGTATCTTATCTTCCGCTCCCTTAAGCGGGCCGATTAAACTCAGGTTAAGATTATCATTTGTAAATAACCTTCTTGCAACTTCACGGATATCTCCCCTGGTTACAGAATTAACTTCCTTAATAATCTCGTCTAAAGAATAGGTCCGGTCTAAAGTAGCCGTGGTCTCGCCGATCCAGAGCATATGCTCCATAGTATCTTCGAGCCCCAGCTTCAGCTGCCCGAGATAAAACTCTTTGGCCCTCTTAAACTCATCATTAGAGACCAACTCTTCTTTAGCCTTGCTCAGTTCTTTTAAAATCAAAGGTATGGCGCTATAAACCTTAGAGTTATCAATACCGGCATGCACTAAAAAAGCTCCGGTATCATAATAACGCTTAACCGCCGTCCCGATCTCATAAGCCAAACCCCTCTTCTCCCTGACTTCATCAAAGAGGCGGCTAGACATATTAGCGCCTAAGATAACATGCAATAAACCCAGAGCGTGCCTTAAAGGATGCCCGCGCTTAAAACTCTTGAAGCCTAAAGCCATATGCGTCTGTTCGGTCTCCTTATAAAAAACCTTGAGCCCTATCTTATCCTGCTTATCTTCAGCTTTAAGAAAAGTATTCTCGCGTCTTTTAGGCAACGAAGAAAATATTTTCGCGGCCATATCTTTTAGCTTCTTTTCATCTAAATCCCCTGCGGCGCTAACCACCATATTTGAAGCCGTATAGTATTCTTTTTTAAAAGAAGCAATTTCATTCCTATCCATCTGGCTAACCGAATCCACCGTACCGATAATCGGCGCGCCTAACGGCTGGTTAGGCCATAATAGTTCGTCTAAAAGTTCATAGACATAACTTTGCGGAAGATCGCGGTACATTTTAAGCTCTTCTAAAATAACAGGCTTCTCTTTTTTAATCTCCGGGCTGGGCAGAGTGGGATTAATTACCATATCCGAAAGTATGCTAAGCGCTTTATCCAGGTAAATACTGGGCATCTTCACCAGATAACAAGTTAATTCTTCGGAAGTAAAACCGTTAAGAGAGCCGCCGACGCCCTCGATTGATTCCTTGAGCTTGCGGCAGGAATATTTTTTGGTCCCTTTAAAAAGAAGATGCTCTAAGAAATGCGCAATCCCCTTATTTTTGCTATTCTCGTATCTGCCGCCTACTTTTATCCAGATACCTAAAGAGATCGACTGCCTTGCGGGCATGCGATGCGTAATGACCTTTAATCCATTATTTAAAATACTTTTATTATACACTGGCTTTATCTCCCGTTTAACTGACGCACAAATTTACTCACTCTTTTAACTAAAGACGGGCTATGGAGATTCGCGCTGATTTTTGCCACAATCGCGCTCCCGACAATAACGCCATCGGCCGCTTTCCCGGCGCTTACCACCTGCTTACGGTTAGATACGCCGAAACCAACGCATACAGGCTTATCCGTATAGCGCTTAATGCATTTAATATTTTTGCTTAAATCAGAGGCAAGCGCCTTCTTTACGCCCGTGACCCCGGTTAAAGAGACATAGTAAATAAAACCTTTAGCCTGAGAAGAGATAGCCTTAACCCTCCCGATACTTGTCGTAGGAGAGATAAAAGAGATATTATTTAACCCGGATTTATTGGCTTTGCGGATAAAATCCTTTCCCTCATCAAAAGGAAGATCAGGGATGATTACTCCGTCGACCCCTGAAGCTTTAGCCATCTCAAGAAACCTATCATCGCCTAAGGAAAATATAGGGTTATAATAAGTCATCAGCAAGAGCGGGATACTCACTTCTTTACGTATCTTCTTTACCAGGTTCAGGATATCTATGAGCCGGATATTTTTCTTAAGCGCCGCGCAGGAAGCCTCCTGAATTACCGGGCCGTCAGCCATAGGGTCGGAAAAAGGCACGCCCAATTCGATAATATCCACGCCGGACTTTTCAAATTCTTTTACCAGCTTTCCAGTGGTATTTAAATCCGGATAGCCGGCAGTAATAAAAGCAATGAATGCTTTCTCTCTACTTTTTTTTAGTTCCTGGAATTTCTTGCCTATGCGATTCAATTTACTGCCTCTCTTTATAAGACCTTGGTAACGATGCCTAAATCTTTATCTCCCCTGCCGGATAAGCAGAGAATGACAATAGCGTCTTTAACTTTATTCTTAGGCATCTTTTTTAAATAAGCCACGGCATGGCTGGACTCTAACGCCGGGATTATCCCCTCGGTTTCGGATAATAATTTAAAGCCCGCCAGAGCTTCTCTATCGTTAACCGCGACATATTCGGCGCGGCCTATCTTCTTGTAATAGGCGTGTTCCGGGCCTACTCCGGGATAATCCAGCCCCGCGGAGATAGAATGCGTCAGGCTTACCTGCCCGGAATCATTTTGCAGCAGCCCGGATTTTGAGCCATGTAAAACCCCGATCTTACTTTTAACCAGCGTTGCGGCATGTTCGCCCAAAGATAATCCTCTTCCGCCGGCCCCTACTCCGATAAATTTAACGCTTTTATCTTTAAAAAACGGCTGGAATAAACCTAAAGCGTTGCTACCGCCCCCTACGCAAGCGACTAAATAATCCGGCAGCCTCTTCTCTTTCATCTTAAGCTGCTGCTTAGCCTCCCTGCCGATCACAGCCTGGAAATCTCTTACGAGCATAGGATAAGGGTGCGGCCCGGCAACAGTCCCGATGATATAATGAGTATCGGTTACATTGGTCACCCAGTCACGTAGAGCCTCGGTCATCGCGTCCTTGAGGGTTTTAGAGCCGTTTTTAACGGGAATCACCCTGGCGCCTAAAAGCTCCATCCTGAAAACATTAGGCTTCTGCCTCTCGATATCCTCTTCGCCCATATAAATATCGCATTTTAAACCAAAGAGCGCGGCTACAGTCGCAGTAGCGACTCCATGCTGCCCTGCTCCGGTCTCAGCGATCACCCTCGGCTTTTTCATCCTTAAAGCTAAAAGCGCCTGGCCCAAAGTATTATTAATTTTATGCGCGCCGGTATGCAGAAGGTCTTCTCTTTTTAAATATATTTTACGTATTCCCAGGTATTTACTTAAGTTTTTGGCAAAGTATAATGGGGTCGGCCTGCCGGCGTAATCTTTCAGGTAATAATTTAATTCCGAGATGAACTTTTTATCTTGCCTGGCCCTGGCATACTCCTTTTCCAGTTCATCTAAGGCAAAGATCAGCGTCTCCGGGACAAACCTTCCGCCGAACTCCGCGAAATGCCCGAACTTATCCGGTATTTTTTTATTTATAAAATTATTTTTCATTTTATCATCCTAATAAAACTTCTGATCTTTTTATGGTCTTTTTTCCCCGGTTTAATCTCTACTGAACTGGATAGGTCCACCCAGTTAGGCTTAAACTGTTTTAAAGCCGGTAAAATATTTGCGCTACTTAACCCGCCGGATAGAAAAACCAGTCGTTTCATTTTACTCTTTTTGGGCAACAAATTCCAATCAAACTTTTTTCCCGTGCCCCCGGCTTGATGCTTAGAAAAAGCATCGAAAAGATAAGCAAATGTCTTATACTCTCTTACTTTATCTAACTCCAGCTTATCTTTAACCCTAAAAGCTTTGATAACCTTACAGCCTTTAAATCTTGAACAGAATTCCGGCGATTCGCTGCCGTGAAACTGCAGCATATCTAAAGCGCATGTTTTAGAGATGCTTTTAATCTTACGCTCTTTTGCGTCAACAAAGACTCCGACCTTTAATATCTTTTTAGGTAAAATACGCGAAATATTTCTGGCCTTTAAAGGATCAATATAGCGCGGGCTCTTTTTATAGAATACAAAACCAATCGCGTCAGCCCCGGAAAAGAATGCGGCTAAAGCATCCTCTAAATTAGTGATCCCGCAGATTTTGACTTTAACTTTACCCTGCATTACCATCCCATTATCTCTTCGACTTTCGCCGGGATATTCTCCGCTTTCATAAAGGCAGTCCCGATTAAAACCGCGTTTATTCCCAATATCTTTAGAAAGAGCACATCCTGCGCAGTTTTAATCCCACTCTCAACGACAACTACTTTATCTTTAGGAATCAGCGGAAATAGCTTCTCAACCGTCTTAGGATCAACTTCTAATGTGCGTAAATCCCGGTTATTGATTCCGATAAGCGGCATGCCTTTTAATTTCAAAACTTTTTTTAGTTCCTTTTCGTTATGCACTTCGACTAATGCATCCATGCCTAATTGATAAGCTAACGCTGAAAACTGGGTTAGTTCATCCTGTGTCAGCAAAGCCGCGATCAATAATATTGCGTCCGCCCCGTAAAAACGCGATTCGTAAACCTGATACGGCTCGATAATAAAATCTTTCCTTAGAACCGGCGCAATGGTTAAATTCTTTACTTCATTGATATAGGCGATATTCCCCTGGAAGAAATCTTCCTCGGTTAAAACCGAGATTGCCTGGACATTGGTATCAGCATAAGCTTTGGCAATTGCAAGATGATGAAAATCTTCACGGATCACGCCTTCCGATGGCGAAGCTTTTTTGATCTCGGCGATAAGCGAGATCTGGCGCGGCTTATTTATCGCTTCGATAAACGAGCGGGCAGGAGGCAATCCCTCGACTCTGGCTTTTAAGTCTTCCTCCGATAGCCCCAGCTTGGCTAAGGCGATTCTTTCTTTTTTTCTGGCTAAAATCTCCTTCAAAATATCCGCGCTTTTCATTTTAAGCAAACTCCTTCAATAATCCCAGCTTTTTTAATGCCGCTCCGCTATCTATCGACTCCTTGGCCATTTTTATCCCTTCCGCTATGGTCTTGGCTTTATTAGAAACGTAGATAGCGCAACCGGAATTCAATAAAACTATGTCACGTTTAAAACCCGGTTTACCGCTTAGTATATCCATTACAATTCCCGCGTTGTCCCCGACATCCCCGCCGATAAGATCATCGAGACTGGCTCTTTTAAAACCGAAATCTTCCGGAGCAATCTCATAATCCTTAAACTTTCCGTCAGAGGCCTCGGAGATAAAAGTCTTATCAGTGGTAGTTACTTCATCTAACCCGTCCCTGCCGTGCACGACCATCACGTGTTTACTCCCCAAGTTACTTAATACTTTTGCCAAGACCTTAGTCCACTTATGGCTATAAACTCCGATTAACTGGTTCGTCGCGCGCGCGGGATTGATCAATGGCCCTAAGATATTAAAGATTGTCTTCCCGGCGATTTCACGGCGCGCGGGCATGACATTTTTCATCGCCGGATGGAAATTAGGAGCGAATAAAAAAGCGATCCCGATCTCTTCTAAGCATTTTTTTATTTTTTCCCTGCTCATATTAATATTGATGCCTAAGGCTTCGAGGATATCCGCGCTCCCGCACCTGCTGGATACGGAACGATTGCCGTGTTTCGCCACGCAAACACCCGCTCCGCTGGCGACAAAAGCGGTAATCGTTGAAATATTAAAAGTGCCTTTTCTATCGCCGCCTGTCCCGCAGGTATCTAATATGTTCGGCCGGTCGACGATAATCGGGTCGACATATTTCAGCATCGACTCTATTGCCGCGGTCAGCTCTTCAACCGTTTCGCCTTTGTCATTTAAAAGCGTAAGGAAAGCGATGATATCGGCGTTATCGGTTACCCCTCCCAAGATATCGAGCATTACAGACTGCATCTGCTTTTTATCCAGGTCTTTTTTCTGGCTTAATATTTTAATCGCTTCTTTAATCAGCATAATTTAATAAAATTACCCAAGATATCTTTTCCCGAACTGGTAAGAATGGATTCCGGGTGGAACTGCACCCCCCAGACGGGGTAATCTTTGTGCTTTAACCCCATAATCTCTTTTTCTTTAGTCTCTGCCGTAATCTCTAAAGGCCTGGGCAAGCTCTTTCTCTCTACGATCAGCGAATGGTAGCGCGTCGCCATAAAAGGATTGGGGATCTTATTGAATATATCTTTTTTGTTATGATATATTAAAGAAGTCTTGCCGTGCATCAGTTTTTTCGCGCCGATAATTTTACCCCCGAAAACATAACCTATCGCCTGGTGGCCGAGGCAGACTCCTAATATCGGGATCCTGCCGGAGAATTCTTTGATCACTGCGCAGGATATCCCCGCGTCCTCAGGCCGGCCCGGGCCGGGAGAGATGATTATTCCCTTAGGCCTTAGAGATTTTATCTTTTTTAAACTTATTTTATCGTTACGGAATACTTTTACTTCTTCCCCTAAATCCCCCAAATACTGGACCAGGTTATAAGTAAAAGAGTCGTAATTATCAATCATAAGTATCATTCTTTTTCTCTCCAGATTTTAGCGCCTAACTTCTCTAACTTATCCTCGATATTTTCATAACCGCGTTCAAGATGGTATATCCTTGATATCGATGTCTTGCCTGACGCCGCCAAACCTGCCAAGGCCAAAGATGCCGAAGCGCGTAAATCCGAGGCCATAACAGGCGCGCCGGATAACTTCTCAATGCCTTCGACAATAGCATGCGGGCCCTCGCGCTGGATATGCGCGCCCATACGGTTAAGCTCGGAGACATGCATAAACCTATCCGGATAAATTTTTTCCGTTATCACGGTTATCCCGGGAGTAACGCACATTAGGCTCATCATCTGCGCCTGCATATCGGTAGGAAATCCCGGATAGGGGAGCGTAGTAATATTTACCGCTTTGAGCGGTTTTTTATAGATCACATGGATAGAATCATCGGTTTTAAGCATCTTCGCGCCGGCTTCTTCTAATTTATCAATTAAAGCGCCCAGATGGCGCAAGCGGACATTCTTAATTTTAATCTCACCTTTAGTAATTAACGCGGCTAAGATCATTGTCCCCGCTTCAATCCTGTCCGGGATAATCGTATGCGTTGCGCCGTGCAAATGCTTTACTCCCTCGATCTCGATAGTCGGAGTACCATGCCCTGTAATCTTTGCGCCCATTTTAATCAAAAATTCCGCCAGGTCCACTACTTCGGGTTCGCAGGCGGCGGCTTCAATTATAGTTTTTCCCGATGCTAAAACCGCAGCCATCATCACATTATCAGTAGCTAAGACCGAAGAACCGTAAACGCCGCCTAAATAAATATGCGTTCCTTTTAATCTCCCGGCTTTAACAATGACATAACCCGAATCAATAGTTACATCCGCGCCTAAAGCCTTCATCCCTTTCAAATGTAAATCCACCGGCCGCACGCCGATAATACACCCTCCGGGAAGAGAGACCTTGGCTTTCTTTAGTTTGCCTAAAAGCGGGCCTAAAACACAAAAAGACGCGCGCATCGTAGAGACAAGCTTATAATCCGCGACATAATGCGTATCCCTTAAGGTAGCGACCGTTACTATGCCTTTATTAAATTCCACGGACTTGCCCAAAGAACGTAATATCTTGACCATCGTATTGGTATCGCGTAATTCCGGAACGCCTTTAATCACACAAGCGTCATCGGTTAAAAGCGTAGCAGCCATAATCGGCAAGACCGCATTCTTAGCGCCGGATATGGTTACTTCGCCTTTAAGCTTAACTCCGCCTTCAATAATTAATTTATCCATCTCTTCTGCCTTTCTTGGCTGCAATTACTCTATCTATATTATTATAGTCTTTAATTACCTCTATTATATCAAAATAATCCGAACCAGCAAAAAGTCCCTCGATATCATTTCTCTGGTTAAACCCCATCTCCATTAATAGCATTCCCCCGTCTTTTAAATAAACCGGGGCCTTTTTAATCATTTCGCGGTAAAATTCTAATCCGTCGATCCCGCCGTCTAAAGCGGCAACCGGCTCATAGCGCAGCTCAGGCTGTAAATAACCGATATCTTTAGAGACGATATAAGGCGGATTGCTCACGATTAGATCATAGCTTTTAACCTTTAATGCCTTATTGGAAAATAAATCACTTTGTATAAAAATAACCTCGGCGTTATTTAGCTGCGCGTTCTTCGCGGCGGTTTTTAAAGCCCTCGTAGAAATGTCAACGGCGGTAATCTGAGCGCCTTCTAAATTCTTAGCTAAAGATACGGCGATGCAGCCTGAGCCTGTGCCCATATCTAAGATATTTAATGCTTTTAGCCCCAAGCCCCGGGCCAGCCTGAGAGCCGCCTCCACCAGGATCTCTGTTTCAGGCCTCGGAATCAAAACATCGGGATTGACCTTAAACTCAAGGCCCATAAATTCCGCTTTACCGATTATATATTGTAGCGGCTCGCCCTTAATCCTTCTTTTTAAAGAACCCGAAATTAATTCCGACTGGTTAGAAGTCAAAAGGGTATCTTTGTTAAGATATAAAGATACCCTGTCGCAATCTAAAATATGAGTAAATAATAATTCCGATTCAACCATTATTTTTTATCTTTAGCCTCGGCAGCTGCCTTGATAAGCGCGTCGGATATCTCGTCAAAATCGCCTTCGAGTACAGCTTCTAAATTATGCGTGGTAAAACCGATGCGATGGTCGGTGATCCTCCTGTCGGGGAAATTATAAGTCCGTATCTTTTCGCTCCGGTCGCCCGAGCCGATCTGATTCTTCCTCTCGGCCGAAATTTTTTTAAATTCAGCCTCCCTGCGGGCGTCTAAAATCTTCGCGCGCAAAACCCTCATCGCCTTAGTTTTATTTTTCAACTGGGAACGTTCGTCCTGGCAAGCGACTACTACGCCTGTCGGTATATGCGTGATCCTGACCGCGGAATCGGTCTTTTGCATATGCTGGCCCCCGGGGCCTGAAGAACGATAAGTATCAATCCTTAAATCTCCGGGATCAATAACCAGATCCACTTCCTCGGGCTCCATCAAAACCGCGACCGTGGCGGTGGAAGTATGTATCCTCCCCTGCGCTTCGGTTGTGGGAACGCGCT
>Ga0172381_10004811_pt1 | contig 13866 bp, 20 predicted proteins | sample Leawel6488metaG_FD_119754 | JGI IMG/M metagenome (GOLD analysis project Ga0172381, IMG submission 119754) | Leachate microbial communities from a municipal landfill in Southern Ontario, Canada - Leachate well 64-88 metaG | ecosystem: Engineered > Solid waste > Landfill > Unclassified | place... | reverse complement strand
CGAATCTATAGAATACCTAAAAAATAAATTAAGTTCATCTAAAAATGAAAATTCAACTAATTAAATTTAACAGGACATACGCCCATCAAAGTGTCACGAATATGGCTTGCCCGGTTTGGGCGTTCTGTAGTTTACGTTATTTCGAGGGGTGGTGGTCTTGTTTAAGTTGATTATCAAAATATTCTGTAACTTTTGGATTCAATAAATAAACTACATCTACTCTTTCAGATATTGGCTTCCTTGTAAGGACAATATTCAGGGCATTAAGATTCTTAAGAATATTTTTGATCGTGCTGAATCCATAAACACTTATATGAAGATTACTTAACACCTTTGAAAAAATCTTTTCCGCATTGGTGATATTTTGCATAGATGATGGAAGCATGTCCCATTGATTATGCGGTTCCCATCTTCCCTTCAAAAATTCTTCTGGTTCATTTAACTTTTTAGAAATCTTTTGTAAATGTTCATAGTCATTTTTTAAGTAAATTTGATCTACAAGATATATCTCTTCAGATACGATCCTTAAAAAATCGGCTGCTTGATTATTAGTAAAATAAAAGAATGGAAATGAGGAGTATTTATCTAAATTTAATGATTCAATTATATTTTTGTTAGCAAAAATTTCTCTTTTCCCGCCATCTTCTGTATCAGTTATTGAAAAACCTCTTGAATATTTTTTAAAATCTTCTTTGCTCATTATTTTAGCTTTTTCTATCAGATGATACACTGTTGAGAAAATTAATGACTTTCTAATCTCTCTGAGATTAAGCGCTGTTTTTGAATTGTAAAGAATTGATATTATTTGATTTTCTTCTGCGGTCAACGCAGTTTGCCATTTATCTGATAGAGATTTTTCTTGAATTGATTTGGCAAAATCTGTGTTGGACTTTATATCTATAATCTGATCTTGTCTTTCTCTTTCTTTTAGGGTCATATAAACCATATATGAAAAGATTATATAAAATTATCTAATTAAATACTGTTCATAATAGTGCATTTTTATTATTTTTAAGTAATTACAAGGTTTTATAAATAGGCTTGTACATTATTATTCATTATGATGCTTGATTATTCATTGAATGACCCTCTAAAGGTCAAGAAAAAGTTAACAAAGACAATTTCATTATCCTTACCAATAGAGCTAATATCTGAATTAGATCAGATGAAAAAATCTATGTCTGAAAGTTATTTATATCAGAAATTTACGAAAAGCAAGATAATACGAATTGCACTCGCAGAATGGATGTCTAAAATAAAAAAACAACTAGAGGTACCAAATGCAAACTCTACAAATTAACCAAGATGTCGGACAGAAGATCATAGAAAAATTGCAGCTCATGATTACTCAATTAAATTCTGGAGGGGAAAATGGTAGGCAACAATTCACAGGTGCACTTAAATCTCAGCACCTCCGATTTGAATAGGCTGCGGATCGAGGCAGAAGAGGAAGAAGTTTCGGTTGCAGAAATTTTGAGGCGTAAAATAACTCTACCTCCACAGCCAGAGGAATTGATTGAATTAAGAAAACTTAAAGAAATCTTTCGTGACAAAAAAAAATGGAGCCACAACCAAAAAGTTAGGTTTAGTCTAAAATGAATTTTGAATCAATGAATCAATATCTCGGCAAGGTAGTAAAACTGACTTTGTTAAATGGCTTCTGGTATAAAGCTAAAATTATTTCTGTAGATATTCATGCGGTTACATTTATTGAACTTAGAGGGAGAACTGTTTCTGTTGAGCCTTCAAATATCATTCTGTGTGAGGAGGTTTCCAATGGAAATTAAAGCTTTCAAAGAGTGTCCTCGATTCGATAAATGTAATGTTAACAAGTGCCCGTTACATACAGACTACGAAAAACTTCAATCTAGCGAATATGATAAAGAGCAAAAGTGCACAATGGAACGAAGGGTGCGAGAAAGAATCGGTCTCAAATATGGATTGCCTAATCAAGGTTTAACGCAAAGAGAGATCTCTTCCCAGAAATTATGGGACAATCTGCCTGAAAGTGAGAAAAAAGCTAGAATCGAAAAATTGAAGGAAACAAGCCCAATTTCAAGGCTTTCTAAGAAAGGGGATATGATTGCTCCAAAAAAGAAAGATAACTCTGAAACACATATACAAAATGAAGAGAATGGGCCTAGGAACAATCTTGCAGGAACAAATGAAGAGACTAATTCTACTAAAAAGGAGAAAACTGAAAATGGAATCTAAAAATTTCGAATTACAACAAATTCTTGAAAGGATAAAGGAAAGAAACCAACATATCCAGGAAAGGCCCAGAATTGAACTGGAACGTCAAAATTTTTATAGATCTATGGAAAAATTGGGGGTGAGAGTGTGCTAATCAAACTTCTTAGTGATCAAGAACTCAAGCAATGGATTGCAGAAATAGCTCGCAAGCGCATGTTTCCCAGGAATCGATTTTTTAGATTTCTTCATATTCAAAGGATTATTGAGGTGACGAAAAATGTATGAAGAAAGCTTGATTGATGAGATGATATGTAGAAATTGTAAGAGTTGCATTAATCAGTATGGAAAATGGGTTTGTAGTCAGAAACCTAACGGAAAAATATCTCTTAACAAAGATGGATCAAAGAAAAGTGATGATTATGAACTAATAGAAAATTTAGAGAATTCCTGCTCGCTATTTGATAAGGCAGATAAACCGGTTGCTAAATTAAGATTGAATGAACGAGAAGATGGGATCATATGGGATAACGAATTAGTCATCAAGAAAAAAGTTTTTCCTATGGACACTCATAATGGAAATTTTTTTTATGGCTTATTGCTTCCAAAAATATCCGACAATATAGATAAATCCGGAAAAATTCTTGGAAAGAAACAAAAGTTAGTTCCCTGTCTAATTTGCTCAGATAAAAAATATTATGAAGTTACCGAGAGATTCAAAGAAGATTGGGTCATAGATTTTGATCTTCCTTCTTACTTACCTCCCAGATGGGATCTAGACATGATTAAGAATTATCTTGATGGTGAGTCTAAGCAAGTTGAGGGTAAAATACTTCTTGACAAGATTAAAACAATTTATGAGAGATATTTATCTATCAGAAATAAAACCTGGTACAAAGTCCATTCTCTCTGGGATATTGGAACTTATCTCTACATGATTTTTGAGGCATACCCTTTTGTAGAACTGAGAGGAATTGCGGGGTCAGGAAAATCTAAAAGTATGACCATAAGCTCTTTTATTTCATTTAATGGGGGGCAAGTTATGGTTAATCCTTCTGAATCAACTTTGTTTAGAGAGACTGATGAGGTTAGGGGTTCTAAGTATTTTGATGAGGCAGAGAAACTTTGGATATTCAATAAGTCAACTAAACAATATGAAGGGGACGTTAGAACAGAATTAATTAATGCTAGTTACACCAAAGATGCAAAGGTTCCTAGACAAGAAAAGCTTGGAAATAAATTTTATACAAAGTGGTATTCTCCCTACTCTCCAACGCAATTAAGCTCAATTAATGGACTTTTTGGAGCAACAGAGACTAGGGCAATTACTCGCATAACGACTAAATCCGGTAATGAAGACGCAAGAGGCGAGACAGAGCCTGCAGAAACTAGGAACAGTATTATATGGGCTGAGATAAGAGACGAGTGCTACAGGTTTAGTTTGGAAAACTGGAAGGCAATAAAAAAGATTTATGATAATTTTCCTAAAGATTGCGGACTAAAAAGAAGAGAGCTGCAAATTTGGAAACCTATTTTATCGCTGGCTAAGTTTATTAATCAAGAGGATTATGTGGAACTTCTAAAGTTTGCTATTGAGTTAAGCAATAGGCGTTTAGATGATTTAGTCCCTGAATCGAGTTTTGATTATCTTTGTTTGTCTGCTTTGAAAAAAGCAATTGAGAAAAGCGATTCTCAAGAAGTTTATGTGAATATGATAAAACTTTTTTATTTAGAGTTAGTTAAAAATCAAGAGGGGGTACATGATATTTATCTTAATAGGAATATCAGCAGTCATTTAGATAAACTGGGCTTCAAAGAATTTAGAAAAAGAAGTAATAAAGCATCTTATTTTGAAGTTACTCAACAGATCTTTGATGAAATAGTCATCCCAATATGTCCCGATTTAGCATTTACATCACCACCATCACCACCATCTACACAAAATAGAGAGAATAGAGAGAATAATAGTGTAGATGGTATGGTGATGGATGTAGATAAAAATAATAAAAAGGTGGTGATGGTGGCGATAAATGGTGATGATGTAGATGTTCAGGAGTTCGAAGAGTCTCAAGATAAACCCTTAGTAACTGTGGAGAGAGTAGAATGAAATCCAACTCTAGAGATGAAGAATTCCTAGAATGTTTAGGTAATGGAAAGACGATCTACCAAATAGAGGCAGACGAAGAAGGATGGGAGGAGCAAAAATGATTTGTCCTAACTGTGGTCATAGAGTTTACAATAATATTGGAAAGGCAGATTTCTGTATAGAATTTTCTTCAGGCCGCATATTCATTCCCAATATTTACTTATGTTCGAAATGTCATACTCGCTTCTATCAATACAAGCCGGGGGAGATCTGCGGGATGTGGTAAAATGAAAAAGAATAGCAAACTTCATATCCCTATAAGTTCAGAACATAAGGCTCTCTTAGAAAAAAGAGCTGTTGAGAATGGATTAAAGTTAGCGCAATATTGTTTGGTAATTCTCCTGAATAGTAAAATAAAAAAAATACAAATAGAAGGATAAAATTCCATTTTCATACCTATTTGATACCCCCTTCTCACCGATTATTTTTAATGGTATAATCTTTGGTATAATGCAAGGTTAAACCAAAATGAGGGTAATCAAAAAACGTTGGGGCGAAGTTACAATCAAAAAAGCAGGTGAAAGAAAAAATGATTTTGACGAAACTAAATCGTTTAGTATTGAACAAACCTCTACAAATTATTCTATCCAGGAATATCAGGAAATTCTAAAGGCTGCAACAGAGCTTACTAGCAGAATAAACTTTAGAGAGCTAAATGAAATATTTTTAAGACTTATTTCTAAAGAGGGAGATCCAGAGAATGAATAAATCTCAAGTAGTCCTTCTAATAATCATCTTAGGGGTAATACTTGTAGGAACTTACGGGTTGTATAATTCTGGAAATTTTAGTATTGCCTCAACACTAGTATCTTATACTACTGTTTACAAACAAGATTGGGGCCATATCTGTTGTATCAAGAATGATGCCTATGACATTCAGCTCACAAAGTTTTTAGATCAACAGGATTTATTCAAATGCGATGATTACACAGATGAATGTGAATTTTCTATTTCTGCTATAAAAAATATGCCTCTAGGTTATAGTGTTCTTCCTTTTAATGTAGCTATCAATAAATGTGATCTAAACGGGAAGAATTGTAATCAGGTAAGTGTTCAGTCTATGAAACCCGACTTTACAGCTGCAGCTCCAAAATTAGACGTTGGCTATAGCTATAAGTTTGCAGCAACAGGTATCTATAATACCAATCTAAATTCGTATGTTTCTGTAAAAAAACAGGCTAAATCATTCTATATTCAAGGTCAGGAAGATGGAAAGATATTTGTCCAGGAATCCTGTGTTTTGAGTTCAGAATTAAAAGGTAAGGTCCCATCTGATGGTCTCAATGAGTTATCAAAAACTGGAACTAATAAGTGTCAGAATTATATGATTGGCTTTAAGCAGGTTGATACAAAAACTTATACTGATAATGGAAAAGAGGTTGTTTGTCAAGCAAGGCAGATCTATGAAGTAGATAATGAAAAGTTCAAAGATGGAACAACAAAGAAGATTCAGGGTAACTTAATCCGGGGAGTTACTTGCTGCCCTACAGAAGCTAATTGTGGAACTGATTTTGAATTCCAAGTGAATAATAAACGCCAGTGCTCAATAAATTCAGAATGTCCTAATGGTGGCAATCCAATAGCAACAGATGCAACTCATTACGTTAAGTATTCCTGTGATTATGATTCAGGAAATTGTGAAGCATCACAATCCCAATTCGTTGAGTGTACTTTAACAGCAGAATGTTTAAGAAAATATGGAGAAGGATCTGTTTGTGATTTATCTTACGCAAATTGGGGTAAGTGCATAAAATCGACAAAACCTAACTATTGTGGGGATGGTGCATGTAATGAATTGGATGGAGAGAATAAACAAACCTGTCCTGATGATTGTGCATTAAAATGTTCTGAAGATCAGATTCTAAGAACAACCACTACTAAAGAGAATTGCTTTATTGGTTTTCCTTTTTATTGGGGATGCAAAGAGGTTACTAAAACGGAGTGTGTAATGAAAGGTTGGAATTGGATCCTTATAATTGCAATAGCACTCTTAATTTTAGTGATTATACTATTGTTTTTTGTTTGGAAAAAATATAGCTAATCCTAACTATAAAAGACAAAAATAAAAAAGCGAGGCAAAAAATAAAAAGGGTGACCTTATATATTTATATATAAATATAATACTAGTCTCTTTCTTTTTTGGGACCACTACTTCACAATCATTCTTTTTTAAGAAAACAAACATGAAAGCAGCAATCTACACAAGAGTAAGCACAATAGATAAAGGTCAGACACTAGAGCAACAAGAACTTCCTCTAATTGAATACTGCAAGAGAGAGGGATGGGAACATGAGGTGTTCCAGGATCATGCATCTGGCTCTAAAGAGTCTAGGCCAGAGTTAGACAAGATGATGCAAAGACTAAGGAAGCGCGAGTTTGATTCTGTTGTGATTTATCGGCTTGATAGGTTAGGAAGAAGCCTTAAACATTTATTGCAGCTTGTAGAAGAGTTCAGAAATCTTAAAATAAGATTTATCTGCCTTACTCAGAACATAGATACTTCCACAGCTCAGGGAATGTTCTTCTTACAAATCCTAGGAGCTGCAGCAGAATTCGAAAGACAGCTCATCAGGGAAAGAATAAAGGACAAGCTAGATTACATAGACAAGCAGATAGAAGATAAGGGATTTTATATTTCTAAGCAGGGTAGTAGGATTACGGGTAGGGGTAGGCCTAAAGGCAGTAAAGACAAGAAGGTTAGAAGGAAATCAGGTTATTTGTTGAGGTGGCAAAACAAATCCAAAATAGACTACTAAAAATAGACAACAATCTCACAGTAAAGGTTAAATACTTGTTTTATCATATAATTTCACTAGAATAATAGAGGGCAGTATCCCTTATGGGGTATTGCTCTCTCCTTTAAAAATAAGAGTTGAATTATGAGAGTTATGATTTTTAATGATGCACAAAATTTCAATGGTTCTTTAAATTTTCTAAATTTGCGCTTCAGAAAGAAGGAAAAAAGATTCTGGAATTATAAAAAATATATTCCCTTCTTAATTGAAAAGATTAAATCAATTGATTTTCTAAAAAATGAAGAATTTCAACTGATTAAAACATTTTTTTATGAAGGCCAATATAGCTCTACCCTAATTCAAAAATCAAACTGGGGCTGCAATCAAAGAATAGCAGAATTTAATCGGATGATTGGAAGAGAACAAAATCTCCTGAATATAATCTCACAACAAAAATTATCTCAAGATCTTAGGAATAGGATTAACAATCACGTTGCAAGTATCAAGAAAGATCTGGAAGCGAAAAAGCAATGGCTTATAGCCTACAGAGAAAAACAGAAAAGGAACTTTGAAGGTCAAAAAGAATTATTTGCAGAGTTGAAGGATAATTCTTTAATTGAGATAAAACCAACCCCTCTAAAACAGAATAATGGAGAGATTTATCAAAAAGGGGTAGACGTATTGATTGCAACAGATCTTGTAAATTTAGCACACACAGATGCCTATGACATTGCGGTCATCTTAAGCGGAGATACAGATTTGATTGAAGCAGTTAAATTAATAAAAAACTTGGGGAAAACTGCAATAATATTTTCATACCACACTCCTGGAAATCCTGAAGAAAGCAATATTTCTGATTTGATGAATGTAGGAAAGTTCATTAATCTAAAAGATTTTTCAAATGAAGAAATTATTGCAATGTCAGAATTAAGAGAAAATAAGTCTATAAACAACCTACCCCCTAAAAAATAGCTCAATTCTAAGCATAGAAAACCCGTAGTAAATAATCAGATGTTTATTTAAGCATATCTTATGTGGAATATCCATTCTAAAGCTTCTGCGGTATCTGATAAATCCGAAATCTTCCCAGACATCTCATAGGACTTTAACAAAGTATCACAACCATGAAAACTAGGAGTAGTTTCACAAGTTTTGTTTAATGCTTGAATTGTTATTTGAAAAGGCAAGTTCATAGTTTCTTGATATTGATTGTTTAAATCAATCATTTGATAGGAAATTTCGCTGTATCCTATTGGGAAAAATAAATGGGCCAAGAGCCAAAATACAAATATCAAAGCAATAGCTAATAATATATGGGGAACTCCATCAAAATAATCTTCATATTTTGTTCTACTTATATCTAGAAAAATTCCAATTATAAAGTATACTATTGAACTAAAGAATAAGATTACAGAAATCCAGAATACAACTCGAGCAATCATAATTATGAGTACCACTATAAAAAGAATTAATCCTAAAATTGCAATACCTAGTGATAATGCCTTTTGTTGTTCTGGAGTAAGTCTCTCCTGAGCTTTTTTATTCATAAAAAGCGGAGAAGTTTGATGTTTTTATACATTTTCTTCTCGAATGAATACCTAAATTATATAACTCCGGAAGGATCTGGGATAGAAAACTATAAATTGCATAAAACCTAGAATTATTTTATGAATCTTGATTGTAATAACTGTGGAAGATGCTGTTATAGCGAAATTCCTTCAAGCTGGTATTTGGGAAATAAGATCCTGGACTATGAAGAAGCTAAAAAATACCCAAAGAGAGACAACACAATCATCCTGAAACCAGAAGAAGTTAAGTTGTTTTGGAGTAAGAATCTAGGTACTTGTCTTAAAATAGATAAAATAATATCTAAAGAAGAGAAAAAGATCGTATATTTATTTATCACAATAAAAAACTTTCCAAAGATGATTGAGGGTTCTTGGTTTTTATGCTGCCCTCTTCTTGATCCCCAGACTAAAAAATGTCGAATATACAACACCCCATTATTCCCCTATGCTTGTAAAGAATATCCATTTACAAATATTAATGAAGGGTGCGCCCCTTTATGTGAGCAAGGAAGGATTAATGGAGAATTAACTAACGACCAACACAAATTCAAGTTTAACATGCCTATTTCTCTAGATTTATCTGGAAAAATTGAACCAGACTATTTAAAAAACCTGCTTGATATAAAAGATAACACCCAAATATTAGGCTCTTTACTTCAAGAAACTTATGGCTCTCCAGAAAAACTAAGGGGACAAGAAGTAGTATTTACTCGTAAGTTATTTTATAAAGTGAACCGAGAAGTAACATTTTTCAAAGCTAATTTTTATAAGAATAATCCTCCTATGTAAAATGTCCTAAGATCAGGGTAAACATAAACTTAACGTCAGTCTCTATTAATCTTCTCTAGGAAGTTTATTTCCCCTAATAGTCTTTGGCCCTAGTTATTTTGATAATTTATCTTATTTAAACTTTCTATTTGTTGCTGCAAGGTCTTAATCAAATCTGTAAGGCTATTCTCTACAGGTTTTCCTTCTAACTGTACATCGGTCATTCCTAAGAAGTCAGAATAATATCTAATAAAGCTTTCTGAAGTCCAGCCCATTCTATACATAAGACTTTTGTAATCCGGGTATCTCTTTAGCCAGTAGCATGAGGCATTATGTCTTAGATCATATAAACTTGCATCTTCATATCTTCCCTTAGACTTGGGATTGCTTACACCTTCTCCGAACATGCTTTTGACTAAATGTTTAAAGTATCTCCCAGTTACTGTGGGGGTATGCTGAGCAATAAAATCTTCTCTCTTTAAATTGTAGCTCCCTACATATTCTTTTATTAAGTCTGAGCATAGATGAAGATTTATTGTTCTCTCATATTTATTCTTGCTAGTTTCTTCCCTAATTGTTACTTGCTTGAAGTCATCTGAGAAATCACAAACTCTTAAACTATAGGTCTCTGTTATTCTTGCTCCTGAGTCCAATCCTAGAAGTAATAAGGGTTTGAACTCTGGTGAGGCAGAGTTAAGCAATTTAAATAATTGATCTTCTGTAAAATATACCCAGGGACCTTTTAACTTTTCCTGAACAAGTTCTTCTGCAGGATTTTCTGTTATTCTTTTTGTTTTAATAAGCCAGTTAAATAAAGTTTTGAAGTCTTTGATATAATCTGAAATATTCCCATAATTTGAACCATACTTAGTCTTTATTTTTCCAGTCCTCATGTCATCAAATAGCTGGTGGCATTCATCTTTTGTTAAATCTGTAAATTTCTTTTCATTGATTATTCTTGCGAATAGGCATAAAATTATTGCTAAAGAGTAAAGCCTTGCATGACTTCTGATTCCTTTTGGAGCATGCTTACTTGTATTCTTGCCCTGCTCAAAGTCGAGACAGATTTGCGTTATAATCTCGAGGTTTTCTTTTGATACTCCTTCTATATTTTTATCTAGAAGTTTCTTTTTAAAATTAATCCAGCAGGTATCAAAGTAATAAGGATCACGTTTTGCCTTGATGGTATTAATGTTGATATTCTGTTCTTTTAAACAGAAGCTTACTTTATTAATTCTATAAAGCCATTTGTAAAAGTATTTTAGAATATTATAGCATTTGTAGTTGAATTTTCCATTTATTGAAATACTTATTTTTTCTAGAGATTTAATTTCATCTATGGAAAGCTCATTAAACTTTTTATCAGGCATTTTATTTGCGTATTTTATCAGTATTCTTGTATAGCTCTGTATGGTTAAGGGGCTTCTAGGTTTATTTAAAAATTGAGAAACATTCTTTCCTATACTAAGATCGTTAATGAACTGGGAAATTAGTGATGAATTATATTTTAGACAGGAATTATCTTTATAATTTACATTGAATTTTTCTTTGTTTTGCATTTTAAAAGTATTCCAGATCACACATCGGCCGGACATTTATTCATTGCTTCTTGTTTAGTTGAAAAGAATAAATCTCTAAATATTTTTTTTTCTTGTTCTGTCTCTGTGCAATCAAGCATGACTAACTTAGGGCTTTGAATAATATTACAGATCTCACATTCATAAACAAATCTTTCAGAAAGATATTTATCTTCATCTTGCCATTTAGTTTCTACCCACCTTTGAAGTTTAAGCTCTTTTTTGCAGTATGGACATAACATTTTTCTCATCTCTTTTATATTGATAAATCTTTTTGTTTATAATATACTTGTATATTTCAGTATACCAAATTTTACAAGGCTATCATAGAGTTGGTTAGTTAACTCCTGAATAGTTTGCATTTGATTCTCTAACGCCATTACCCTTTCTTGTAGAAGCAAATTCTCTTTTTCAATTGCAGCCTGTTTCTTATCATGGCCTTCATAATCAACGATTAAGTCTTTTTCTGAGATTGTATCCTTCATGCCCAAGAGTTCGGAATAATAATGTATCTTCTCGCTTTTCTTCCATCCGAATCTGTATTTTAATGCAGACTCAGATTTGTATCTAGGAAGCCAATAACAGCAAGAATTATGTCGGAAGTCATACATGGTCAGCTCTGAGTACTTGCTTCCTGCCAGGCTTTCAGAATCTCCTAAAACTTTCTTAGCGAGATCTTGTAGATATCTGTTTATGTTAGTGTGATGCTTATTAAATAGTACATCTTCTTTTGAGAGTTTATTCTCTTTGAGGTACTCTTTGATTAGATCGGAACAAAGCATAAGCTTTATTCTTCTGCCAAAGGTTTTACTTATCTCATCTCGGATATTCAACTCTTTGCAGTCATCTGAGAGATCAGAAACTTTAATGTTAATTAGCTCAGAAGGGGATCTGATCCCCGAATCATATAAGAACATAATCAAAACTTTGTATTCATACTTTGCTTTATTGCACAGTCTTCTAACTTGCTCTTCTGTCAAGTAAACCCACTTGGGTTTATCAGAACTTGCATCTAAATCTAAAGTAATGTCTGGTATTTCTTTTCCATTTTTCCTATTAATTTTCTTATACCAATGCCAGAAAGCCTTGAATATTTTTGCATGAGTTTCTATTGTCTGATAAGGTGTGCCATCAATCCGCTTTATGCTCCCATTTCTCATACTAGAAAAGAATTCAAGAAGCTGATCTTCATTAATATCAGTAATCTTCTCTAGGTTATAGTTCTCTTTAAACTTCCTAGCAAAAAATATAATCTTTTCTCGGAGATTATTCAGTCTAATGTAACTTCTTGATCCTTTAGCACTCGCAGAAGCTACGTTTTTCCCTGTCTCCATATCTAAGAGGTAGTGAAGGATTATTTCAGAGTTCTCTTTAGAAATTCCAGGAATACCTTCTTTTACCTTTTCCTTCCAGTTCAAGAATCTTCTTTCATGGTTGTATGGATCTATTTTCATGGGGTATTATCACAATCTGTATTTTTAAGCAACTTGTATAGGTGTATATACCACCCTAAATTTTACACAAACTACTATTAGTCCGGTTTGGGCGTTTATTCTCCCTTTACAAATTATTTATTTCTGATTCAGAAGTGAGAATAAACGCAGTGATGACAAAAATTAAATAGCAATTAGTCTTTTATTATTTATGAATAATCCTGACAAAATAACCCTTGGGCTGATAATTTTTTTACTCATTGTCCAATTTTTCTTCCCATTAACAACCATTTCGGGAAATATTGTAACTGCCCACCAAGCTTTCTTAAAGTATTATAATTTACACTGGAGTTTTTACTATTTTATTTTTATGATTTCAGTTATATTAGTGGGAAGTATTACATTTTTTTTAACCTTAAAACAAAAATTTAGAAAGTATCATTCCTATACTTCTTGGATATGGCTTATTGCAATAATTGGGCTATTCTTTTTTGGAGCTTCTCTAGAGAGTTATTTAGAATCACAGAATCTATGGGTGGGTGATAAGTATAGTGCTATGAATCTCATACCCTCAGTTATTATCTTACTCTTGATTATCCTCAGCGGGCTTCTTGAAATAATGCGAAAAGATAATAAAAAGGCAGTTAAAGAAAAGAAAGAGCCAATGAATCTAAAAAAGATTATGGTTATTAGCATAGCTTTTCCATTATCAACTTTCATAGGGATAAAAATAGGTCTTGGAACATTGATAAGTGGGGTTATTGGTGGAGTAATTAGCTACTGTGCATCTAAGATTTTGATAAAATCAAAATTGGAATGAATAAAAAATGATAAAAAGCATAATTTACTTTTCAATAGCAATTGTTTCATTTATTATTTCATCTCTTTTAGAAACAATTTTAAAGAGAAAATATTATACCTCTGAAGCTTATGGATGGCCTGTGGGTAAATATTTTTTTATAGCCCTACTTAATCCAAAAAAGTATTTTAAAAAGAATGACTTCCAAAAAGCTTATGTTTTGTATTTACTTTCAATTATCCTACTGTGTGTTGCCATTTCTTTTTTATTCGTAATGTGGCCATTATCATTAAAAGGATAAAATTCAACCCCTATCTAAATCTTCTTCTAAACTTCCCCGAACTACCACCAAATGAAGGCCTTCTACTACCACCAGAACTAGAACCCCTTTCACTTCTTTCATCACGAGAAACTCGATCATCTCTATCTCGACTTCTAAATCCCCCACCAGATCTATGCTCTCCAAATCTGCTTCTGCCAGGACTTTCTCTGCCTCTATCTCTATCACCATATCCTCTTCTTTCTCTATTATGATTCCCACCACCATGCCATCCTCCTCTGCCTCTTTGCTCTCTAGGTTTAGGCATTGCATCTCTTCCAGTAGCATTCTTTGCTCTTTCTGAATGAAAGGGATGTTCTACATGTTTTAT
>Ga0172381_10004810_pt1 | contig 13866 bp, 11 predicted proteins | sample Leawel6488metaG_FD_119754 | JGI IMG/M metagenome (GOLD analysis project Ga0172381, IMG submission 119754) | Leachate microbial communities from a municipal landfill in Southern Ontario, Canada - Leachate well 64-88 metaG | ecosystem: Engineered > Solid waste > Landfill > Unclassified | place... | reverse complement strand
TTCTCCGGTGCTGGCCCCAAGGTACAAGAGCAGTTCCCATGGTAACCAGGGATGGTATCTATATCGATCAAGTGAGTGTCGAGAATTCTGCCATGGTGTTGCTTGCAGATCTTACAGTCACCATTGGCTATAACCGCTACCTTTTCTGTTCCTGCTGCGCGGGCCGCAACTATATGCCCGTAATGTTTTGCTTTTGATAAACCAACACTGTTTGTATCAGTAATATGATGCCTTTTAATATCAAACAGCGCGGCGACAGAGGCTACAAGACCCATGCTTTGGGTAGATTGTCTCTCTAGTAGATTAATAACATCTTTTCTTATATTTGTCATAGTTTTCTGTATTAGCTTGTCATGCACGGGTATGATTTCGGTTTTTACAATATCGGCAAGGTGTTGTACTGAGTCTCTAAGCCCACCTTGGCGTAAACCACTATAAAAAGCTTGCTCGATATAGGGCTCGCTATCTGTTTTCATTTGGCTTTCAGCTACCCCAATAACTGTTTGAATCCCTAATAAATCTTGGGGATTTAGACATCTTATCTGCTCTACTGCTTGTTTTACAATAGCCAGTGTATCTGCTTGAGCGGCATGGAAGGCAGACAGGGTTTGGGCATCAAGCATTGAGGGCTTGTATTCATCGTGAACAATAGCACTATTGCGTTTAGGGCTTCCCTGTTCACCGTGCTGGTTTTTGGGTTGGTCTGCATTTTTAGTTGTATTAGCTGCGGCCTTCTTAAGCTCTTGTTCCATCTCCATAGCGGGTAGATCATATAGAGCCCAGTGCAACCCATCCCTTTCTGGGCCGGTAGGCGGGATAATATCTCGCTCAAGACCGTTACGCATTTCATTTTCTGTAATACCGTTGCCGTTAAAAAGATTTAGGTAATGATTTTCTTTTTTAATTTTTGCGTCAAAGTCTACTTCAGCAAATTTTAATTCCACCTCAGGTATTTTACCAAAGTTGTATATATCATAGCCGCCTTCAGCTAGCAACTCTGGTATTAGTTGTTCATTGAAAAAGATTCTCAGGACACGCTGAAAGAATTTTGCTCTATCAATCAAAGCTCTATTAATAACCTCAGCAGTTGCCCTGTTGGCTCCATTTCCCATTCCAAAGGAAACTTCACCTAAGCCCGTTCCAATAAGAACCCTGCGCATAAAGTGTTCAAGATATTTTGATACATCAAGTGCTTCGCCTTCAGCACCTATTACCGTTACCTTGTGTCTCTCTGGTGTAACAAATGCACCTGCGGGTGGCATTTCTTGAATTTTTTGTTTTATAAATTCGATCTCTTCGGGCCGGGCCGGAGAATCTTCTAAGCCAACTACGTATTGGTAAAGAGGGAAGATGTGTTTATGTACTAATAGTTCAACATTTTGTTCGACATGTCGCAGAGACCTAATATCCTGTAAAACAGGCCAAAAAGATGGTGTGCCTTGCGTGTAGCGCCCGCGCTTATATGCATAAATATGCAGTATATCTTTAGGTTTAATTTTTTGTGGTTTTTGATTACTAGTACTACCAGCTATAGTGACTGTTTCTTTTAGTTCATAGTAGTCGATAAGCCCCCGCTTGTTTTTATGGGGCACAACAGAGGAAGGGTCTGTTCTAATTAAAGCAGCTATTGGTTCCCTGTCTTCATCGTCATTATCATTCCAGGGTTTGCCACTCGAAGAGTCCTGGTCTCTAACTTTTATAAAGTATGCATTGGAGTAAAGCATGGCATCCCACGCAGCAGCTTCAAGCAATACTTCTGTTGGAGTATTAGTAACTACCGAGAACTCATAAAACCGTCTACGAGTATACTCGAGGGCTTTGGGGTCACTAGAGGCGAATCCAAATCCACCGTTAAACATGCACTCAGTGATTTTACTGAGTGTTTGGAAGACAATACTTTCGCGGTCTACATATGGATCTAGTGAGGCGAGATCGTAGTCTAGCTCTTGGCTAGCTATGGTGCGACTAGCGGGAGCATTAGTGACGGGGATAAAAACAATACTCGGAAGCTGGCTACTTTTAGATCCAGAAGATGAAGGAGCATCCGTAACCTTCTTTTTACCAAACGAAAGTAGATTAGAAAAGATACCCATTATCTGTGTTCCTGTAATCTAGAGATCCAATTCATTACCATTTCCAAATCTTGTTGCGGAACTTTTTGCAAGCAGTCATCAAAGATAACTCGGTGGCTGGACTCTGTGTCTCCCCCTGGAGGGGTAGTACCGGGAAGTCCGGTTGGACTTAGCCCACCAAAATCCGGGTCACCTTGATAACTATCCCATAGATCAAGAATTTCCTGATCAGTGGGTGTTGCCGTCTGCTTACAAAGTTCACCTCTAGACTTAGCCTGCAGGATTATATCGATAAGCCGGATCAAGCGTTTAATATACTTACTTTGTGTGAGTGCCCCTATATAGAGGCGAGTATATTCATTTTGCTGATTTAGACTGTTTCGAAAATCCAAAACTAGGTCTAGAATGGCATTTTCTAGTTCATTAATAAATTGTAACAATGTTTGGACAAACAATTCGTACGAAATGCACTTACTGGCCCCTGAAATGCGGTCGTCTAGGCTTGATGGCACCCTGCCAAGTAAATACTTTTTAATCTCATTATTGACTATATTAATGGCAGCATATGCGGTTTTAAATATCTCTAGCAGTACACCCCTCATAATAGTGACCAGTATGTTATTTAGCATAGTGCCCAGGGTAGTGATATAGATGGCGTGTCTATTTAAAGATAGCTTTAATATGAGCTTGGCAGCCTTTAACATCTTAATCTGATATGAGCCTAGAAGTCTAAAAATGCAGCAGAATAGGTTATCTCCAAATTGTCTAGTAAGTAGAGCCTCCATATCATAAATGGATGTTTCTGTAAAATCTTTTTGTAGTGTGAATAAGTCATAAAGATCTTTGGGCATTTGATAGGCTGTAGTCGCTGTTTGCGATACTGACTCTAGGACATTGACTCCCGTATTCTGAACATCTACAGCGAATGTCCTTAATATGGATTCTCCTTGTTCGTGGTTACGTCTTAAGGCATAGTATTTGGAGTAAAGCATGGCTGATTCTGGCCAATAAGAGGCATCAGATCTTGCTGCAGACTCTTCGATGTGAGCCACAAAGATTTGTGAGTCCATTCTTTCTACGTCTTGTGTAAGATTAAGATTGTATTGTTTAGTCCATCTAGAGATTAGTTCTTTAGCCCAAGATATAGCTTCAGTTTTAAACTGACTGACAAATTTAATTGTAGGTAGTCCCGGTACACTATCTGCTACAGAATTCCATTTATTTTCAAGCCATTGAAGTGGTGCAAAAGCTACTGCAATAATTCCACTAACTATCCATTTTAATATAGCCAAGAACAGCATAAGTAGTAGTTTAATTTTACCTGGGTTTTGATTAAAGTCTGGAGTAGCTGCTCCATTTTCATTAACCTCGGGAGTCATATCGAAATCACCAGTAGTTGAGGCATCGTTAACTCTAGTCTGATTAGCTATATCTTCTGCAAAGGTAGAATTCCAATCTATCTCTGGATGTTGTTGTGCTAAAGCTACCATGCGCTTATAAAAAGCCCAGCATGACTCTTCTGGTCTTTTGTGTTTTAGATAACGCTCGGCAATAACTGCCGGCAGATTTCTACATAGATTCATCTGTTCGCCCTGGGCATCCAGAATAGTCACAAGATGGTCTAAGCGCTGTGTGGTTTTTCCCCACTCACCCAGTAGGGTTGCAACATCTTTCTTGGGTACCGTTCTAGAGAGGGGTAGCGGTTCTGGATTAGGAGCAGTAGGCGCTAATAGATCTGCGCCCTGTGTAATTTTTCTTGGCTGAAATTCCGGTATATGACTTTGGTATATATTATTTGCCATTAAATGTTCCTGCTTTCAACTCTACCAGTCCATCCCTTGCTATGTTCTGAACTTTTACCCGTACCCCATATTGGGGCAGGAGCAAACTTTTCTCCATTAGCAAGTTTGTTTATATCTCTGATAGGTACTGGAATTAGACCCTGTGCGTGAGCAACAATCTCTTCTTGACTTGGCTCTGGTGCCACACCTATAGTGCGCCAGTTTTCAGCGAATTCTAGGCCGAGTGTAAATTTAGGTTTTCCTAGATCAGTAAATTCCATAGTAAATGCTAGGAGCGCTAACATGAACGCATCTAGTGCGTGATCATAGCCAGCGGAATATACTGGTTGTCCGAGTCGAGTTTGCTTCTCAACGGTATACGCTCGGATTTGGTCTTCAAGTAAAGAATCTGCCGGGTTCAATACAACCATGTCCCGCTCAAATTTTTCTACGGCATTATTAACTAGAAATGGTTTCATTGGTCGTTTGTTTACGGTACGATTTACTGGATCGTGCACTTCTATGGAAGACCCGAAATCAATAGCCTTAAGTTTTTCTAATATATTGTCTTCTGGATGGTCTAATCCATAGCGCCTGAGTTCTTCAACTTGAGTGGTTCCATACCCTTGATCTACATAGATATACATTGGCTTCCATAGTTTATTAAGACGTATGATTTCTTGGCAGGCTTTTAGTTGCGTAAACTCTGTGGCATCTATGCTTACTCTGGTTGCTACACGAAATCTTCCTTTGATACTGGCTTCGTCTTGATCGTTCCGCAATGCAGAGTTAAATTCCATTACTACAATCTGTGCCCCGTTCCGCGAACTGTTCCAATCTACTCCAATTGTATATAAACAACCAGGAACTCGTTTTGATTCTTCATATGGCCAAAATCCTTGTTCCCCAAAAAATCTATAGGCATGGCTAACAGCTTTGTCTACAAAAGCATGCTGGAACACACCTTCCATTTCAAGGCCCCAGTCAGCAGCTGCTTCGTGCTCCCATGCAGTATTGGTTTTTAACTCATCTCTTAATTCTGCCTCCATTGTTTTATCCCATGCTGGATTTAACCAGGAGGGATAATGGAATTCCTTAAATCTTTCAGAGTGAGCCCAGCCATAAAACTTTTCGCGAGTTCCACGAGGGGTTGATGACGCCCATAAGATTTTGTCTTCTTCACTGGTTTCATCAGTGCGCTGTAACATTGGGAAGACAGTATCAATATCTGACGGGTTAAGATAGTCAGCTTCATCTAGAATAATAACATCTGCTTCTTGTCCTCTGGCGGCACCAGCTTTGGCATTATTAGATGATCCGGCAGTTACGAAGAACAGAGTGGAACCATTCTTAAATTCTATTGTTCCCGGGTTCTTGGCTTTGCGTCTAATGCATTCCCTGAATTGTGGAAACTGGTTGTACCACTGCACAATCCAGTTATATAACTTCTCTCCTTGGTCTTTGCGAGGAGTCATTACCATTACATACTTATTTTTGTGGATAAAGCAGAACCAGCACGCAGATATGGTTAATACCCAGGATTTCCCAATTCTTCGTCCGCAACGGCTAACTTTTCTGATGGCCGTACAACGAATCATCTCATCCTGGTAGAAGCGGAGCGTTATTTCAAACATATACTTTGCAAACTTCACCGGGTCCATGTAGATTTCCATGATGTGAAGTTGCTCTTCGGTATATTGCGTTTTATCTATGCCCAGTAAGTAGTCTTCTGGTATATATGTGCATTTAACACAGTTCCAGCCGTCACCTAGTGTAGGCCGGAAACGCTTTTCGCGATCTTCTAAACATTTTTGACAAATTGGATGCAAAGAAATTAGTCCTAACGATGCATATAGGAGGCTTCGTTCCCTAGTGCGCTTCTGGCATTGAGTTCGCTATTGTGTAGTGCGGAAAGAGCGCGTTGTCTTTCTGTGGCAGCCATTTGAGGCAAATTCATACTACCCCAACTTACTGATCTTAGCATAGAGCCTGCATCTCTAATACCAGCATAACCTGCTTTTGCGGTATCATAAACTAGCGGAGCAATAAACAAAAAATTAGCAGCTCCAAGGGCCATTCCTGTAACTCGACCAAGACTAGCTTTGGCCAGCGCGACTTTAGCTTCTCTTCGAAATTTTTTATATGTTACAGACCCCGCCCGCGTTTTCATTGTAGCTGTAGCGGCAGCTCTAGCCTCTTTCATAGTGGGTTCAGGTACCATACCGGGACGTATGTTTCCGGGTACCCCCCAATCGGCGCGTCTTTCTGCATACATAGTCCTAGCTCTTGGTTCTACGCTACGCCATTCTTGTTTACTTTTACCCCAGTAGTCTTTGACAAAGCTTTCAACTCGTTGGTTTCTGCCAGCACGAGGTCCTCTCATGCTGCGCTGTACGCCTCTTTGAAATCCGGGGTTTGCGTCCCACACCGGACTTTTTTGTAATGAGCCATGGAGATAGTCTAGGGCCATATATCCAGCTAATGGAAGCATAGCCCCCATCACGGACCCTTGTGCTTCTTCTGCGGCATATTGGTATGATGCAGGGCTGCTATACATTATCGGTTCCTATGAGCGCCTAAGACTATATCGCCTGTTGCATTCAGAGAATTCATTACATTACGAGTAGTGCCACCCATGATATCTGTAGCATTTGAGGCTCCAGTGCTATAACCTGCTGATGGCCTATCAAAAGCTCCAGCGACAGCACCGGCTACACCAGCAGCACCAAGAGCACCTATGGACACAGCAGCTGGATGACTCATAAATGTCCGTCCAGCACCAAGTCCTAGTTGGCCTGCGCCTATCCCCATTTTTAGCATACCTTTGCCTGCCCATAATGCGCCGGCAGTTGCATTATAAGCTACTCGTCCTACTGTTCCAAGAATAGATGGAGCAGTAGCAGCACCTACGCCAGCCACAGCACCAGCAGTTCCAAGAGCTAGGCTTCCAGCGGTCTTTGCTCCCCACCAAGCTGTTTTGGCGGCTATTTTGAGAGCAGGTACTGCGGTATAGCGACCCAGGGGACTCATCAAGCCAATGCCAAGTAAACCAGCACCAGCTTGGATGAGATTCATTTTTGCGCGTTGATTGATTTCTTCAGGATCTGCAATATACATTGTTTATGCCGATCTAAATCCTCTAGCGAATGCACCGCGTCCCATCCAGGATTTGCTAGTTTGGCCCATTTCATCAATCCATCCAGAATAATCACTAGCTCCTCGGTTGAAAGAACCCATCCATCCACGACGTCTAACGGCTCGTTGCGATAGATTAGCTCCATAGTTATATCCCATTCGAGCACCAACGCCACCAGCTGCCAATAGTCCTAGTGATCCACCTAAGCCCACATACCCATCTCGGGCATCCATTGCGTAGAGTCCTACGCCAGCTGCCATAGAACCCATTGCTAACATCTTGTTGGAAGCTAGGAAATCGCCGCCCTTTAGGGCTCCTCGATATACTTGCCCGGCCAGTTTGCCCATACTAAGCCAACCATTACCTCTGCGCAACATAACTAGCCTCCGTGTTTTGTTAGTCCGTTGACAAATTTTTGTACATATTGGGCTTTAGGAGCTTTTGTTCCGGTTGCAAGACTGGAGGGGAATTTCTTTTTTTCACCGGGGACGACAAGATTATAGCCCTTCTTCTTTGCCATCTTTTTGATAGCTGGATTCGGGGTGCCCGCATTTGCAGCGAAGAGCATGTCCGACGTCGAGAGCATTTCTTTCTCCTTTTATGTGACCATTCCCAATTGGGTATTAAATGGCCATATTTCTTTTCTAGTTGAATATATTCTTGTTTTACTATCACATGTAGTGGTTGATCTGCATAGAAGATCATAAAGCTTTTGCATTTGGCTTTATCACCACGCCGCCATAAACCTTTGACTTCTAGCCAGTCACAATTCCATGGGTTGGAAGACTCAAGATGGAAATCAGGTAGATAGCTAAGACCACCTGGGAAAAAGAAGCGCTTGATCTCGTAAGACCACTTAATGCCAAGAAAAGTCAATAATCGCGCGGTGTTTGCCTCCCATCCAGACCTGAATTCCTGGGGGCCTATATCTGCTCTTGGACCTTGATGAAAGTGACTACTATCTAACGTACTCATAGATACTATATATTTTAGTACGTTTTATAAGGATTTTCCGGGGTATTTAGTATGGCCTATAGCATTATCGTGTAATACGTGATTAACTAGACCAGCTGTTGGACTTAGCATGGATCTTGTCTGTGAACGCATTTCTCTAAGCATACTTGCGGCAGTACTTCGTGCATATTTTCTTGCATTAATTGCTTTAGTCATAGACCTTGTCTTGACGAAATAACCTTTTAAGTTCATCAAAATTAGACATAGAGTATGCAGAAAATTCTGATACTAATTGAGCCGGAGTATCATCTTGATAGGTTGGACTCTGCCGAAATAACCATTTCTTAAATTTGACGGGTGGATCCCTAAATTCTTTTTTACTTTGTTTGACGATATCGACACCCATAGCATCAAGAGTGAAGTCGCGTGCGTGCACTAACTCGTGCTCATATCCCCATTTAGCAGATTCAAGACTAGGGGTTCCAAAAATAAAAGCTTTTTTATTTGCAGTAAATGCATTTCTGATTCGTCTCTTCATTATATTGGATACATGCATTGCTTGCCTGGCTTCAAGTCTTGCAGCACGCATAGCAGCTTTATTATTAGGAGCACCAGGTAGTGTGGCTCTTATATTTTCTCGTACTTTACGAAATATCGAGCCACTGCCTGGAGTTGTTTGTTCTAGCGATGCTTGCAGCAAATGCCCGATTGATTGAGGCGAACCCCCCATGCCTGCTAGCCCCATAGTATTTTGTACAAAATTAGAGATTATCTCATCATCATGGAGTACACCAGCTTTTCTTAAAAATTTCCCAACATTGAATTTGCTGCCAAAATCAGTAAGATCTAGAATTTTATATCTACCTAAACCTGAACCTCCAGGATGTAGTCCTTCAATAGTATTAAACCCTTCCTGGATTTTGGGGATCTTAAATTCTATATACGGCTGGTTAATCATTTGAGACGCAGCTAGCCCACGCCGAGTTTCCAGTGTTTCTCCTCTAGCTTCTAGCCATTTTCTACGTTGCAGATATTTAGCTTTAACCCAATCCTTATCCCACTTCTGGTTAAGCATTTGCTTTTCAGCACGCTGAACTACTTTGCTTAGAATACGTCCACTGCCAAAATCTGATATATCTTTTATTGTTTGTGCACCAGGACCATGTCCACCGGGGTGCAAACCTTCCCAGGCCGTCCCGAATGCAAGACTTCCTCCACCAATGGCAAGACTTAGGGGAAGGGCTTCTTTAAAATCCTGGAATAGAGCTTGACGCATTGCTTTGGTCGGTATGGCCGTAAATGAACCATATCTATCTGCTGCCTTAGCTAATGCAGGCGAACCGATATAGGCATCTAGTTGTTTATACAACCATGGAGTTTTTGATAGAAGTTTATGAGCCTCTTGCACTGATTGCAAGGTAAAACGCGCGAGCGGCTTGACATTTGGTGTATTTGCAAGTCCTTTTGGAAACATAGTATCTATAAACTGGGAGAACCCTCCCATCATCCGAGAAAAATCTACGTATGCTCCACGACCTTTATTTTTAGCAAGATTTGAAGTAACTTCTGGAAATACTCTTTTTAGTGGTTCAACTAATCCTGGGTAATCTTCTGGAAACTTAGTTTTTATTTTATTGTTTAACTTTTCTAATATTTTAAGATTATACCCACCTTTCATTATAGAACTCATTTTTAACGAAAGGCCCATGCTGGCAACAACACTGGCTGCTACTGGCGCTAGTGGGCCCATGTCATCGGTAATCGTCCCAAGCGCATAACCAGCCGCTGCGCCTAAGAAAAATCCAGCCATTGGAGGTAATTTAGATCTTATGCCTAGAGTGGCTCCTACGAGACCCGCGCTAAAGGTGCTCATCCCAGTTGTAATAGACCCAGAAGCTAGGCTTCCGAATACAAGAGATGCCATCATGGCGGCAGCCATTGGATTGATACGTGAACCGAATGGTGTAAAGGCTGGGATTAGGCTAGCACTATAGCCGTTACTTCCTGGATGTAGACCCTCTATTGGGTTGCCATCACGCATAAAGCCAATTGTTTGCCAAGCGGCTAGACCCAATGCTCCATAAAGTGCATATCTTTTGCCTTTTGAAAGCTTAGATACTCCTTGCTGAAGCTCCTGGAATAATCCATAACTTCCACTAGTTTTGGTGGTTTGTAGGGCAGAGTCTATGTAGCGAATAGCATCTCTAGCAGATGTATATTTCTGGGATGTTCTAGGAGCAGATTTAAGGGTTTCCGATGCCACCCATCGCTGTGCTCCAAGATAAGCCGAGGTTTCATTAGCTATAGCTTCTTTATTGCCAGCAGCTATCCACTTATCCATCTGGGTAGCTTTTTTGTAAATCTGCTTAATCATTAGTTCTTTATTGCGCACCAAGTCTATCCGTGGATCGTGTGCTCCAGGGAATGACTTCCCAGTTAAATAATAGTTCATTCCCTCTAAACTACTACCTCTAGCAAAATGCCATGGACCTGATCTTTCTTTACCTAAATCGCCGTAGAATTTTTGTAGATGTGGGAAGTAACTTCTCGCAAAAGAGTGGGCTATCCCGGAAACTTGGGATTCGCCACCCGGCAGAATTTTATTACCTCCACTAACGAATTGTCCTAGTGTATCAACAACCGAGATGTTGTGTTTGGATAGAGTAGATCCAATTTCTGCCGAAGCTCTTTCTACCCCTTGGCGGATAGCCCAGAAAGATTTTGTGAATTGGTCTGAGCTTTTTGATAGAGACGAAAGTTTGGCGTGTTGCGCTGGGTTATATAGTTGCTTAACTAGATCAATATCAGTTTGTTTAACATATTTCTGTTCTTTAGCATACTGGGTAGCAAGAAAACCCCAGTCAAATGCTGCAATGTTGTGGCCTACCAGATAATTCTTTTTACCAGGCTGAGCCATGCTTGTAACAGACTCTAGTACCTTGGACGCGGTCCATCTTGGGCCAGTATAGTTTTGTAAACGCTGAGCGGCGGCGGTAAATATTTTCCGGCCACTACCACGAGCTTTTGACATCAACTGCTGGCGAGTTACACCCTCAAGAAAACCATACTCTTGCCGTTTGCGACCAGAAATGGCAATTTCTGTTAGTTCTCCCCAGGCTTCATTTACTTTGGGTCCTGGTAGTTCATATAGAGATTTAACGCCAGTAGTTTCAGTGTCTAGGAAAATAAGATTGGCTCTACGTAAAGCTTTGAGCTGTGACGTAAAGCGGGAGCGCATGGATTGATTATATGAAGAAGCATAAGTTCCAAATGGATCTGTGAGTTTAGGAATATCTGCGCCAGAACCAAACGCAGTCATCGACTGGATGGTTTGTTTACCCACCCCACCGCCAGGGTGCAGCCCCTCTATTTTGTTTTGGATGAATCCAGGAACACCATAGCTATACATTGATCGTATATAGTCTTTAGCATCTGGCAGGATATAAGGAGATAGACCAGGGACGGGACCCGTGGGTTGCCCATATCCATAACCCCGCCGAAAATTATAGGCTGAGTCGAAGTATGAGCTTGTGGGCCGGCGTCTTGCGGCTGTAGAGGGATAATGATATAGATTTTCGAAGTAGCGTTGCGGAGTTAGTCCGGGGCCTTGTGGACCCTGCCCAACATCGCGACTAGATCCTATTGGCATTGGAAACTACTTGGAGTTATGTAGTGGGAGGTTCTGGAGGAGTTATATTCTTGGCATTATCTGCTTTAATTTTTTCTGCACGGCTAGCAAGATTCCGCTGAGCTTTTCTAACTATATCTGCTAGTTCGGCTGCGTGAGTAGACTGATCGCCTTTGCCGCTACCACCAGCTTCAGCCAATGATTGTCTTGTGGCTAGAAATGCTTCTAATAATCTTAGCTTGCGTCTATCCTGACTTTCTGCAAGTCCTAGTACCGGATGAAGTTCTTCTCTATAAATAGGCTCACCTTTATCTGATACGCCGATAACTTGGTTAATAATTATGTCTTCACTACCTACCCTATGAGCGGCGCGAGCACTATATATCTCTATTTTAGCAAGTTCACAGACTAAATTCATTTCTATAGTGTTTGTCGGGTCTACATTTAATGATTGCTGATAGTGTTGGATCCATGTTTTAAGCAAGTGTTCTTCAAGGGGGCACTGCTGACCTACCATGCTAGAAACGCCGGCTTTTAATAGGGGGCATATATTTTCATATCTACAGGCTTTGCCACGGCAGTGTATTGGCACCATGGCATAATGCCCGTGTTCTAAATTACGAAGTTGTTTTTGGATTTGTGTCATATCAGCTGCAGTAAGCTCTTTAGAGCCTTCGGCAGCTATTTTAGCAAGAATAGGATTTTCTTCTTGATTAGCTAATTCATCAGCCATTGGGTTTACCTAATTTTTCCCACTCTAAAACCACATTAGTAATTTCAGATTCAAGAGAATTTACTGGAAGTTGTTTTGATATTTCACCTATGAACGCACAATTATTTCCCTGGCTTTTCCTAAAGTAGCATATTTGTCGCCATGGATGGTCGCCACTATCCATAGATTTAAGTTTATCATATAAAATGGCTAAGCGGACATATAGTCGAGCGCGTGCATCATAGTTTGGATTTAGTGGATCAGTATTTGGGTCCATGTCCCATTATACTTTCTTGGTATTTTGGACTAACCCAAAAGAAGTAGTATTATTGTGTTCGTCTACTTCTCTATAAATAGGCCCCCAATTTTTCTTGGGCCCATTCTTGAAAACTCCAAACATTCCGTTAATAATGCCTAACATAGCTACTTGATAGTCTTTGGTGTCCTCATCAAATGAGGTTTGAACAGTAGGATGATTGGCAAGTTCATCGTTACATGGATACTTAATCCTAAACAGCCCACTAACAGCTTTAGAGTCAGTTTTTATAATTTCATTTAGGAAATTAACTACATCTTGTGGAGCAATATGTTTCTTCATCTTGGTTTTTTCCTTATAAATTAGGGGAGGGTTACCCAGGAGCGAGGCACCCTCCCCATCCCCGTCCCAGGCCTACCGTCGCCTGTTGAGTAGGTTAGAGTTAAGCGACTGGCTTGAATCTCGATTAAGATCAGCCTTAGTGATTAAATCCATGTCTTTTGGCATGTCGATGCTAATCACCTGCTCTAGCCGTTCACGTACTTTGCCAGACATTTCACTGGCCTCACTTTGCGCTTCATCGATTAGTTCTTTTACTCTTAGTTCTGGAAGTTTCATGCCAGCTAACATCGTGAAGACTGCAACATCTTCATTAAGAATATCGCTGGTATAAATGCCTCGGTTTAAGCGACCTGCCCCGATTTCATTCTTTAAATGCGAGAACAAGGCCTCTTCGATTCCGTGACTATATTCAAAAGTCTTAGGCCTTACAATAAGCCCTGCTGCTCCAATCGCTGACTTATGATCGAAGCCAGTGGCGAGTAATCCTTTATCAATTGATTTGATAGCTTCCGCCAGCTGAGCTTCCGTTGCATCTGCCGCAACCGTTGCGGTAGGCAGAAGTGATGAGCCAAGAACAAGGAAGCCTGGGGTAGCCAGACATTTCCTATAATCCTCAGCGTCAAAGGCCGTATCGGAGGGAAGACTAGACAAACGATTAAAGGTATCAAATAAGGTAACAATTTCTTCATTTGCCATTCTCCAGAAATTAGAGTCCTGCACTCCCTTGAGACGTTCGGCAATCTTCTGGTTGTCAATTACTATGATGGACTTCAAGAGTTTGTTATTACCAATAGCTTGAAGACCCTTGAGGCAGTTGACCTTTTCGTCTGTACCCTCGTTCTTGCGGGGTAGCGTAACAATTGCTCCCACAGGAATCTTGAAGCTAGCTAGGATCTCTCCAACGAGTGAACCGCCTAGAGTGCCAGTGCCACCGCCTAGACCACTACAAACAAATAAAAATTCTTTGTTATTAAACTTGCGCTGC
>Ga0172381_10004808_pt1 | contig 13867 bp, 10 predicted proteins | sample Leawel6488metaG_FD_119754 | JGI IMG/M metagenome (GOLD analysis project Ga0172381, IMG submission 119754) | Leachate microbial communities from a municipal landfill in Southern Ontario, Canada - Leachate well 64-88 metaG | ecosystem: Engineered > Solid waste > Landfill > Unclassified | place... | reverse complement strand
TTCTGGAGCGCGATTGCGCGCCGGTTGTATCCCATGCCCTGCCAGTGGCGGAGGACATCTGCAAGGGGGGCGCTTGCGAGTGCTGCAAAGTCCGGGAACGCTGCAATGAACTCCGGGAATTTTTCCTGCACCCGTTCGACCTGTGTCTGCTGGAGCATGATCTCGGAGACGAGGATGCAGCAGGGATCGGTGGTCTCCCGCCATGCAAATTTCCGTCCCGCTCTGCGGTACCGTGAGAGCACGAGTTCCTGGAATGCCAACATCCCGTTGTTCTCACCGTTACGGGAGAAGAGAGGATCCTGCTTTGTGAGTTTTTCCTGTCGTTCTGCCATGATGGACTGGATTTCCAGTCACCGGTGGACCGGAAAGAGGTATAACCGTTCAGGTTCGGGCAATAATTCTAATGAGTCTGAAAATTTGAAGAACCGGACATGATTGCTGGAAATCTGATTCAGCAGGTATGACCATCCCATTCTGCATATTTTCCCCCGGGGAGAGGCATATTGTAATGCTTTTTCAATAAATGCTGTTCATCCATCAATATCATGGAAATCTTCCGGTAATGAGGAGGACTCGCAAATGAGGCAGGATATGATGATGGCGCTCATGTCCCCCATACCCCCTGGCTGTGATGGACGCCTCCGCCCCCTGCCGGGTGCGCCCCTGCGGCGGATCCGTCCCTATCAGCATATTTGAGATCAACGCACTGCCCCTCAGTGCCTCGTAGGAGCCCTCCTTAATTATTTTTAACGAGTTTCATGGCGTGGATGCGAATGGCAGTCCGTATGCGTTTCTCCAGGACAGATAGCATTTCAAAAAAAATTACGTCCGCTTGAAGAGCGCATCAAGATCCGCTTTCGATAACCGGATCATGGTGGGCCGGCCATGCGGGCAGGTGAAGGGATTCTTGGTGAGCCGGAGCTGGTCTGCCACGCGCTGGCACTGCTCCTGCGTGCAGACCGTCCCCGCCTTGATTGCCCCGCGGCACGCGACTACCCGGGTGATCCTCTCGCGGTTATCGACCCGCTGGCCCCGTTCAGCACTCACGAGATCGCTGATGATATCCTCAAGAAGCGAGGTGTCCTCCAGTTTCCCGAGCACGACCGGGATGGCGCGGACAATGAACGTATCCCGGCCGAACTCCTCGATGTGGAAGCCCTCGTCGCGGAGTGCCGGCAGGATCTCCAAGAGGATTGCGCTCTCGCGCGGGGACCGGTGGAGGATGACCGGGGCGATCAGTTCCTGGACGCGCTTCTCCCCGGTATCTTTCCTGCCTGCGATCTCGTACAGGATCCGCTCGTGCGCTGCGTGCTGGTCGATGACCAGGAGTTCGCCCGATTCTGATGTTGCAAGGATATAGATCCCTCCAAATTCCCCGATGACATGAAGGGGCGGGAGGGTGCTGCCAGCGGCTGTATCCGGGGCCAGCTCGGTCTGGCGGAGCCGCTGGTCCGTATTGACCGTGCCCGCGTGCGTGGATTCGGCAACTCCCCCGGGCAGAACGGTATCCATCAGGTAGGGCCGGGGAGTTTTTTGTGCCGGGGAGAGATCTGCCATGATGGGCTGCGCCGGCCCGGGCGGGCGGATATCGGGAATGAGATCCTGGCCGGACAGGGCGTCATGCACAGCATCGCGGATGAACCGGGCCATCTCCGGTTCGCGGGAGATGCGGACCAGTTTTTTTGTCGGGTGGACATTGACATCAACGAGGCTGGTGTCGATCTCAAGGTTCAGGAACGCGACCGGGAACCGGTCCTTTGGCAGCAGCGTGCCGTAGCCTTCCTTTATCGCATTGGTGATGGCCGGGGAGGTGACGTAGCGCCCGTTGATCGCAATGAAGATCCGGGCATTGTCTTTCCGCGAGACCGATGGCCGGGAGATATGGCCGGTGATGGCGAGAAGCGGGGACTGGCCTGAGACGAAGACCAGGTCGCGTGCCAGCCCGGCGCCATAGATCCGCGCAATGGTGTCGAGCGGGGATGTGCTCCGGTCCGTGACCAACTGCTCTGCGCCGTTGTAGGTGAACCTGAATGCTATCCCGGGATGTGACAGGAAGATGCCTTCGAGCAGGTCGTGGACATGCGCGAGTTCGGTCTGCCTGCTCTTCTGGAATTTCTTCCGTGCGGGGGTATTGTAGAAGAGGTCTTCAACAAGAATGCTGGTCCCTGCAGGCGCCCCGGCAGGACCGTTCTCAAGAATCTCGCCGCCCGCGATGACAATTTTCGTACCCGGGGCAAGTTCGTCGTCCCGCGGGCGGGTGATGAGCGTGACCCGGGCAACTGCTGCAATGCTTGCCAGTGCTTCGCCCCGGAAACCGAGGGTCCGGACCGTGTCGAGATCCGTGATGGCAGCGATCTTGCTGGTGGCGTGGGGCGTGAAGGCAAGCAGGGCATCATCAGGAGACATGCCGATGCCGTCATCGGTAACTCTTACGGAGGTGATGTCAAGTTTCGTGGCCAGGATCTCGATACGGATCGTCCGTGCACCGGCATCTATGGCATTCTCCACCAGCTCTTTGACTGCCGATGCCGGTCGCTCCACCACTTCGCCGGCCGCGATCTTGTTGACGGTCGCCTGGTCGAGGACACGGATGATCGTATGAGCGCTTCTTGGTTTCATGAACCGTTCTCCCGCTCTTTCAGCTTCTTCTTCATGCCGGTTATGGCGGTGAGCGCCTGGAGCGGCGTCATCTCATCCGGGTTCAGGTCCCGGAGTTCTTCCAGCACGGGATCCGGTCCTGCCTCTGCCGTTTCTGCATGGTCATCGACCAGGAGGATCTGGGTATAGCGCTGGGGGCGGGACCCGCCTTTGACCGGCGCATTCATATTCTCGTCGAGGAGTGCCTCGGCGCGCTCGGTGACTTTCTTCGGGATTCCCGCAAGCCGGGCAACATGGATACCGTAACTCTTGTCGGTTGCCCCCGGGATGATCTTCCGGAGGAAGACAACTTCGTTGTTTGTCTCCCTGACGGCGAAGTGGTAGTTCTTCACCCGCTTGAGCCGCTCCTCCATCGCAATGAGCTCGTGGAAATGGGTGGCAAAGAGGGTCTTTGGCCCGGCCCCGGACTTCCCGTGCAGGTATTCGAGCACGGCACGGGCGATCGATGAGCCGTCCGCGGTGCTCGTCCCGCGCCCGATCTCGTCGAGGATAACAAGGCTTTTCCGGGTTACGTTGTTGAGGATGTTCGCCAGCTCCAGCATCTCGACAAAGAATGTACTCTGGCCGCTTGCAAGGTCATCGAACGCCCCGACCCGGGTGAAGATCCGGTCGAGGATGCCGATCTTCGCATGCCGGGCCGGGACAAAACTGCCGGCCTGCGCCATGATGCAGATGAGCGCAGTGGCACGCATGTAAGTGGATTTCCCGGCCATGTTTGCGCCGGTGATGATCATGATCTGCGTGCCGCTGCCGGAGAGTTCGGTGTCGTTGGGGACAAACCCGCCAGCCACTCCCTGCTCGACAACCGGGTGCCGGCCGTCGCGGATAACGATGGCATCGCTCCCGTCCAGCTGCGGGCGGACATAGTTTCGCAGCTGCGCGACCTCCGCAAGGGCGGTTGCAACATCCAGAACCGCAATCCCGTTTGCAATTCCCTGGAACTTCGGTATCTCCCGGCGCAGGATCCCGAGGAGCTGCGTGTAGAGTTCCCGCTCCAGCGCAAGCACCCGCTCGTCGGCGTTGGTGATGAGCGCTTCCTTCTCCCGCAGTTCGGGAATCGTGTAGCGCTCCCCCGTGGCGGTGGTCTGTTTGCGCTCGTAGCGTTCCGGGACGAGGGGGACATTGGGTTTTGTTACCTCGATGTAGTACCCGAAGATGCGGTTGTACCCGATCTTGAGCGACCGAATCCCGGTTGTGTCCCGCTCCTTTGCCTGGAGTTCGGCGATCCAGTCCTTTCCGGAGTGCAGGACGCCGCGGATCTCGTCAAGCTCGTTGTCGTAGCCGGTGCGGATGACGCCTCCGTTCCGGGCAATGGCCGGGGGATCGTCCGCAATCGCATTCCGGATGAGAGCAATGGTCTCCGGCAGGTCCTGTATCTCCGCGAGGGCTTCCGATACGAGAGCGGGCGGGGTTGCGGTGCCGCATTCTGCAAGGCAGTTCTTGAGTTCTGGTAGTGCGGCAAGCGAGTCGGCAAGCGCAACAAGGTCGCGGGGCCCGGCATTCCCGTACGCGATGCGGGCAGCGATCCGCTCGATATCGCCGCAGGCTTTCAGCTGGTCCCGGAATGCGAGCCGGGCTGCTGTCTTTCCGGCAAGGAACTCAACGGCATCGAGGCGGCAGGTTATTGCGCCGATATCGGTTAATGGCCGCGTGAGATGGTTATTCAGGAGCCTGCTCCCCATCGGCGTCCGTGTCAGGTCGAGCGAGGAGAAGAGGGTCGCGCCTTTCGTGCCGCCCCGGATGCTCTCGCGGACCTCGAGATTGCGCAGCGTGACCGCGTCCAGCATCATGGACTGCGACGAACTGCGCAGCGAGAGTCCGCTGATATGGGGGAGGGCCGCATGCTGGGTCTCCTGCGCATAGGCAAGCGCGGCACCGGCAGCGCAGGTGGCTGAAGCCGCGCCGTCAAACCCGAAACCGGCCAGTGACGCAACATGAAGCTGCCCGCAGAGGATCTGCGTGGCCCGCTCCTGGCCGAACAGTTCGTCCCGGCAGGACGTGACAAGTACACCGGCATTGCGGATACGCTGCCGGACCTGTTCCGGCAGGGCCGGGGGCACGATGCATTCGGCCGGGCGGTACCGGGTAATCTCGGACAGGAGCCCGTCAAGGCCGGGATCGTGTGTTACCGTGGTGGCAAAGAATTCGCCGGTGGAAATATCGAGCAGGGCAATGCCCCACTCCTGCTGGCGCCCGTCCGGGGAGACGGCCATCAGGTAGGTTGCGGCAACCGAGGGAACGAGCGCGGAGTCGATGACGGTGCCAGGCGTAATGATACGGACAATCTCGCGCCTGACAATTCCTTTGGCGGTCTTTGGATCTTCCACCTGGTCGCAGACCGCAACCCGGTACCCCTTCTGGATGAGCCGGGCAATGTAGCCGTCTGCAGCATGGTAGGGGACGCCCGCAAGGGGGATCCGGTTATCGCCGCTCTTTGACCGGGAGGTCAGGACAATTTCCAGTTCCCGGGAGACGAGTTCCGCGTCCGCGTTGAATGTCTCGTAGAAGTCGCCGATGCGGAAGAAGAGGATGGTATCCGGGTACTGCTCCTTGAGCTCTTTGTACTGGCGCATGACCGGAGTCAAGCGGGTGCCGTTCTCGTCTTCCCCGTTATCCTTCGGACCGGCTTCACGCACCATAGGTGCAGATAGGTAGCCTTCCGGATCAATTAATACCGATCTTATCGTTCGTACTCTCCCGCTTCAAAGACGGTGCCGTGCGAGATACCAGATGAACGGGGGAAGGGAGACGACCAGCGCGATCATGCCGAATGTGAGGCCAAGGGCAAATCCCATGCCAACGACTTCCGTGATCTTCCAGAGAACAGCGACCGCCCACGGTATGGCGCTCATGAAGATGACCACGCCAAAAAGCGCGATCATGACGATGCCGATGGCCGCATTCTTCAGGTCCTGCGAGCTGGGTGCGATCGAGACGACGAGGCTGAGCGTGAGGTAGAGGTAGAGGAGGAACCACGGGTGGAATGCATCCACGATGTTTCGCGTGAAGAGTGCACCGATGCTTATGGCAAGGTCGTGCAGGGTATCGGCTGAACTTATCGAGACCGGGAAGTCCGGGAAGGTGCAGCCGAGAAACGTGGCAAAGCACCAGGTCAGCCCGGTGAGGAGGAGCGGGATGCAGAAGAGCGGGGCCGAACTGATAATGACATCGCCCAGCACGGGGATCTTCGGGCGGGTATAGGTCACCGATCCCCCTTCCTGTGAGAAGAAGACCACATCGGTTATTCTGGCGCCGGTAAGGATGCAGCCAAGGATGTGCGAGCATTCATGGACGATGACGCCCGGTGCCCGTATCAGGTAATAGAAGGTCCGCACCGGCAGCACCTGTGCCCAGAGATGATCCAGCATCATCGAGATGAGCATAACGGCAATGCCGGTTGCAATGATGATGAGAAATGCGAGCGCTTCCATACCGGTCCGTCTTTAGTACCGTGTTGTCCGGTGATTACATAATCCCAGCGGCCAGTACGCGCAATGCGTGCAGAGATAGTGCCGGGGCCCGGCATTCTTCGTTATCTCCGGCTAATTCATTTTGGGTAGTTGGTACTTCTGAAAGACTGATATTGTTGCACGCCGCATGAGCGGGTATGGACGCTCACCCATCCACAGGCCCGGCAACCCGGCCCCCCAACCGGCTCATCCATGAGAAGAGTCCCTATCTTCTCCAGCATGCAGAAAACCCGGTTGACTGGTTTCCCTGGGGTGAAGAGGCCTTTTTACGTGCAGCCCGTGAGGATAAGCCGGTCTTCCTCTCAATCGGATATGCCACCTGCCACTGGTGCCACGTCATGGCGCACGAATCATTCGAGGACATTGAAGTGGCAGGGTTGCTCAACCGGGACTTTGTCTGTGTCAAGGTCGATCGCGAGGAGCGCCCCGATATCGACAGTACCTTTATGCAGATCTGCCAGATGATGACCGGGCAGGGTGGATGGCCGCTCACGATCATCATGACTCCTGAGAAGAGGCCGTTCTTTGCCGCAACGTACCTCCCAAAGGAACGGCGCTTTGCCACGATGGGACTCCTCGAACTCCTCCCCCGCGTTGTCCAGGCCTGGCGGGAGCACCGTTACGATCTCATCCATACCTCGGATTCTGTTATCAGCGCCATTGCTGCCCCCGGGGCCGAATCTCCCGGGAAGGAGCCGGATCCCTCACTTCTCGATGAAGGATATGAGGATCTTGTCCTGCGGTTCGATCCCGGGTACGGGGGATTCGGGACGGCGCCGAAATTCCCAAGCCCCCATCTCGTCCTCTTCCTGCTCCGGTACGGGAAGCGGACAGGTAAAAGACGCGCCCTTGACATGGCAATAAAGACGCTGGATGCACTGCGTGACGGCGGCATCTGCGACCACGTGGGCGGGGGATTTCACCGGTACTCAACCGATGCACAGTGGCGGGTGCCGCATTTCGAGAAGATGCTGTACGACCAGGCCCTTCTCCTGATGGCATATACCGAGGCGTTCCAGGCCACCGGCTATGAACGCTACCGCGTAACTGCTGAGGATATCGCCACTTATGTCCTGCGCGATCTCACGTCTCCCCAGGGTGCGTTCTTCTCAGCAGAGGACGCTGACAGCCCCGGCGGGGAAGGGGCGTTTTATCTCTGGAGCATGGCAGAACTGGAAGCGGTGCTCGGAAAAGATGATGCTGCCGGTGCTGCCCGGATCTTCAACGCCCGTCCTTCCGGAAATTTTCCGGGCATGCATGGCGATGAACCCGGAAATATTCTTTTTCTGACCCTCCCTCCGGACCAGCGTGCGGCAATGCTTGGCATCCTGGAAACGGATCTGGATACATGGATGAGATCGGTGCGGCAGCGCCTCTTTGCTGCACGCAGGAAACGCCCGCGCCCGTCCCTCGATGACAAGGTGCTGGCGGACGGAAACGGGCTCTTCATTGCTGCACTGGCAAAAGCAGCCCGGGCATTCGGGGATGCGAAGTATCGCAAAGCAGCTGAACGCGCGATGGCGTTCCTCCTTGGACCTATGCGCACCGGAGACGGCAGGCTCCTGCACCGTTACCGCGATGGTGAATCTGCGATCCCGGCCTTCGCTGATGATTATGCCTTTGTCATATTCGCGCTCCTTGAATTGTATGAGAGCACGTTCGACGTGCGGTACTTTTCAGAAGCGCTGGCGCTCAACCGGAAGTTCATGGATCATTTTCTTGATACAACAGATGGTGGATTCTTCTCCACGGCAGATGATGCCGAGCTGCTCTTTTCCCGGAAGAAGGAGATATACGATGGAGCTGTTCCGTCAGCAAATGCGGTTGCCTGCGAAAATCTCATCCGTTTTTCGCACCTTACCGGGGATATGACATACGAGAAGTACGCCTCTGCCCTTGCACGTCACTTCGGCAGCCGGGTGCGGGAGAACCCTGCAGCACATGGCGGTTTTCTCTCCGCAATGGAACGGGCAGTCGGGCTTTCACAGGATATTGTCATTGCTGGCGATACCGGAGCGGATGATACAGACCGGATGATAGCCGTTGTACGGGCGCGATATCTTCCTGTGGCAACGATCATGTTCCGTTCAACTACAGATCCCGCCGGATCTCTCGATGACCTGGCGCCATTTACCCGGGCGCTGGTTAAATGCGGGGGAAAGGCGACGGCTTACCTCTGCTCAGGTACCGCGTGTTCAGCACCGGTAACGGATCCGGATGTTCTTGCCGATACACTGGATGGCAGAAGGAGCAGCGAAAAAAAAGAGACCTGATCAGAGGTTCTTGAGCGATACGATATCTTTCACGCCGACCAGTTTCCAGACCAGGGAACGTTCCTCTTCCGCAATCGCCTCCGGGGCATCCGTGGGCGAATGACCGAGCGCAGCAAGGATATTGCACGAGAGGTTGCGCTCAACAATGCGGTCGACAAATTTCTCCCGGATGATCTTCTTCTCGATGGAGTCGTTCACTTCTTCAAGGTATCCCTGGAGCGTCACGAAGGTATAGGACGAGAGATCCTTGGTGAATTTTTCTATCTCCACCGAGGCATAGGGGCTTTTCCTGAAATATTCCAGCTTCTTGCCGTATTTTGTGGAGAGGAAGTAGAGAAACGAGCCATCGAAGACGTACAGGAATGGGGCGATATACGGGTATTTCTCGCCCTGGAACGCGATCCGGCAGACATATCCTTTCTCGATCAACCTGTCATACTCTGCCTTATCGTTCCGGGGGATCTTGATGATGTCCATAGGCTCCCAAACCTCATTCCTTACAAGAGACGATAAACCTTTTCAAATCGTACTGGAATAGAACCCGGACGATTTTCCTCCGGATATGAACCAGCCGGTTTCCAAGCAGAGATCCTGCCCGCCGGATCCAGGAGCTCGCGGTACCGGGTGCGGTAATGAGCGGTCGCCGCGATCCGTTCAGGCACTGCCGGATCGGATCCCGATGAGCGCATCCGGCCCGGGTACCATGCAGCAATGCAGCCGTGCGGAAATGGCTGCCCCTCAGTGCGGATACGGGTACCCGAGCAGGACCGGATCCGTCAGGCCGGCATCACTGCATGTGCGGATCCGGGCGCAGATCTCCGCAAGGCTGACCGGGACATATCCTGCCACTTCCGCGCTGACATTGATCCTCCGGTTCCGGAAGTCGATGAACGGGTAATGCCGGAGATCATTGTTGTGGTGGTGGCCGTGCACCACCCAGCCATCGAAATCCGATGGTGCATCCGCAGGATCGTGGACCAGGAAAAATTTCAGTCCTTCATATCCGATAAGGGCCGAAGGGAGGGTTCCGGGTTCCGGTGTATCATGGTTCCCGGTAATGAATACCGCACTCCCGCGCAGCTGCTCCCGGTATTCCGCACCCGGGCGGGCAGTACTCCCGTACCGCAGGTCGCCGAGATGGTAAATACGGGTGCCCGGGGATACAACTGAATTCCAGTTCGCGATCAGGACCCGGTCCATCTCGCCCGGATCCGAGAAGAGGAACGGGCGCGAGCAGTACCGGATGATGTTGGCATGCCCGAGGTGCAGATCCCCGATCAGGAATATGTCATCAGGTTTTGCGGGACGGGGATGCGGGTTTTCGAATCCCGCGCTGATCCGGAAGTTCCGGAGCGTCTTCTGCCAGCCCGGCGTATCCTGCCGGTGGTCATCACCGATCCAGCATTTTTCCTGCAGATCGTATTCTGCAAGAATGTCTTTTTTGTGCATGACGGTTATCCGGAGGCCGGTCTCATCGAGGAGGATGGGATGGACCGGGCCGGTCTTTTCCCGTCCCGTGGTTCCCCGGATGCCGTGGAGAACCCGCGCGATGAACCCGGCTGGCTGCCCGGGTACTGGTGCGGAAGGTTTAAGGGATGCCAGGGACCGGAAAACCGTTGCTGCTTTTTCCTTGTCGAGATGGTTGGCTATCGTGACATGGTACCATTTCTGATCCGGCGTACCATCCCAGGCATTCTGGCTGAAGGTGACGGGTGTCAATGCCCCGGCAAGCTCGGCAACCAGCTCTTTGAGTCTTGCGGAAGGCCGGACCGAGAACGCGAGAACGCTGCCATGCATTCCTTCGCGTTTCTCGAACCGGTCAATCAGGAACGGGACCGGATCATAGTGCGCGGCAATCCTGCCGATTGTATCGAGAACCTGCTGCTCCGAGGTCTCGTCACCCAGTTCCAGCGGTCCGAAGAGCGTGACGTGCGGGTGCTCTTCCATAAAGTATTCGATGCCGGATGAAGCGGCAATGGCGGTGACTACCTGTTTCACCTTCCACTTGGTCCTGCCGAGCCGGATCTCGATAAGGTACACGTCGTCTGCGGGAATCATGGGACCAACCGGAACAGTAATTCACTGTTGGCAGTCTTCAGGGTTAAGGGTAATCCGCAGGTACTGCACCGGAAAAGAGGAGCATCTACGAAGATTTTTTGGAGCGTGCAAGGCCAAAGAGCATGGCAATGCCGACAAGGATGGTTGCCACGCCGCCGATACCGAGGACGATGCTGATACCGGGTGCGAGTGCCGATGAAAACAGGATACCTGCCGCTATGAGGAGTGCGCCTATCAGGATGATTATAACCGGTCTCATCACGGGCTCTGCGATACTGATTCCTCCCAACCGATATGGTTAGGTAATCGCCGGGATATTTACAGGTTATCATTAGTGTTCCGGAGAAACCTGGACGTTACCACAATCCATATCCTCATGACCCTGCGCTGCACATATTTTTGCAGGTATGATTCTTCCCCCAACTCGTGTGTCCACGCTTCTTTTTGACATGGACAACACCCTCTTCGATCTCGTTGAAGCACAGGTGGCATCCTGCCACAAGGTTGCCCGTTTTCTCGGGCGGGACGATGGCGATGATCTCTTCTCGTACTTTCTCAAGCCGGTGCACGGGTTCGAGTCGCATGGGAATATCCGGCAGTACCTGGAGGAGCGTGGCCTGCCGGTCGATGGCCGGTTCAACCAGGCCTGCCGGATTTACGAGATGGAGAAACTCCGGCACATCACTCCCTATCCCGGTGTTGCAGAGACCCTGGACCAGCTCACCACGGATGGATTTCCCCTCTGCATTGTCACCGATGCCCATTCCCGGGATGCAACGATCCGGCTTGAGAAGACCGGCCTGCTGCCCTACTTTACCGGCCTGGTCTCGTATGACCTGGTGAACGTGAAGAAACCTTCCCCGGAGCCGTTCCTTGCAGCGCTTGATATGATGAAGGCAACTCCCGCGGATGCAATCCTTATCGGGGACAGCATCAGGCGGGATATCGAGCCGGGCAAAAAGCTGGGTATCCGGACGGTCTATGCCCGGTACGGGGACCGGTTTGCTGATGGCCGGGTGGATCCCGGAGCGGATTATGTCATCCGGGGTATTGCGGAACTTCCCGGGATACTTGACCGGATCAATGGCACCTGAAGCAGGGATCGGCCCGGTGAACCTGTAAATTATGCCCGGCAGCGGGCGCGATGAACCGAATCGTCCGGAAAAAAAGGCAATTCTGGTTTTTTTCCCGGTTCCTGACAATAAAATTAAAAAATGGTTCGGGTATAATAAGAGCTATGTATGTTCCGAAAGAGATCTTTTTCACCAAAGGTGTGGGTGTCCATAAAGATCGTCTTGCCTCTTTTGAGCTTGCATTGCGGAAAGCGGGCATCGAGAAATGCAATCTTGTTTATGTCTCGAGCATCTTTCCCCCGGAATGCAAGCAGATCACACGTTCAGCCGGGCTCCGGAAACTCAAACCCGGTGCAATAACCTTCTGTGTCATGGCACGGAACGATACCAACGAGCCGAACCGTCTCGTCTCATCGGCAATCGGGCTTGCTCTCCCCAGCGACAAGGAAGAGTACGGGTACCTTTCGGAACACCATGCGTACGGTGAGACCGAGAAAAAGACCGGTGAATATGCGGAGGATCTCGCAGCAACCATGCTTGCGACAACGCTCGGTATCGAGTTCGATGTGAATGCCGCATGGTCGGAGCGGGAACAGACCTACAAGGCGAGCGGCAAGATCATCAAGACCAAAAACACCTGCCAGTCTGCGGAAGGGGACAAGAACGGTCTCTGGACAACGACGATTGCAGTGGCCGTGTTCCTGTAACTGTTTATTCATAAAACCATTTTTCCCGGGTATTCGTTATCGTTTTTCCCAAATCCTGCGGACATTCTGATGTTTGGGAGATTATGCGGTGATATGATCGATGGGCACAGATACTTCTGTCTTCCTTAGAAATGAGCAGCTATCGGATCAGGGCTGAGGCCATGGTGGGGGAATGCCCGGGTAAAAAAATAATGATGGGGGGTATACCGGATACCCCCCCTCATCCCGGGACCTGGCCGGGTCACGTCTATATGGAAAATTTCAGGGATAATACTCTGAATTTTCCCCGTATCCGGCAACACAATTTCCCGCAGAAGGCGATAGCATGAGGGGGGTCTCCTGTATACCCCCCTGCCCCATGGGTGGGGGGTATGCACGAATTTAAAAAATAATGGTGGGGGGGTATCAGGTATACCCTCCTCCTCAACAATGGGATGTACGCAACATTGCACGCGTTTTTCATTACTACCCGGGGCAGGGTTCCGGCGGAGTGGCTGGTATTGTGGCCTACTCAAAACTGATCCGGGGGGGTATGATCCGGCCATATGGGGGGAGGGGTCTCGCGGATACCCCCCCACCCCCATGCAGGGGGGGTATGATCGGTTTGAAACACAACAGGGTGGGGGGGTATGCCGACCCCCCTGTGCATTGGACTGATACAAATTCACAGCACGGTGTGCCTGGTGCTTCCCGGCTTCTCAAACTATAAATTCATGGGTTCCTGGCCCGGGCCATCGCCAGGATCTTTTCAGCCAGTCGCTGAACCGCAACCCGTGCCGGTGAATCCTCCGGGATCAGCGAGACCGGTGTAGCCGCAAGATCCGCCCTCTCTACGGCAGGATCCTCCGGAATAATGGCAATCGGAGACTCCTCCCCGATATCGACCGGTGCAGCCCCGGACTTGTACTGGTTGAAGACCACATGGATCTTCTCCTTTTCCAGGCCGAGCTGCGTTGCGATCTCGCGGATGCGTGCAATCGTCCGGAGGCCCCGGGCCCCGGGATCGCTGACAATCAGGAGCAGGTCGGGTTTCCCGATCGTGCCCCGGCTGATATGTTCCATGCCGGCCTCAGTGTCGATGACGATGAACCGGTAGTCGCGCTCCAGCTGGACCATACATTCCGAGAGGAGATCATTGGCAAAACAGTAGCAGCCGCTTCCCTCCGGCCGGCCCATGGCCACAAGGTCGAATCCTGCCGCTTCCACAAGCGCCTGCCGGAACCGGAACCGGACGTAATCGTGCCGGTTCATGCCGGGCGGGATATTCCGGGAGAATGCCTCCTCCCGCATGCTGCCAAGCGTCTCGTGCACCGTGACGCCCAGCGCCTCGTGAAAGTTTGCGTTCGGGTCGGCGTCAACAGCAAGGACCGGGGCTTCGCCAAGGGCGATGAACGAGCGTACCAGGAGCGAGCTGACCGTGGTCTTGCCGGTCCCTCCCTTTCCGGAGAGGGCGATGGTAAAGGGTTTTGGTGGCATAGTGTTCTCTTTCGTACAATCAAATCAGTGAACCGTCTTTGCGTTCCCGTCACGTATCCTTCGTGAGATCTCCGCAGCCGCACCCATGATCGCAAGCGAGCCGTCACGGTCGGCAAACCGGATCCCGCAGCTGGGGGTGATGAGCGATTGGG
>Ga0172381_10004807_pt1 | contig 13868 bp, 12 predicted proteins | sample Leawel6488metaG_FD_119754 | JGI IMG/M metagenome (GOLD analysis project Ga0172381, IMG submission 119754) | Leachate microbial communities from a municipal landfill in Southern Ontario, Canada - Leachate well 64-88 metaG | ecosystem: Engineered > Solid waste > Landfill > Unclassified | place... | reverse complement strand
TTTGTTCTTTAGCAAAGTGTAAAGCCCCTCCATTTTGCTTGACCGCTTCCAAACATATTTCATAAGTTTGTTCTTTAACATATTGTAATGCGCATCCATTTTGCTTTACAGCCTCCGCACATATTTCTGGTGTTTGTTCTTTAACATATTGTAATGCATATCCATTTATTTTAACTGCTTCCGAACATATTTCAGGTGTTTGCTCTTTAACGTAATATAATACCCACCATTTTTGTTTAACTGCTTCTAAACATATTTCTGGCGTTCGTTCTTTAACAAATTGCAATGCACATCCATCTCGTTTGACGGCTTCTAAACATATTTCTGGTGTTTGCGAAATAACATATTCTAATGCTTCTCCATTTTGTTTAATTGCTTCTAAACATATTTCAGGCGTTCGTTCTTTGACAAATTGTAATGCCCATCCATTTTGCTTTACAGCCTCCAAACATATTTCTGGAGTTTGTAAAATGACATACACTAACGCGTCTCCGTGCCTTTTAACTGCTTCTAAACATAATTCACCAGTTTGTTCTTTAACAAATCGTAACGCGTATCCATTTTGCTTAATTGATTCCAAACATATTTCAGGAGTTTGTGAAATAACAAATTGTAATGCTAATCCATTTTGCTTTACAGCATCCAAACATGTTTCATAAGTTTGTGAAATAACATATTGTAAAAATTTGTAACCGAAAAGTAGATTCGCTTCCGCATACGATATATTTACTCTTATCATTTATGTTATATCATATTTAGTTAAATAACTAAATATAAAAATTTCAATTTTTTATTACCTGCATGTCACCATAAAGTAATGTGACGAATCATTGAGTATTTTATTGAATAAACTTAAATTATATAAGAAAAACATCTTGCTTTACAGCCTCCGAACATAATTCTGGAGTTCGTTCTTTGACATATTTTAAAGCCATCCCGTTTTGTTTGACTGCTTCCGAACATATTTCTGGCGTTTGTTCTTCGACGAATTTTAATGCTTCACCATCTTGTTTAACTGCTTCCGAACATAATTCTGGAGTTCGTTCTTTGACATATTTTAATGCCATCCCGTTTTGTTTTACTGATTCAATACATATTTTTGGCGTTTGTGAAATAACATATTGCAATGCGTTTCCATTTTGTTTTACTGCTTCCATACATATTTCTGATGTTTGTTCTTTAACATATTGTAATGATTTTCCATATAGTTTAACTGCATCCATACATATTTCTGATGTTTGTTCTTTAACATATTGTAATGCATATCCATCATTCTTGACCGCTTCTAAACATATTTCAGGTGTTTGTTCTTCAACATATTGTAATGCATATCCATCATTCTTGACCGCTTCCATACATATTTCAGGTGTTTGTTCTTTAACATATTTTAATGCCAATCCATTTTGTTTAATTGCTTCCGAACATAATTCGTATGTTTGTTTTTGAACAAACTGTAATGTATCTTCACGTTGTTTAACTGCTTCCATACATATTTCAGGTGTTTGTTCTTCAACATATTTTAATGCATATCCATTTTGTTTAATTGCTTCCGAACATAATTCGTATGTTTGTTCTTTAACGAATCTTAATGAACATCCATCTTCTTTAACTGCTTCCAAACACATTTCTGATGTTTGTTCTTTAACAAATTGTAATGCTCGTCCATTTTGTTTCACCGCTTCCATACATATTTCGAAAGTTTGTTTTTGAACAAATTGTAATGCCCGTCCATATCGTTTGACTGCTTCCAAACATATTTCATAAGTTTGCTCTTTAACATATTCCAAACAGTATCCAACATTCTTGACTGCTTCTAAACATATTTCAGGAGTTTGTTCTTTAACAAATTCTAATGCATATCCATATTGTTTAACTGCTTCCAAACATATTTCTGGTGTTTGTTCTTTAACATATTCCAACAAATATCCATATTGTTTAACTGCTTCTAAACATATTTCAGGAGTTTGCTCTTTAACAAATTGCAATGCACATCCGCTTTGTTTAACTTCTTCTAAACAATTTTCGTAAGTTTGCGGAACAACATATCGTAAAAATTTATAATCGAAAAGTCGTTTTGATTCAGCATACGATATATTTATTTTAATCATTTATGTTATGTCATATCCAGTTAAATAACTAAATATAAAAATTTCAATTTTTTCGAATATGCATTAATTTTCTCATATGCACCCATTATTTCTAACACATCATACGAAAGACACATTATGATTCTCTATTGTCCTTGTGAATTGTTTTCTTCTCAACCACGGAACATTTTCAAATATCTTATTAACGTTTTGTCTAACGATATTTATATCGTCAATTGTACGGTTTTTGCGAAATGTTTGGTACGCATCACAAAAACATCCTACTGTATGCCAATCATATTCTCGATCCAATTGTTTATAATAACCACACATTACATCGAATTCCACAATGTGTAAAGCATTTTCTATAATTCTGTAATGCATTTTGGATGACAATATTGTATCGTAAACATATTTTTCACCTTTTTCAAAAGGTTCAACGAATTTGAAAGGATATATTAGATAAGTCGTTAATTGTTTTAGATGTTCAGAAGAAATGTGTTTCATATTTTCGCGCACACAACTAACACATGAACACCATTTTTCGATGAGTTCCAAAATTTGTTTTCCGTTCAGTCCAAAACCAAAATAAAATATCTTTCGACACAATGCAATTTCGTGGTTCATCGGTTTTGGATTTCTCGCAATATGATACGTTTTTGGATTCGCAATGATATTGTCATACTCTCTTTTGTAATATTCAAATGTGATATTATCATCTTCAATCAACTCTTTGATTTGATGTAATTTTCGTTGCTCGACATTCAATTCGTCAATTATTCTTCCCCTATCATGTAACGCTTCAGTATCACAATATTTTGACGCAATACCAACTTTGAACATTTTTGTTTCTGCATATATTTCATCTTGCTTGATATTGATCATTTTATCCAAAAAGTCAACAATATCTTTCGCATAATGACCACTACCATTTTCAAAAAATCGCTCATTTATATATTCTTTAGACAACCAAAAATTCTCCCACATGTGTATTCTTTCAATGTAATCTAAACATAATATTTGATCGTTTTCCATTTAGTTTATATTCATACTTAATATTATTAAATAATTAGTAAATTATTTTTCAATTTTTTAGGGAAATTATATTATAGGGATGGAACTTAATAAATTAGAAACTTTCAAAATGTTGCTCAATAGGTGTTATGGTGGATTTCGTTTTAGTGGAAAGGCTCACAAATTGTATCATGAAAAAACTCAATGTGAAATTGAATTTCCTCATGAAAGTTATCGATTCGATCCGATTACGATTGAATTGGTGGAAAAATATGGTATGGATATGTGCGAACGATCATCTTGTATTCAAGTTATCGATGTATACAAAATTCTGAAAGATTATATCGTTATTGACGAATATGACGGATTCGAAAGTTATTCCTATGATATTGAAAAATACATGAAATGTGAAATTAGAAAAATTATCGATTCAAAACAAAGTGACATGACTAAAATAGGATTGATCAAAAATGTTATTTCTCTCGAATTACAACGCGAATCACAAATGGATGAATATATGCGATTCATCTTTAATTAAAAAAATTACTTAAGATTTACGGTTGAATTGTTTGTAAAATGAATTGCGCATATTCATTGTAATGTTGTATAACGATTTTCGCCATTTCGCGTGATGTCATTCCATGTTCGAAATTAAACATGTATAAATCATCTCCAAGTTCATCAAGTGTTTTTTGTATTCTCTTATACACAATTCTTTCAACATCATCAATCCACACACTGAAATTATACTCAAATTGGGTGATTGGTCTTTGTAGCCGTTTCAGATAATCGTTTTTATATGATTGCATTGCTCCTTTAACCATTAGTATTTGTTTAGTAATCTTAGATTATTACATTTTTCAATTTTTATTTTTTCATATACTTCTTGATAAATGCCTCTTTTGTCATGATAGTTGTCCCGATATCTCTCGCGGTCGTCATTTTATTTGAATCTTCATTAAGATCCGCACATATGACTAAATGAGTTTTCCTCGAAACAGTTCCCGTATTTTCGCCACCATTGTCCTCAATAAATTTAATGATATTTGCATCTCTAAAACCTGTTACGACAATTTTTTTACCCGCAAATAAATCTCCGCTCACACTATCAGTTGGTTCAATTAAATACTCAATATTGATTTTCTTATTAATTTCGTTAAAGTATTTTTTAAACTTCGGAAATCCATCAATAAACTTTTGTGTGGTTTTTTCTTGGAATCCATCTAATTGATTAATTTTATCAAACAATTTGTCGTCACTCCATTTTGTTTTCATGATATCGGGATATTCTTTTGTTATAACATGTAATTTCTTTGCACCAATTCCTCTTCCGAAATAATTGCTTGATGCCATCAAAATATGTAATTGCGTTTTTTGTAAAGATGCATAAATACTCTTATAAATCTTTTCTGTCATTTTTGCACCAATGATTTTTTGAATTTCAGTAAGATCTGCATTTAACATATCTGGTAAAGTGACGTAACCTTCTGATACTATTTGTGTCGACAATCCTTCATCAATATTTTTGACTCCAAGTGTTTTCATCGTATTAACTAACTGTTTCATTTTTGTCACATTTTTAACTTCTGTCGTTTTCTCTTTTGCTAAAATATCCACATGTGTATCGTTCCACTTGTATGGAATATTCGGCATCAGTGGTTTGCCATTTTTCGATGGTGTAATGACTTCCATAATTTTCGGTATGACATCTCCGCTTCTTATGATCTTGATTTTTGAGCCTTTACCGATTTTATTGTCATATACGAATCTCGCATTGTGCGCCGTAGCATATGTTATCGTTACTCCAACAAGATCGAGTGGTTCAATTTTGATTCTCGGCTTTATGTAATTATATCTTGACACTTTCCATTCGACATCAATGACTGTAGCAATCGCAAATTGATTTTCCATAATCGATTTGAAAGCAAACCCATATTTCGGATTTCCTTCAACAACATCGTAAATCATATTATTATCCATAACTACAATTCCATCTATTTCATATTCACATAATTCTCGTCGTTGCTTAAAATATTCTAACAATGATGCGATTGATATTTTATCGACTTTTACATATTCGACAACATCAAAATTCCATTGCTCTAACAATTTGTATTGTTTGCTTTGTAAGTATCTTGGGAAAACAATATTGTATGCTATAAAATCTACTAATTTTGCCATTTTTGTATCAAGTGTTTTCGAATTTACAATTCCTGCTACAGCGTTTCTTGCGTTCGCCATTTTGTTTGATATTTTTTTGAAATTCTTTTTCGTCATAATTAATTCTCCTCGTATAGCGGTCTCGTTTGGTATTTTGGTAATATCAACATTAATGTATTTTAATAAATGTGTAATATCTTGTCCAATCTTTCCATCTCCCCGTGAATACATTTTAATAGTTTCATTAGTTCTATGGATTAACGCTGATATACCATCCATTTTATCACTCAACTCATATGATCCATGATATATTTGTATCCATTTGTCAAATTCATTATTATCTGGTTTAATTTTATTTAGGCTTCCCATCGGAAATGGTAATTTCGTTTTATTACGTTCAATTGGTGCTCCTATTTCACCCAAGAAAGGATTATCTGGATCTCTACTTTCAAGTATATCTTTTAGATTATCGAAAATCTTATCCGATATTGGACTGTTTGTTGAATTATAATATAATGCTGATAGTTTCCTCAAATACGTTTCCAATTTTTTAATTGGAATATCTTGCGCATATTCTAATGGGCTATTGATAAATTTATTGAATGTTGTCATCAATGTATAATTAATAATGATACATTAATGTTTTATATAAATTTTTTTCAATTTTTATGATAAACAATTATCACAAAACTTATCAAAATATATAAAACATTACTTAACTTTTCCAACAACATTCAAAATCATTTTTGGATCACAATACTCCTCAGTATCTGAACCATATACTTTCGCCATAATTAAATTACACATATCGATCCCAAATTTTTCAATCAATTTTCTTTTTAATGCATCTTTCGGAACTGTTACTTTATCAATCATGTCAGCGTTATATATTTCGTCATTGTTGTAATATTTACATTTATTAAGATCAACTTTTTTGTTGACCAATAATTCTTTAATTTCGCGTCCGTTCATTATATTTTATATAAATCATGAAATTTTTAAATACATAAAAATTAATTTCACTTCTTCGATTTCTTCGCTTTAGTTTCTTTGGTATCATCTTCTTTCACTTTCTTTTTTGTTTCCTTTTTCGGCTTTTCATCTTCTTTCTTCTCCTCTTCTTTCTTTTCCTCCTTCACTTCATCCTTTTTAGTAGTCTTCGCTTTTTTACTTTCCTTCTTTGGTTCTTCATCTTTCTTTACATCATCCTTTTTAGTGGCTTTAGATTTCTTCGATTTAGGTTTCTCTTCATCTACATCTTTTTCTTCATCTTTCGTTTCAACGTCTTCTTCTTTTACTTCACCTTTTTTGGATGCTTTAGATTTTTTCGATTTAGGTTTCTCTTCATCTACCTCTTTTTCCTTTTCTTCATCTTTCTTTTCAACGTCTTCTTCCTTTACTTCATCCTTTTTGGATGCTTTAGATTTTTTCGATTTAGGTTTCTCTTCATCATCCTTCTTCACTTCGTCTTCTTTCTTTTCCTCCTTCTTTACATCATCTTTTTTGGATGCTTTAGATTTTTTTGGTTTAGGTTTCTCATCACCATCCTCTTTAGGCTTACTATCTTCTTCTTTCGATTCCTCTTTTTTGGAATCCTTTTCTTTTGGTGTGTCATCTTTTTCAGTGGCATCCGAATCTTTTTCATCAGTTTGCTTTTTCGCTGACACACTTATTTTTGTAAGAATTTCATTAATGCTTGCAAGATCTGATACAATCTTATTTTTTTGTTCTGTCAGTTCTGCAAATTGTTTTTGAAAATCTTTAAAAAGTTTATCGCGCTCATCTGATGGAACTTCATCGAAATTCTTATCGTGATATTTCTGAATGTTGCTCGTCATTTGTTAGAGTTTATAATGTAATTACAAATAAAACCTTTATATTTAGATAGTTAAAAATTCAATTTTTTCAACTAAATTTCGAAATTACTAATATATGTATACCCACATCAATTTCAATTTGTTGATTAAACATGTACTATTATTTATATTTATGTATATGTTCATGAATTCAATCAAATTACAACCAGATAAATTTATGCCCATTATAATATTCACTACTTTTGTATCAATTATATTTGACATATTCATGTTCGATAATATCATCACCGTAGCATTTAATACTGACGATTTTGTTGATATCGAAAAAATTGAAAAATAAAATATATAAACGTTAAACGCATTATAATTCCAATATTAAAACAACATGTCCCATGTCAATTCGAAATATTTAATCGTGTGCAAACATGATAACCTGTTCCGCGAAATGTATGATGATTTTGAATGTGCTAAAATAGTGTTCATGAATATGACAACGCGTGATATTACATTACTAAAAAATATCGGAATAACACATCTCGCCCATAAAGTTTATGATCAATATACTATTTACAAAATTAAGGAACTTGCACCATGTAAAATAATAACTCAAACGATCGTTTATGATGCTAACACAAATACATTTAAATGTTGCAAACATCTTAAACAAAAAGTCGTAAAAGAACACGAACCTGAAAAAGAACGACCTAAAACAAAACGTGATACTGTTGAACACGCATTAGAACACATTGATGAATTGATTCAAAAACATTCTACAACTCAATGTAATCAAGTAGGTAATAAATTATTCGATGTTCCTGTAGAAAAATGCGGAACAATTAGTAGTGACACATCAGTGAGTTGTGATATTGTTAGTGTTGAACCGCTTCCACAAAAAGAAACTACAACCGATATTGATAATCAAGAATATAATAAAAAAACGAATGATCAAGATGCACAATATTTTCCCGATCATTTATCTGATGATAGTAATTTTGATGATCGTTTTATTTGTGACGAAACAGATGATGTAAATCATGACATGATTGATGGCGAAAATAATGTTGAAAATAACGATGAAAATAATGTTGAAAATAATGATGAAAATAACGATGAAAATAATGTTGAAAATAATGATGAAAATAACGATGAAAATGATGTTGTAAATAATGTTGTAAATAACGGTGAAAATGATGAAGATTTGGAACGCCTTAAAAAATGTATTGAAACGAAAAAAATGGAAATGCAAAAAATTAAAACAAATCTTTGCAATGAAATTAAAGAAATTGGTAAAAAACGGAAAGATGAAATGGACAAATTTGCTGAGTTGCATTGCGAACATCTAACTGAACTAAGAAATGGACGTATGGAAAAGGAAAAATCAGATGAAATGAAACGTAAATTTGAATGTGACAGAATGGCATATAGTCAAATTAAAAATGATATCGCTAATGACAAATTTGATGTGACGAGATTGCCATCATTTTTCATAAACATCTATAATGTCATGGATGAAATGGAAATGGAAAATACATTACATGTCGATAATGCTTTTGACATATTTAAGACTAAAATTGAAAAGTATGACAATGACGAAGAACTTAGAACCCGTGACGAATATGGAATTTTCTAAACACTAAAAAACAATCGTAATTTTTATTAAATTGCGATCGAAAGATTTTTTTATTTTACATATGATAATTTATAATGAATATCGGAAAAATCTTAAATAATAGATATGTTGCAATACACATGATTGGAAATGGTTCTTTTTCAGAAGTATGGCTTAGTTATGATTACAAAACGAAAGAATATGTTGCTATTAAGATTTTCGATAATAATATTACGGCATATCATGATGAAATAGAAATTTTTGAACAATTATCGAAATCAAAATGTAAATATTGTATTGAATGTTTGGACTCATTTGAAACAAATGAATACGCTTGTATTGTTCAAAAATTAATGGTTGGCTCTTTATACATGATACTAAAAAAACAATATCGTCATGGATTCCCCATGAAATTTCTTTGGAAAATAACGAAAGATATGTTGATTGCTTTGGATCACATACATAATAATATCGGTATAGTTCACACTGATATTAAACCTGAAAATATTCTCCTTGTTGGACGATCAATAGAAGTCGAACAAATTATACAAAAAATAAGCGAACGGAAATTTAAAAATATTCGCGGATTTTCCCATAACGTAAAAGAATTATTTACACCTGAAAAATCTGTCAGCGATGATCAAAATGATCAAAATGATAAAGATGAATTTAATATTAATGAAGATAGTGATGATGAAAATGATGATATGAGTATTAATACTGATTCCGATATTGTATCACCACATCAAAATAATTTAGATCGAAGTTGTATCATTTCAGATGACGAAAGTATTGATGAAAGTAGTGACGAATTTATTGATAATATTGTTGTTGATGATAAGTATATTGACGATCCACATATTGTATTATCAGATTTTGGTAATTGCCTCGACATTGATGATTTGGACGAACGTGGTGATATGCAAACGCGACACTATCGTGCGCCCGAAATAATACTAAGACATACCATAACTGAAAAAATAGATGTGTGGGCAATGGGTTGTATGTTATATGAATTATACACTGGAAAAGTATTATTTGATCCACATAAAACAAACCATACAACAACTGATATGCAACAATTATATGATATTATGGGTGTTTGCGGATTATTTCCGAAAGATTATTTTGGAAGTAGAAAAAAATATGTATTTTTTAAAAATGACTTTTTCCTGCAAAATAGAAAAGAAATTAATTACATCGGTTTGAAAAAGAGAATCATTAATGATGTGAATGGTATGACATTCACATTCGATGAAAAATATACCGAAATTATAAAATGCATGTTGGAATATGATATGAGTCTTAGACCATCACCAAGATTATTACTCGATAAATTTTGAGTTCTCAAATAAAAAAATTAACTAAAATCAAGGCGAAACGCTCGAACTATCATACTCTAATTTCCCAACAAATATAATATCTTGTGTTTGGTCACATTTTCGGTGTATGGTATTTTGTGGTAATGATGTCGTATTGCGATAATCTCTCTTAACACAACTGCACGCTTTTTGATATTCATCTCGTTCAATACGATCACAATGCATAAGTAGTCTTAAACAATTACCCATATGTATAGCGGTCATATAAATATATTAGTGAAAGTCTATATTTGATTAAAAAAAATAATGACTTTAATTTTTCAATTTTTTTTAAATATATCTAAGTTATAATAAATTATAACATGACTAAATTATCCATATCATCCATTTTTAAGAATAACGAAATAAATGAGACCACACCATTTATCATAATTAAAATTTCTAATGACACTGACAACATAATTACCAAAAAATACGAAACATCTGAACTCGAAATTTACTACGTTGATTACACTAAACTGCGTCAAAAATTTATCGAAAATAAAATCCCAAAATATTTTTACGTTGTCTCAAATTCATTCATAACCCACAAAAAACATTCGAGTGGCGAAATTAAAATATTGTTAGTCAATTCAACTCTAAGTATATGCAAACGTCCTGCTAAGTTCGAAAAAATGATAAAAATTGGTAACGGCTACATTTGGAGACCGATCAACATCACATGTCCGCGTTTTTATAAATGTATCGGTTTTGTGTATTCAAATAAGTATCCAACAAATAATGAATGTATGTTGATCGATTCCGAATATCTTAAACATTCCAATGAAATTATCGGAAATGTTTCAGTGGAAAATATTATAACGAGTAACGAGTACGATATGTTTGTATTAGATTACGATGAAAAATTGACGATCGATATACAAAAAATTAATAATTCTTTTAATACACTTTCAATGTTACAACAAAAAATATATTCTAATTTTGATAATAATATTGAAACATTCGATGATACTAAACCAATATCAAAAACATTATTTCATATGCTACCTGAAGGACGTGTTGAATATAATAATAAATGTCTTACAATCAATGAAGATGGAAATGTGAGTGAAATAGAATGCACCCATTCCCCTTTACAAGAATGGAAATATTCCAACGGAAATATTTATACGATCCCTCAAGGCGATAATGAAAATATGAAACAAACAAAATGTCTTAATGATGATTTAACACTATCTCCGTGCGACATTTCTCAAGAAGGAAAAAATGTTGATTTGGAAGAACCTGATGTAAGATTTCCGAATACAATGAAATCTGATTGTAAATGGCATAAAAAATATGGGAAAAATGTTGTTCTCGTCTCGTCTGACGATCCATGGTACGTTAATAAAGAATCTAATATTCCTATGAAAGTCGTAACACAAAAAAATGATGACGAATTTAGTGATTACTCAAAACCTTATGGATTGTTTAGTAAAACGAATATTAAAAAAATTAATGCTGCTCAACCTGATGTTGGTGTTGAAGGTTTTGATATGTTATCCCACAAATCGCAAATCATTAATCCATACACATTATTATTACTATCTCTATTATTAATATTTGTTATACAAATTTGGTATATTGTTTGCCATAAAACAAATTAAATCTTTTATCTCCTTTGTTGTTCAGTTGTAATTCTGTATCTATTCATTGATCCACTTTTGTTTTTAATATTGATCGTTTCGATTGGAAGATTATTTATTGACATAGGCATGTATTTGATAAACCCACGGTTATACAAAAATGCTAACGAGTTAAAAATATAGTAATCATGTTGGAATGGATTATCTGTAATAAATTGTGGAATTTTCGCTAATTTATCTATTAACTCTCCTAACATAAAACATTGATTCTCATTTATTTGAATGTAAAAATTAGCAAAAGTATCGTTAATATCTGGTGTGAAAGTTTTATACACTTTTTTATACATCTGATATAATCTATCATCTGTATTTCTTGCATCTGTTTTCGTCAGTACATCATCTGGATTGATCTTTTTCAAAACATCTAATTGATGATACTTAAATTTGGGAATTAACTCAATATTTAAAACACCAATATCACTGTATTTTTTCTTACCATATTTAAGATATTCATAAAAGTCCACACAATATGTTCCACCGTAAAACTTAACATATTTATGTTCATCAATCGGACTCATGTAATCACATGATATATAATCAGTGTATAATACAACATTTGGAACATCAAAATAATATGCAATTGACGCTACGAATTTTAAGAAATTTTCTGAACCAATCATTTTATCTCTTTCCATCGTCGAATATTTAATATGATAATTGACGTACATGTATGGAACATTATATTGTTCTCCAAGTTCAATAATGAAGAGTAAATGATTATTACATAATGCATATATTGAATATCCATTCTTAGTTTGAGTGGCATAATAATCGCGATATACTGACGAACTATCGTACCATTCTGATTTGATATCGATCTGTTTTGTTCCTATAATTGATGAAAAATAACCCATCTTATTGACATATTGATCAGTGAAATGTCTAATTTTTTCTTCAATAGTGATTGATGATATTTTATCTATTTTAAGAAAATCAACTATCGGATCTGTTACTGAATATTTCGGACGCTCTGGAAGTTGGATTGTTGTTTTTCCTATAAGTTCAAATTCGTACATCGTTCTCAATTTATCACTGATCGATTTGTCTGTATGATAGTATATACTTTTATCGTCTTTTCGTAATAACTTAAATTGTGAATTTGGTGGCAATATAATTTCTTGCTCATCATGGAAAAACGATATTGGTTCAATACACAGCGCACATCCTTTGACATTACGTGGTAGTTTAATTTTCATTAATATCCAACCGAACACATATTCTTTTTGTTTATAAAATGGATCTCGCGTTGTGCTCATAAATCCCTTTTCAGTATATATATCCCCGATTTTAATAGATGATAAGAAACTATCATCTTGAATAAACCTGTATACAATATATTGTTTATCAAACTCTGGTGCATCTAAGATTAATTTCCACATTGGTGTGATGAGTGATTCCAACACATCGTTTTTGCAATTATAATCAACTTGATTTCTTAAATATTGGTTCATAAAATAACTTCCTTGTAGTGAGTAATATTGAACCAATCCTATCATCTTATTTTTGATAATGTGAATTTGATGATCCAATAAAACAATAGATTTGATATCATTCTCCCCAATAACTTTACATAATTCTGATACTTTCTTTTCATCATAATATGTCAAATCGTCTTTCACAATACCTATATTTAGTGCTAATTTTATGATTTCAGTTCGTGTGTAATATGGTTTAATATGTTTGAATTGATAGGCGAATGATGGACGTTGGCATAATGTCAAACTTTTTCCGAGTTGATTTGAGTATGAGTACATCGTATTGACGTAGGTGTCGTATAGGATAGATAAATCGAATGATTGCATAAATTTTAAACATAAATAGATTTTACGTTGTGTTCGAATTAAGAGTTTCCCGTATTGATATGATTGATATAAATCTTTATTGATATCTTGCAAATTTGTAGTGTCTAAGAAATTTTTATCATCCGACATATCTATCTCTTTCAATTTATTGTCAATATCTTTTTTGCGTTTTTCCAAAGTTTCTAATAATTCTCTCGATGGGAATCTGCGATACTCTTTTATGACTTTATCATAAATATCATTTCTATTAACTAAATACAAATTCTCAGTATAAATATCGTATAAGGGAATTTTATTATTTATTTTTGATAATGTCTCTTTGATTTTCTTGATTCCATTTTCAATACTTTCACCATCAGTAAAAAACTTTAC
>Ga0172381_10004806_pt1 | contig 13871 bp, 12 predicted proteins | sample Leawel6488metaG_FD_119754 | JGI IMG/M metagenome (GOLD analysis project Ga0172381, IMG submission 119754) | Leachate microbial communities from a municipal landfill in Southern Ontario, Canada - Leachate well 64-88 metaG | ecosystem: Engineered > Solid waste > Landfill > Unclassified | place... | reverse complement strand
TTACGACTTAACCCTCCTTACCTAGCTCTAGCTCGACACCATCTTCACAGACGGTGCCTCACTAAAACCAAGCTTGGATGGCTTGACGGGCGGTGTGTGCAAGGAGCGGGGACATATTCACCGCGCGATAATGACACGCGATTACTAGGGATTCCAGCTTCACGGGGGCGAGTTTCAGCCCCCGATCCGAACTTAGGCACAGTTTAGGGGATTGCCTTCGCCTTTCGGCGTCGGAACTCATTGTCTGTGCCATTGTATGCCACGTGTGGCCCAGAAGATTCGGGCCATACAGACCTAGCGTCGCCTCCTCCTTCCTCTCACTTGACGCGAGCAGTCTCGACAGAGTGCCCAATATGTTTCCAAACTGGTAGCAACTGTCGACGGAGATCTCGTTCGTTGCAGGACTTAACCTGACACCTCACGGCACGAACTGACGCTGGCCATGCAACACCTCTCGGCTCGTTAGCTAAGGTCTTTGGCCTGAGCTTCATCCTGCCGTCTCTTCTGGTGAGTTTTCCGGCGTTGAGTCCAATTGAACCGCAGCATCCACCCCTTGTGGTGCTCCCCCGCCAATTCCTTTAAGTTTCAGTCTTGCGACCGTACTCCCCAAGTGGCAAACTAAACGGCTTCCCTACGGCACTGCAGCCCCGCTAAAGGGCTGCAACGCCTAGTTTGCATGATTTACTGCATAGGACTACCCGGGTATCTAATCCGGTTCGCTCCCCTAGCCTTCGTCCCTCACTGTCGGATGTGTTTTGGTCAGACGCCTTCGCCACCGAGGGTCCTACAAGGATTACAGGATTTTACTCCTCCCCCTATAGTACCTCTGACCTCCCCCACTCCCAAGCCTTGTAGTATCTTCTGCACGCCTCGCGGTTAAGCCGCGAGATTTCACAGAAGACTGGCAAGGCCAGCTACGGGCGCTTTAGACTCAATATTCGTGGACACCACTTGTGCTACCTGTATTACCGCGGCGGCTGGCACAGGATTTACCCACCACTTATTCTACCAGTTATTCAGACTGGTCAAAAGATAGTCGTTAGACTATCACTCGGATTACCCCCGTCACGCTTTCGCGCATTGCGGAAATTTCGCGCCTGCTGCACCCCGTAGGGCTCGGGTCCTTGTCTCAGTACCCGTCTCCGGGCTGCTACTCTCATAGCCCGTACTGATAATCGGCTTGGTGGGCCTTTACCCCGCCAACTACCATAATCAGCCGCAGTCCCATCCTGAAGCGGTGGCGCTCCAATTCGCGCTCCTTTAAATCGCAGTGCATTCCAGCGTCTGCGACCCATGAGGAATTCACCACAGTTTCCCGAGGTTATGCCTCTCTTCAGGGTAGGTTGACTACGTATTACTGAGCCGTTCGCCAAGATAGATGTCCTATCTTAAGACTTGCATGGCTTAATCGTAATCCGATAGCAGTGCCCTCCAGCAGGATCAACTGGTGTTCTGCGGCCCTGGTTTCCCAGAGCGCGCAGCCAGATGTTCCATACCCATCTCTGGGCTGGCTTGAATCTGGAGTTTTTGGTCGCAAGAACCAATTTGGCGGTTTTACGCTCAATTTTGTTCTTTGCATTTTTTTGCTATCTAAAACCTTCTCTTTGGTCGGTTCAGCCTATCGTCGCAAACAAGCGCCAAACGGTTCTGGCGTAATTTGAATGCCCATCTTGGTCGCAGCCTTTTTGAAGTCTCTTCGGCTCCCGACCTGACATACAGATGCATACGACTGCATAGCAGCCGACGCATCAACTGAGTCAGAATCAGGCTTATTTGCCTAAGAACTTATGCAAACCCGTCACGGCAATTATAGCTCGGGTTTACCGGGACTGCGCCCGTACTTGCATATCGAAAGTTCGATTTGCAGGGTATAATTCATGGGCAATCTCATTTATAAAGATTGTCACGTTTTGGACCGGTATTTGCTATAGCCAAAACAGGATGGATAACCGTGCATTTGACCAAAAAACGGCTTTACCGGCGCTTATTTCGGGTTTTGCAGGGTCCATTGCGCGTGGTCTTTTACAATCTCGTCCAGCTGCGCCTGCGTTACCTTCAGCCTCACGCGGCCCCTTCTTAAAGACTCGGCGAATGTTTCAGGCCCCATTTCGCCGGTCTGGATGCTTTTGATTTTCTCCGGGTCGATTTTCTTTCCCGCCCGTTCAAGCACTCCGGCAACCAGCGCCTTTCCGCACTCGGTCGTCATTATCTTCCGCATTTGTTCCGTCGGGATTCCGGTATATACTACCACATCCCTTCTTGGGCAGCCGTCGGCAAGCATCCGGTAAGCGGTGTGGGTGGCTGCGGAGTATTCCCGTATGGTGTGCGGGGCGATCGCCGCCTTCGTGCTGTTTTTCATAATCTTGCAAAGGGCGTTAACGCATAAAAACCCGCGCGCATTTTCCGGACATGGGGACGCAAAACCGATGGTTTCAAAACCACGCCGAGCTAACTTCCTTATGGCCCCGGCATTGTCCACGAGGGAATCCTTCTCCGTTTTCCCAAAGGACTGCATCGGCATATTGCGCCGCCTCGATTCGCCGAACAAAATCCAGGACTACCTCGACAACGGACTTGAGTACAACGAGGAGCAGGGTGGCGACACCTGCCTTTCCGTGCTCGAAGTGCTCAAGCGCGGCCGGGCACACTGCATAGAGGGCGCTATGCTTGCCGCAGCAGCCAGGCTTTACCACGAAAAACCGGCGCTCCTATTGGACCTGCGGGCGAACGAGAGCGACGACGACCACGTCATAATGCCCTTCAAGGAAGACGGCAAATGGGGTGCGGTCGCCCAGTCGCACTTCATGGGCCTGGGGTTCCGCGAGCCCATCCATTCGTCAACAGCCGAGCTTGCAAGGAGCTACTTCGAGCTGTATTACGACGTCGGCTCGGCAAAAAAGACGCTGCGCGAGTATTCCGTGCCGCTTGACGTGTGCACACTCAAGCCGGACTGGCTGTATTCAAGGAAGGACGTATTCTATGTGAGCAAGGCGCTCGACAAAGTTAGGCACTACGATGTGCTTTCGGGCTTTTCTGCAAGAAGGCTCAGGCCGGCTGACTCGCGCTTGTTGTCTGCCGAGAAGCTTTTGCGCGCTCAGAGTAAAAAGTGAACGAATGCGTAGCAGAGAGCCAAGGCTACGCAGAAATCCCGTATGAACCTTACGTGCTGTTCCAACCTGCCACCAAAAATCAATGCGGCCCGGCCAGCTATGTTGTAATAGTGGACGAAGCTAGTGCCTGAGTGTGTTGAATTGGTTTTACGCGCGCGGTTTCATTAATGTTTTCCAAAAGTTGCAGCCAAAAGGGAGTATCCGGTCCAAACCCTCCCATGCTACGCCAATCTAATCGTCCTTTGCCGTATAATGCTACGTCACTTGGAAACCTTAATATTTTGATGCGGCAACAACTATCCGTATGGAGCAGCTCAAGGTAAAGATTGCAGGCGAGATCGCACTGTCCTCCGACGCAGGGAACACGATGAAGAAGTGGCGCGAGGTCTTCGGCATCAGCCAGGTCGACCTTTCCGAGTTCCTCAAGATTTCCCCAAGCACTATTTCAGACTACGAGTCCAACCGCAGGAAGAGCCCGGGCATAGCTGTCATCCACCGCTTCGTTGACGCAATCTTTGCAATCGACCTCAAGAAGGGCGGCGAGCTGGTGAGGCGCTTTGCGGAAAGCGACGGCTCGCAGAAATACTTCGATGCCATAGACTTCAAGAAGTCGCTTCCTGCAAAGGAGTTCGTGAAGATGATTGAAGGAAAATGCGTGGCAAACGCCGAGAAGCTCGAGTCAATAGACATCTTCGGCGTGACCATACTCGACTCGATGAAAATCATCCTTGAGATGCCCTACGAGTCGTTCATCAAAGTCTACAGCACGACCACGCAGCGCGCGCTCATATTCACCCAGACCGCTGCAGGAAGGAGCCCGATGGTTGCGGTCCGCGTAGCTCCAATCAAGCCGGCGATAGTAGTGATGCACGACTTGGACGAGAGCAGCGTGGACAAGCTTGCTGTAAAGATTGCGGAAAGCGAAGGGATTCCCCTCATAGTCACGCTCAAGCCCATCGAGGAAATCAAGAAGGCGCTCAAGGACGCGCTTGGCGTGAGCAACTAGTTTTGTTGGCATCGGCAGACATTTAGCCGGCCTATTTTTTTCGGGTCCAGCCCCCCGAGCCTTTCTAGCCTGCAACTAGTTTTTTGGCCGGTTTGCAGACGCGATTTTTTAGGCGAGTCCTATCGCCCTTCAGCTAGCAATTATTTTTTCCAGACTTGTGCGTATCCCTTCGGTCTGGCCGTAGATGTCCTTGTACCCGCGCCACAGCCAGGTGCCGTCGTCCTGCTGGGAGTACACGTAGAAGTCGTCTCCAGTGATGATTGCCCAGATTGATGCGCTCCTGCTGCGAAAATCAGCGGCGTGTTCCTGTCCGGACTCCGGCTTTACGTACCCGGTCGTGTCAACGGAGTAGCCCGTCTGCGGCTCGACAAAATACGAGTCGGTTATTGCCGGGTAGATTTCTGAAGAGTTCGCAATCCTTATTTTCGAAAACCCCAGGAGGCAGTGCCCGCCAAGGATTGCCGTGCCATTAGTGGCGGTTCCTATTGCGAACGTCCCGCACACTACTTGGTAGTTGGAATAGTTCAGCGGAAGCTGAACCCCCCTCGCGTTGTCGTAGAACCACGTGACCGGCGGGCTGGAGTAGGTGTCCTCCTTGATTACGTACCTCTGGCCCGGCTCGGTCTCAACTGGCTCGTACTCGATTTTTGTCAGTCCGCGCTCGTTGCACTTCTGCACGAGGTAGTTGAGCTCGGCCTTCACCGCAAGCGAGTAGTCCTCGCAGTCGCCGCCGCGGTTGTCCGCGAACTCCTGCAGGCTCTGCAGCTTGTCCGCCTTGCCGAAGAGGCTGTCGTCCGTGATGTACTTGAACTGGGAATACTCGTCGTTCACAAGCCGCGGGCAAGAAAGCTTTATCCTGCACGTGTCTCCGTACACGTCGATGCAGAACAGGTTGAGCTGGTTCTGCATCTCGCGGAACTGCCGCACCGGAGTGATGTTCGAGTTGTTCGAAAACCAGGCCGTTGACTCGTTGATTTGCTTCTCGAATTCGTCCAGGCTCTTCTTGGTGGCGTTGATGTCCGACACGAGCGACGCTATCTTTCCCGTCTGCTTGGATACCGTGGAGTTGAGTGCGAGTATCGCCGCGTTGGCGTCATCTACCTGCAGTCTTGCGGAGTCGCGTTCGGCCGTAATCTGGGCGACCTGTGCAATAAGCGCGTCCTTCTGGCTCTCGATGATTTTCCGTTGGCTTTCAAGCTGTGCGATTTGTGCGGAAAGGTTTGCGTTGGTGCGGTTGCTCTCCAAAAGCGATGCGGTCAGGGCGTCCTTTTCACCTGAAAGGCCGTATGCAATCGAGGCAAGGCCCGAGATTAGAAGTAGTGCGATTGCAATTGCGGCGATTTTGAGGTTGTCCGATGCCACTATGCCGTTCGCCCGTTTACAACCGGACGCAGTACGTCCTGCGGTAGAGGTTCTTGCCCTTCTTCTTGCCTGCAAGCTTGTTGGCCTGGGTGTACACTAGCTTGAGCTTGGAAAGCACGTTCGTGGTGGCCTTGAAGCTGCCCACGTAGATGTCAACCCCTTCCTTGAGCTCCTCGGTCTTGGACACGAAGCTTTCGTTGCCTATCATCGCCTTGATGAGCGCGGTCTTTCGCACGATCTTCGCCTCGTCCCCCCGGAGCTGTATGATTGCCTCGAAATAGCCGCCGCTTTTCTGGCTGCAGCTTACGCACTGGGTTGGAAGTAGCATGACCGTGCGCGTGGTCTTTTTCTTTGCGGTGCTTCCCTGCGGAAGCTCAAGCGAAATCTCCACCTCGATTTGGAGCATGTTGTTCTCAGGTGAGGTTAGCCCGACGGGCTTTACCGTGAACGGGTACTCGCTGCGAATCTTGCCCGTAAGGTACATCGCAAGCCTCTCGGCGTTCGGGTATTCCCACACGCCTGTGAACCTGGCCTTGCCGCACTTCTGGCAGTATTCCAGCTCGAGCGGAAGCCTGACTTCGAAGAGGCTCTTTTTGCTTGCAAAGCAGTCGGGGCAGAACGCTCCGACGAACGGCTCGTCGAACTCGCTCTCGTCCTTTCCGCACGAAGGGCAGGATTTCATCATTATCAGGATGATTTAGGCTGTCCTTGAAATATAACCCTGCAGGCTTGCGGCGCGCCTTGTCCGCTCTTCATCCGGAACGGCAGTCACGATATCCGAAGTTATAAAACGCTTCACCGCAGTATATCTACAATGGCCGACGAAGAGCAGCTTTCCGAGAACTCCGAGATGCGATTCCTCGTGATCGAGCTGAGCAAGCTTGCCGCAAGGAAGGGCACCAGCTTCGACTTCGAGCTTGCGGAGTTCATCGACAACACCTACAAGCTCCGCGAGGCGCTCTTTGACGAGCACGAAGTCTCAGAGGAAGAGCTCAAGGCCGGGCTTTCGGGAATCCTTTCAAAGGCGCCCGGGCTTACGGCAAAGGAACGCCGCTGAAACAACCAGCCAACCCATAGCCCGTTTTTAATACCCCGATTGTAATTATAGTGCCAGCCTACCGGCGGCCGTGGATTGCTGATGGAAGAATCGATGAACTCAAGGGCAGCCGACCTCACGCACTTCTTCTTCGAGGTGCCGTCGTACCGCAAGCTCATATTCGCGGCAATAGCGCTTTCGTTCCTTGCGGGGTTTGCACTACACGCGGTGTTTCGGGTGGGCGGCCACGAGTCGTTCCTGGACGCGGTGTTCTTCGGCGGCTCGGACGGGGTAATCCTCTTCTGCATACCCGCGCTGGTCGCGGCGGTGCTCGCGACGTCCATACTCTCGCTGTCGTCATTTAGGCAGGCCTCGAAATACTTCATCCTCATCTCGCTCATCTCGATGGCCGTGTTCATCGCAACCTACTTTGTGGGCCTTGCAGCGATAGGCTACCTTTCGTTCCCGGCAAGGGCTACCGAGTTCGCCCTGTTTGCGGGCGCGCTGATGATCGCAATCTGGTTCGTCAGCCTGCGCGTGCCCCTCACCTTCAGCTGGAAGAAGTCTATTGCGGTCGCGCTGCTGCACCCGGTGCTCCAGCTGTCCTTCCTTTTCCTGTGGCGCGCGTACTCCCTAGTGGAGATACATTCGCCCATCCTCTTTGCGCTCCAGTTCGTGTCCGCGTCCGCGATACTCCTGTTTGCGATGTGGTCGCTCATGGTGATAATCAACGCGCCGGTGAAGCGCAATTTCGGCATCTCGGCGATACAGGCGTCCGCGCTGTTCTTCGCCCAGTGGCTGAAGGGCGGAAAGGGGCTCGAGGAGGTCCTTGCCGAGGTCGGCACGCTTGTGGAGACCGAAGTCGGGGTAGTGGGCTTCCGCACCAAGGACGGCGCGCTCAAGGCGTCGTTCGTGGTCCCGTTGGTGCACTTCGGCCCGGTGGGCACGCTTGGGGGCAGCGAGTACCCCGCGCTCATCTCATCCGAGCTTTCCGACCAGCTTGGGGGCACCCACTTCGTGTTCCACGGCACGGTCACGCACGACTTCAACCCCGTCTTCTCCTCAAGCCACGTGCACATCTCGCAGAAGGCGGCAGAGCTTCTGGGCAACGCCAAGGGATACTCGCAGGAGGCGACGGCCTGGGAGTCAAAGGACGGCAAGACGCGCGTGTTCATGCTCTCCATGGGCAAGGACAGCCAGGCATTCGCGGCTCTTACGCGCGCGCCCTACAAGACCGACGACATAAACATCTCCCTGGGTTTTTCGGTGCGCAACCTCATCCTGTCCAAGGGGTTCTCGCACGCGATAGTTGTTGACATGCACAACTCTTCGGGCACGGAATCGGACATGACCGCCGGAGGCAGCGCTTACTACGAGCTTGAGGACGCCATCCACGACCTTTCGGTCCAGGCGAAAGGGAAGCTTCAGATGGGCGTCTCTTTCGACTCGCTTTCCGAATTCACGCCCGCCCAGGGCATAGGAAAGGCCGGACTACGGGTGGCGGTTTTCCAGATAGGCAGGAAGAAGTTCTGCATAGTTCTCATCGACGCCAACAACGCGCACCCGACGTTCCGGATGCACATCCTCGAGTCCCTTTCTGCTATGGGCTTCGACTTCGTGGACATCTTCACAACCGACTCGCACGCGGTGAACGTGGTGGGCGGGGTGCACAACCCACTTGGCTGCTCGGTGTCGTCGCACCAGCTCGTGCACCGCATCTATGCCGCTGTCGAGCGCGCTGCAGCCGACCTGGAGCCCGTGAGCGCGAAGTCCTCAAGCTGCAGGATAAAGATACACGTCCTAGGCGCGAACCGCACCTCCGAGATGGTCTCGACCATAAACTCGGTCATCGCGATACTGCGCATCATAGGCCCGGTGATACTGGCGCTGTCGCTTGTGCTTGCGTTCATAGCGCTGCTTTTTGTAGGCAACATAATATTGTAGGATTAGGCGGGAGTGTCTTACTCCCAAAAGCGCTTTCCCTTATTTCTTCTCGAGCTTCGCAAGGGCCTGCGCAAGGAGCGGCGAAACGTCGGCCTTGCTCACTTCGGATTCAATGGTATTGGTGGCGATGATTTCGTCGCAGCACGCCTTGAGCTTCTCAAGGGCGTTGCCGCAAAGGATGGGATGGGTGAAGAGTGACGCGATGCGGGTTGAGCCGTGATGCGAGCAGGAGCGTGCGGTCTCCACCATCGTGCCGCCGCCCGAGACCATGTCGTCGATTATGATTGCGCTCTTTCCCGCAAGCAGCTCGACGTTCTTCGGCGTCATCGTGATTTCGCCGGTGCGCACGTCGCGCTTCTTCTCAAAGCAGGTGTACTTGCGTCCGCCGAGGAGCGAGGCGACGTTTTTTGCCATGTCCTCCGCCCCGTCGTCAGGAGCTACTATGACCGCGTCGGCGAAGTCGGGCTTCTTTGCAACGTAGTCCGTAAGCGTGCCGATTGCGGACAGGTTTACCGACGGAATCGTGAAAAGCTCGGGAAGCGAAGCGGGCTCGTGGGCTGTGACCGTGATGAACGCGTCCGCGCCGAGGTTCTCAAGCGTGCGCGCAACAGTGAGCGCCGATACGGGCTGGTTGGGCAGGTACTGCTTGTGCTGGCGCGAGTAGGCGAAGTACGGCATGCAGGCGTAAATCTTGGAAAACCCGGCGTCCTTTGCCGCGTTGAGCACGAGGAAGTAATTCATCAGGTACGCGTTGATGTTCTCCCCGCGGTGCTGCTGCATCACTATGGCGGCAGTCTGGCCCATCGCGGGGTTTCCGGAGGTCTCGAAGCGCGGGCAAAGCTCGCCGTCTGCAAAAGTGCGCTCAAGCACGGGGTAATAGTCCGCGCCGAGCCATTTGGCGGTGTTCTCCGCAAGTGAAGTGTTGCCGATGACCTTCAAGGATAAGACCCCGAATAAACCGATAACACTATATATCGTTGAAAAGCAATAAGAAGCATTCCAAGGAGGGGTCTCATCGGGTCCCGTCCTCCCAGCCTCATGACGTTTTTTTATCCTTTCACGTCAACAAGCATTCCAAGGACGATTGTTTAGATGGAAAGCCGCCCCATGTCACTGGATTCCGCAAAGAGACTGCTTGCTGCCAACGGCTTTGAGCCAAGGGCCGCCGAGCGCATAATCGCGACTGCGGGGCTCCACGAAGGCCGGCTGAAAGACATTGCTGCATTCGACGCGCCGGCACGCGTAAAGGAGCGGGTTTCAAAATATCTGGCCATATACCCTCCCGCAGTCGTGGTTCATGCAATCAAGTCCGGAGCCAACTTGGGCAACAACCGCCAGATGAGCGAGATTGTGAAGAGCCACGGCAAGAATTACCTTGTGGACCATTCGCGGCTTCCGCCGTTCAAGAGAATCGTTCCCGAACCCTGTTCGGCATGGTCCGAAAAGCTCAAGGATGCCCTCAAGTCGGCGGTAAGCGTCCCCGCAAAGGGACAGCCGTTTCCGGGACGTCTTGCACTCAAGTGTTCGGGCGAGCTTGCGTCGGAAACCGAAGAGGGGTACCGCAAAGGCGGGTTCAGCCTCGTCCTGTACCCTTCCAAGGAGGAGGAACGCAGGCTGGAAAAGGAAGGCGCGCGCCTTGATTACAACTACCGGCACGAGCCGGGTTCCCTGGGTTTTGCAAGATTTTATGTCAACGGCGACCGCCTGATAGTTTCCAGCGTCCAAAGCGACCTTTACCGGCCGGAATGGCACGATTCCCCGAAAACGCGCAACGCCATCCGCAGGCGTTACAAGCTCTGGGGCAATTGCCTTCTCGCTTCGCTTGCGCAGATGGCGAAAAATGCCGGGCTCAAGGAAGTCGTGATGGTGACTGCCGAGCATCAGGGTGAGAAATTCAGTATGGACCCGCAGAGGATGTTCCAGACCTATTCCGAGCTCCCGCAGTCCGAAGGGTTTTCGCTGTTTGAAGCAAAGGCTCCTACGGCCATACTGGGCAAGGAGCGCGCAAAGCACGTCTTCTGGAAAAAGGCGCTTTGACTTCCTCGCGCCAAAGACCGGGGTGCCTTTCCGCAGCCCTTTTATCCATCCCAAGCCACAATCCCAATTACAAGTTCCTTTCATTCCTGGTGACTTCCAATGAGGATTTCCGTAATAGGCACAGGCTACGTCGGCGCAATCACCGCAGCTGGGTTTGCCAAGCTTGGCCACGACGTGGTGTGCGTGGATGTTGACTCGCGCAAGGTTGACCTAATCAACTCCAAGAAGCCGCCCATTTTCGAGGAGGGCCTGCCCGAACTTCTTGCCGAGGTGGTGCCTTCAAAGCTCAAGGCGACCCTTGACCTTGCGGGTGCCGTGAATGGCTCCGAAGTCACTTTCATCTGCGTGGGCACGCCAAGCGCAAAGGACGGCTCAATAGACTTGTCCTACATACGCTCCGCCTCCGCGGGAATCGGCGCCGCGCTCAAGGACAAGGCGGATTTTCACGTCGTGATAATGAAGAGCACGGTGGTGCCCGGCACTTCAGATACCGTAGCGGCAGCGGAAATCGCAAAGGCATCCGGCAAGGCGCCAGGCAAGGGCTTCGGCATGGCGATGGTGCCCGAATTCCTGCGCGAGGGGAAGGCAATCGAGGATTTTTTCGAGCCGGACCGCATCGTGGTTGGCACTTCAGACGACAGGACCAGGGGCATCCTTGAAAAGCTCTTCTCGCAATTCTCCTGCCCCAAGCTTTACGTTGACGTAAAGACAGCTGAGATGATAAAGTACGCGTCAAACTCGTTTCTTGCGACCAAGATTTCGTTCATCAACGAGCTTGGGAACTTCTGCAAGACGCAGGGCATAGACACTTACAAAGTAGCCGACGGCATGGGCCTGGACAGCCGCATCGGACGCAAGTTCCTCAACTCCGGCTGCGGGTTTGGCGGCTCCTGCTTCCCAAAGGACGTGTCGGCTCTCCAGTACCTGATGAAGTCCAAGGGGTTTGCGCCGATGCTCCTTGATGCGGTGATGGAAGTCAACGCGCGCCAGCCCGAGAAGATGGTCGAGATTGCGCAGAAGCGCGCAGGCGACCTGAAGGGCAAGGCAGTGGGCCTCCTCGGCCTGGCGTTCAAGCCGGGCACCGACGACGTGCGCGACTCGCCGGCAATCCCGATTGCGGAGGCGCTCCTCAAGGAAGACGCAAAAATAGTCGCCTATGATCCTGAGGGAATGGAGAACTTCAAGCGCAAGTTCCCCGCATCCGCCGGAATTGAATACGCTAAGACTGCGCAGGAAGCAGTTGACAAGTCCGAAGTCATCCTCCTTGTCACCGACTGGACGCAATTCAACAGCCTCGACTACGGCTCAAAGAACGTGATTGACGGCAAGAACTGCCTCGACTACGCCTCAAGAAAGAAGGTTAAAAACTACGAGGGAATATGCTGGTAGTGCAGTAGGATATTCAGGCATTGGCGAAAACAATCCGGCAGAAGGTGCATCAATTTCATGGCAAAGAACCGCATCACAAAGGCAGTAATCCCCGCAGCCGGCCTCGGCACGAGGCTTCTTCCGGCGACAAAGTCGATGCCCAAGGAGATGCTTCCGATTGTCGACAAGCCAATCATCCAGTATGTGGTCGAGGAGGCGGTTGCAAGCGGCCTGGACGACATCCTGATTATTACCGGCCGCGGCAAGAACGCAATCGAGGACCACTTCGACCGCAACCTGGAGCTTGAGGACCTCCTCAAGCACAAGGAAAGCCACGAGATGCTCAAGGAGCTTGAGCACATCGAGAACATGGCGGACATCCATTACATACGCCAGAAGAACCCCCGCGGCCTAGGCCACGCAATCTCGTGCGCAAAGAAGCACGTGAACGGCGAGCCCTTCGTGGTGCTCCTCGGCGATACCATAGTCAAGGCCAACCACTGCACCAAGCCCATAGTTGACCTTTACTCAAAGCACGAAAAGTCCATAATCGGCGTCGAGGAAGTTGACAAGTCAGTTGTAAACCAGTATGGTATAGTCAGCGGCAAGCCAGCGAGCGACGGACTTCTTTTGCTTGACAAGCTGGTTGAAAAGCCCAAGCCGGCAGAGGCTCCAAGCAACCTCGCAATCTTCGGACGCTACGCTTTCACTCCGGGAATCTTCGACTGTCTCGAAGGCCTGCAGCCCGGAGCCGGCGGGGAAATCCAGCTTACCGACGGAATAGCGAAGCTCGCCAAGAAGGAGTCCGTTTATGCATTCACCATTACCGAGCCGCGCTACGACATCGGCAAGAAGCTGAACTACTTCAAGGCGTTCGTGGAGTTCGGCCTGGCGCGCGACGACATCGGGCCGGATGCACGGGCGTACCTGAAGACGCTCAAGCTTTAAGCTTTCAATTTTGGCGTCCGCTTCTTTATTTCGCTCGGGCTTATTTTCGGCGATTCTTTCCTTACAGGATACATGTTCACGGTGTTGGATTCATAAAATTCGCTTAAGTCCGCAATCCTGCCTGATTTTCTTCTTTTGAATATGTCCAAGTCCTCGTAATCGTCGGTGCGCCTATGTTCGTATGAGAAGCCCTGTTTTTCGAGGGTCTTGAGGAGTTCGCGTTTTTCATATTCCGGCAAATGGCCGATGATTGCATTTCTCGCAAAATGCCCATCGTGGACGAACAGCATCCCGCCCGGTCGAAGGGAATTCAGCAGGTTCTCAAGCGCCACTGAATAATTCACCGCGTGCTGCATCCCATAACGGCATTGTATTATGTGGAACCGACTGGGAAAAAGGGTGGTCTCAAAGTGGCCTCGCGTCCAATTTTCCGGGTGGATACCCAAACCTTTTCGGGGCGAATTGAGCGCAAGTCCGTGGGCTCTTACCAAGGGGTCAAGTGATTCGGCATCCTTCAATGCATGGCCCATTCCTGCTCCAGCGTCAAGCACGTGGATAATTTCCCCATTTTTTACCAGCTTTTCAAGTTGCCTTTTTACTTCCGGAAGAAGCACTCCACGAGTATACGTGTAAACCGATCCTGTGGATTGGATTCCTTTTCTTGTTTTCTCCTGAATTTGCGATAAATGGTCGTCCTTATACTTAATGTAAGTCAATGCGTTCCTCTTTACTACTGGAATTTCGCTTGCCATCATTCCTTATTTCCGGTCCGGATATTAAACTGCTTCGGATATTTTGGGCCTTGCCGGCTGCCAACCTTTTAATCCGCTTCCTACCTCATCTTCTTGTTCTTTTATGTCCCGAATCTGCCTCCTCAACCCGTTCTTTCTGCCCTACCAGGGCGGCACGGAAAAGCACATCCACGAGGTGGGCATGAGGCTTGCAAAAAAGGGCTTCGACGTGACCGTGCTGTGCTCGCGAATCCCAGGAAACAAAAAGCACGAGATGATTGACGGCATCAGCGTCAAGCGCGTTGACACGCTCTTTTACACCGACACGC
>Ga0172381_10004804_pt1 | contig 13871 bp, 10 predicted proteins | sample Leawel6488metaG_FD_119754 | JGI IMG/M metagenome (GOLD analysis project Ga0172381, IMG submission 119754) | Leachate microbial communities from a municipal landfill in Southern Ontario, Canada - Leachate well 64-88 metaG | ecosystem: Engineered > Solid waste > Landfill > Unclassified | place... | reverse complement strand
GATGCCGTATTGCAAGCAACTACAGCAATTTTGATATTATGTTTTAAAATAAGATAATCCAATATTTCACTTGTAATTTGCTGTAATTGCGCTGTAGTTTTTTGCCCAAAGGGTAAATTATTATTATCAGCAAAGTAAATAAGATCCTGCTCCGGTAGTTGCTGAGCAATTGCCTTAAAAATTCCAAGCCCCCCTACTCCAGAATCAAAAATACCTATTGGCTGCATATCCCCTCATCTTTCGTTAAAAATTCTTCGCCAACGAGTCTATTTTTTGTTAAACATTTTAAAATTAAGGTAAAATAAAAAGAGAGGGGTGTAAAGTCATCGACAACTTTATACCCCTCTTTAAATTCAAACACTAAGGCAGTAAGTAGGAATTACTATTTTGCTTCAGAACCACTGGCAACATTTCCTACGGCATGTGGCAAAAATGGCGCGCTGTGTACCTTACGATAAATTGCAACGTGTGCAGTAAACGCTCCATCAGCTATATATTTACCGTAAAAATCAAAGGCTCTTCCATCATCAAAAATTTTCCAGGAAGATCCATATTTACATGAGGCTATAAAATGGCCTCTCGATGTCGAATCCCCACGATGATAAATCATTCCAATCAATTCATAGGGTTGATTTCTAATATTTAAAATACGTCCTGGCACATAAACCAATGGGAACTTCATGCCTTGCCTTAAATGGTTACCGCTAAAACTCTCAAAACCAAAAATTTTTGATGTCTTCGCATCAACCTTTTTAATTTCAGGCAAAGTGCAATCTTCATCAGTAAAAGATTTGGGTTGTACAATTAAAATTTCAGGCATATTAGCAGCAATATCAAACTGTATAAACAAATTCAGTAAGTCTTCTAATTTTAAACGTGGTCTAGAATCTTTTTTATATTCGGCTTCTGATTCCAAGGGGGTAGAAATTCCCGCTAATTCTTGAGAACCAACAGCCAAAGGCGATACCAAATTCAAACATACCTGCCAATTGCCATTCACACTAGCGCAAAAAAGATGCCTAAAATCTAAAAGATTTTTTTGAATTCCACTTAAATCTTCATTTATACGTTGATTAAATTCAGGAGAACTTATTCTTCCTGCTACCACATCTAAATGTTTATTTAACACATCACAATTATTAAGATAGATGGTATCAGCACCGGTTAAATTCAAGTATTTTACTTTATCTTTAAGCCACTCCCAATTTTTGTTTTCTCCAAAAACTTCTCGCAATGCAGAAAATTTAATTTCATCCGTACCTGATGGGATACGAAACATATCAAAAACATCTTTAGCCGCTTTGGATTTTTCATCTTCATTATAAAAAACACTCAGCGCACCAATTAAATCTGATATTTTACCAAAAAACTCTTCTGATTCCTGACGGCCCAAATCATTAATCAATTTTTTTGTAGATAAAGCATATTCAGCAAAATTATTTAAATCTTTACGTTGAAATGCTTCTTTTAATTTGGCTTTTGAAATTTTTAGCCTAAGTTCATCTGCCCTATGGTTAACACATCGAGCAAAAAAATCAAAAGATAATCGATCTGAATCATTAAAATCCGAAATATCAAAAATGACCAAATCAATAAGCTCTTTTTTTAGTAAATCACACACAACACAATCATCGCTAGGCATTAATGACGCAAGCACATTTAGTAAATCAAGATGATACTTTGTATAATACTGAAAATGCTCAAGCAGCAACTTCAAAAATTCTCCAGAATCATGTTGACCTTTTAACATGCCACGCATAGCTGGATTTGTACTATTTTTACAAACAAATTCCCTAAAAGCTTTTGGGTTCACGGTAACTCTACCCTCAGCAACACTACTTCGTTGCAACTCATCAACTATATGCATAATTTGCAATGGAATAGGAAAAGGCCCATTATCCCCGGCTAAAACATAATCAGTTCTGTGTAAATTTAAAAATTCCTGAAATTGCGGTATATTATATAAAATTTGTATGGCAGAATTCACAAAACAGTCTGACCCGTTATTTATAAGGCCAACTAATTTTTTAGACGCTTGTTTTGCAGGCTCTTGCCTTTGCGCCTTTTCCACCGGTACCCCGTCACCTTGGCCATTAGCTTCACGCTTCATTCCAAATAAGCAACTAACTGCTGATATAATTAGAAATGTGACAATCAAACCAATATTCGATTTTTTCATAAAAACCCCCATTTAATTTAAATCCATTTTTTAATAATATAATAATTTCAGATTATCAATTTTAATTAAAAATGACAAATGGCTAATGTGCAATATTATAGTTTCACATTGAAATAATTTTCAAGCAAAAAAAGCTATTTTTCAGCTTAAAATCAAGTTTATATAACTATTCCTGATTCTCTGATGTTTTTTCATTACTGGTTTGATTGCATGCTCCAAGCTCTAAAGTCTTTGAGGGATTATTCAAGAGATCATCTGTATTTGTTTGATTATTGTCCATCATATCAAATTTTGCAGCAGAACATGTTTGAGAGAGATCTGTTAAAAGACAGTATTTTATAGTTTTGAAGTCAATCAAAGGCTCAATGTCAATATCGTGATAAAGTGAGTTATGAGAATGCGAATGATTTACAATTTTTCCAATACAAAAACCTTCAGGAAATACTAGTCCACGTCCAGTTGAAAGAACCATATCATTGTCTACAATATCAAGCAAATGACTGACATAGTGCATTTTACAACAATTTTTTTGATTTTGGCCTATAACAATTCCATTTGCATTGGTAAAACTTGCAAATGCCGCAACCTTGCAAGCTTCATCGGTAATCAAAGTGAGCTTACTGTAATAGTCGTGAACTTCTGTTATTTTTCCAAGTATCTGGAATTTGTAAATTCCAACCATATTCTTTTTGATTCCGTTAAAAGAGCCACGATTTATTAAAAAAAACTGTCCATCTTTTTTCAAACTCTTAAGCAAAACCTTGCAAACCATCATATGATCAAGATTATAGCGTTCTTTAAATTCACAAATCTCTTTACTGTCAGAATCAAATTTAAACAATGCTTTAATTTTTATATTTTCTTCGCAAAACTGGTCACATTTTTCATTCAAAAGTTTTAACTCAGCCTTAATTTGCTCGTAGGACTCCCTACCCTCAACACGTTTTTGAATAAAATCAGCAACACCACTTGCCACAAATACAACAGGATAAGTCACTTTTGTCGTGAATCGTTCTAATGCGCCACTCTCAAAAAATAAAATTTGATTAACTACAAAAAAAGCGATGCAAAAAATAATAAGCCCAAATAACCCTCTTTTAAGAAACGTATTCATTTTAAATCTGCTTTTCTCTATTCTCTTTTATTAACTGGATTAACAATTCTCGCATTTCCGTTTCGGTCTGCGAACGAAGTAATTTCTGTCTCCACTCTGAGGCATCCACAACAAATCTTACATACTGAGGCAACTGTTTTTTGAACGGAATAAATCCCTTAGGTCCATAAAATTGAATGTTATTATCAAGATGTTTTAAGGCACATCTCAAAGCCAAATCAGTAGTAACTTCAAAAATTTTACCTTGTGCCGCTTCGGTCATCTCACGCATTTTCCAGGGAGCACCCCATAATGCTCTACCTATCATATAACCATCGCATCCCGTTAATTCGTAAACTTTTTGTGCCATCTCAAAACGTGAAATATTGCCTGAAAAAATTAGTGGTACCGTTAGGGCCTGCTTAACTTGGCGTGCAAGCTCATAATCAAGACGCGACGCAAATCCCTCAGGTTGTGTTCTTGGGTGGATAATAACAGCATCAACGCCACAGTCTTGTGCCATTTTAGCAACTTCTAACGCATTCTTTTTCTTAAAGCCTGCCCTAATCTTAACAGTAAAAGATGCACGGTTGTCTATGCGTTTAATAAAATATTTTAGTAACATTTCCAGATGCGGAACATCTTCCATAAGTGCTGAGCCACATTTTGATTTAACAACAGCTTTAGCAGGACACCCACTGTTTAAATTTATTGACTTAAATCCTGCAGCTAAAATTTTTTCTATGGCTTTATCAATAAAATCAGTTTTATTTGTTGAAACCTGAAAAGCCATTGATTGCTCAATTGGATCATATTTTAAGCATATCCCGGTTCTTTCATTTGCCACCATTGCAACATGACGCATCTCTGTAAAAAGCAACTCCTCCGGAGAAAACTCACGAATCAATTTTCTTAACGGAGAATCGGTTATACCATCGAGCGGAGCCGACATAAATCGCGAATACTCTTCTTTACCAATCTTAATTTTACTTTGCCAAAAATCTTGGTTACTCACTTGATTACTCACGTTTTTTATTATTCATAATTTGTTGGATGTTTTAAATGATAGTCCGTACTTTGCTCAAATGCATAAGCAACTTTGAACAATAGCTCTTCACTCAAGCGTGGACCCAAGAATTGAAATCCAATTGGAAGATTTTCTTTTGAAAAACCGCATGGAATAGAAATACCTGGAGTTCCAATCGCACAGTTTGCAACAGTAAACAGATCCGCCAAATACATGGCAACCGGATCGAAAGCAAGCTCTCCAATTTTGAATGGAAGAATAGTGACTGTAGGAGTAATAAGCAGATCAACGTTTTTGAAAGCAGAATCAAAATCAACTCTCATCATTTCTCGCACGGCCTGAGCCTTTTTATAATAAGCATCTTTATGTCCTGCAGAAAGAACATAATTTCCAGTCATTATTCGAGTTTTAACTTCTTGACCAAAACCTTCCTGGCGTGTCTTCAGATACATGTCAAAAAGATTTTCAGACTCTTTTGTACGCATTCCATATAAACTTCCGTCATAACGCGATAAATTCGAAGCACCCTCTGCACGACTAATAATAAAATAAACAGCATTGCCATATTTTAAATGAGGCAAGTCTATAATTTTAATAGTTGCGCCAAGTTTTTTTAAATGCTCAATGGCTTGATCAAATGCCAATCTAACTTGAGGATCTATGCCCGATTCTGCAAGAGCATCTTTAATTATTCCAATCTTTAAATTTGCAGGAAGTTTTCCATCCAAATTTTTTGTATAATCTTTTGGTTGCATTTGAATAGTCGTTGAATCTTTTGAATCGGCGCCAGAAAGAGCCGTTGTCACCAATGCACTGTCATAAACAGTTCTTGTAAGAGGCCCCACTTGATCAAATGATGAACAAAAAGCCATAACCCCAAATCTTGAATGCAATCCATAAGTTGGATATAAACCAACCAAATTACAGAAAGATGCAGGATTTCGCACTGATCCACCGGTTTCAGTCCCAAGTGAAAATGGAACTAATCCAGCGGAAACAGCCGCGCCGGGGCCAGAGCTTGAGCCACCGGAAACTCTTGTAACATCCCAGGGGTTTCGAGTTGGTCCATATGCAGAATATTCACCGGACGCACCCATTGCAAATTCATCACAATTGGCACGACCAATACTTACAGCACCTGCTTGTTTTAATCTCTGGTTAACCGTGGCATTGTATGGAGCTTTATAATTACTCAAAATTTTTGAACCGGCAGAAGCAATTTTATTTTTTTGACAGATATTATCTTTCAAAAGATATGGGATGCCTGCAAGAATTCCGTTGGATTCTTGATTAAGTTCAGGATCTTGAAAACTTTCAAGAACAGCGTTTAGGCGACTGTCATGCTTTTTGATTCGCTCAAGATAAAATTTGATTACTTCTTCTCGACTTATCTCTTTTTTGTCTATCTTTTCTCTGAGTTCTTTGATTGTTATAAATGGACTTAGCATGTTGTACCTTTGTTTTCATCCAAAATTTTTGGAACAACAAAATAACTCTCTTGCTTTTCATGAGCCAAATTTAAAATATCCGTTGAATCGGTTGGAACCACCTCATCTTCACGCAAAATATTTTTGTTCCTGACCTGATCAACCTGTGCAGAAACTTTTACTTCTTTAATTTGATCAATGAAATTCAATACTTTTTCAAGATTATTCGTAAAAACTTCAATCTCACTATCTGAAAGATTTAATGCTGAAAGTTTTGCAACTTTAAGCAGTTCTGTCTTATTAAAACCGGCATTAAAATCAGCCATTTTTTACCTTTTTTATTTTTTTAATTTTTTATTTTTCCCACTTGCGGCTCTTAACTCTATATAAAAAAATCAGTCCCATGACAGCGGTATTAAAATAAAAAGACCCATAAACAAGTGTAAACTTTATTACCTGACTTTTTATTGGAAGCCAACTAAAAAATGCAGAAATTGGAACAAAGAAAAAAGCGCACGATATGAAACGCCCCCACATAACAGCTTTGACATCCCCAGCACCACGCAACGCACCGGCAAGAATAAGCTGAATAAAATCAAAAATAACTAGCATGCTAATTAAAGGTAAAATTGCAGCAGCCATGTCTGTAAATTTATTTTTGGGATCAAAAATGCTTACAAAAAATCCTGCATTGAACGACAAAACTGCAAGTGCAACTAATTCCAATAACCCTGTAAAAATAAGAATCTTTTTTATATTGGCAGTTGCTCCATCCGCATCTTTTGCACCCAACCTGTTACTCACAAGAAATGTTATAATTTGAGCACCCGCAACCGCTGGTAATATCGCAAAACGTTCAAGATCTTTGACGACAGAAAAAGTAACAATTGCATATTTACCCATTGAAGCAATCATCTTTGAAAGCCAAACATACGAAAGGGCTAATGTTCCCTTGTCGATCATAATTGGCCAACTGAGCTTTAAAATATTAAGAACTCGCTTTATATCAAAGAATAAAAATCTAAGATTTACGAAATACTTCTTGTATTCAGGTGTATAAAATATATACCCAAGCGAAATTGCAATCACTACAAAATACTGAATTACGGTCGCAATTGCAGGACCCTGTAACCCATAGGCCGCAAATCCCAAATTCCCGTGTACTAATGTAAAATCAAAAAATGTATAAATTACAACACCTACCAAACTTAATACCATTGGTATTCTGGTATTTTTAACAGCGCGCATAAATCCAATCAGAGCCATTGCCACAAAGGTCAAAAGCGCTCCAAATGATTTGAGTTTTAAAAATGGAATGCCAACTACCATCATTTTTTGCGGAACCCCAAGCCAGCTAAATAAAAGACCAGCACCAACAAAAATTAAAATAAATTGTAAAACACCTATAATAAGACTTGCAAAAATTGTGGGGAAAATATAACGGCCACATTCCTCAAAATCCTGACTTCCATTATAACGACCAATCACGGCCATTGCTGCAACGGGAATAGCCTCGGAAAGTTTTACCAAAAAATGTATAAAATTTACGGCCATTCCAAGAGCACCATAAGTTGTGTTTGAATTAAGCCCGGAAACAAGGTACGCATCAATCATCGGAGGAAGTGAAATTAAAATGGCAGATGAAATAAGCTCCGGGAGCCAGTAAGAAAATATATCCCTAAATGAATCCCCTTTTTTTAAATTATTTATGAAAATTCTCATGCACAGTCCTTTGGGTTAATTCAAAAATCGGCCAACGCCCACTGCAGAGCATATTTAATGGTCAAAACACACGGTTTAGCGCATAAACGCATGCTAAGATTCTAATCCATTTAATTTTCATGTAAAGAACAAAAATTAAAACAGGTAATTTGGCTTTTCCCAAATTACCTGTTTTAATTAATTTATTACAAATTGTCTATATCTAGAATATCTTATTAAGAGCCTCGTTTGAAGCCGCAGATGGGCTAGATACCTTTAAAACCTTAGCCAATGTTGACGCAACCTGTGTCATATAAACTTTTTTCTTAATTTTTTTTCCTGTCGTCGCCCCTTCTTGATAAAAAATCAAAGGGACATGGGTATCATAGTCATAAGGAGATCGATGGGTTGTCCCTTTTTGATGTTTGATTATTTCGCAATATGGCTGTGGCATAAAAATTAAATCACCACTTCTTTTTGAATTAAATTGATTTTTATAAAGCTGTTCAAAATAATTTTTTGGAAATTTTGCCTTTTCCATCTCCTGATTAGTCCAACATGTTTTAATCGCTGGCTGCTTTAATAAATGATTTTTAAGCAACGCAAAAATTTGATTCAATTTTTCTTTGCTCAAATCTTTTTTTATACTGTTATCAAGGTAAAATTGGTTAGCCTTAAACGTTTGAACTATTTTTTTAATACCAAATTCATCTTCAACAATCTTATTCATCTCTTCTGTCAATTCTGTAGAATTGAGTCTTTTTGCAGAAGCAAAACCTTTTCTTTGTAAAATTTCAGGAATTGGCGCTACTCCATGATCAGCAGTCAAAACAAAAAGAACATTTTCAGCTCCAACAATGTCTTGTACATACTGCATAAAAACTTCAAGCTGACTGTCCAGATGATAAATCATATCAATTACTTCAAGACTGTATGGACCATAAATGTGCCCAATTCTATCAAGGCTTGAAAGTGAAACCCACAACAACAACTTATCTTCATCATTCATTTTTTTAAAATTAAAATCCAAGCATGTTTTTGCCAAATTTAATAAAAGACTGTTAGATTCAGGTGTTTTTTGATAAATTTTATCGTACTGGTCTCCATCTATCTTTATAATCTCTCCGGCCATGTGGTCTGCTTGTTTAGTGAACTCATAATCTGCAACATTATAAAACTGATAAGGCTTGCTTGTAATTGGAAAACGTAGTCGCCAATCAACTTCACCTACCTTTTTGATATCATGTGTTTTGTTAAACTTTGCAAGCCAACTTGGCATTGTTTTAAAATATGCCTTACTTGATGTAAAACTTTTCAAATTCTTATCAAACCAAATACATTTACCTAGTTTTCCACCCATGCCTATCGCCGCACGTGCTTTATATGAAATTGAATAAACATAATTTTTGGCATATGGTCTTGAACCCAAGACAACTTGGTCAGAAAGATTATCCACCATTAATTGTTTTGCTGAATAACCATATTTTCCACTTCCTTTTTTTGTAAGAACAGCAGATTCAGGACTGTTATCCTTTGTAAATACAACGTTTTGACCATCCTCAACCCAGTTATTTAAGATAATTCCATGATCTTTAGGCAAAGCTCCTGTGCTAATAGTTGTATGCCCAGTTGCAGTTGTGGGTACGCCATGAGGATGAACCGCGTTTTCAAATGACACGCCCTCTTTTAATAAAGTTCTAAACCCATCCGTAAAATACGGTGAAAGTCTTTTGATATGATGATAAGCAAACTGATCAACAACAATAACACAAACAAAATGCGGCGATTTATTCGCATAAATCCAACACGGTACCGATAAAATAGAACTTATTAAAAATGAAAAACCCACTATTCTCTTCTTCATTGCTCTCCCCAAAATTATGTAACATTATTCTATAGTTTTATATATCGCTTCAACCTCTTTCCAATTAATCAAATTCCACCAAGCATTAACAAAATCGACTCTCCTATTTTGATACTTCAAGTAATATGCATGCTCCCAAACATCAAGAATAAGAATTGGCTTAAGTATTTGATTAAGTGGTGTTTCGTGGTTATATGTAGCAAACGTTTTAAGCCCACCGGAACTATCCACGCAAAGCCAGACCCAACCACTACCAACAATACTTAATGCTTTATCTAAAAAATCTTGCTTAAAATTTTCAAATGATCCAAATACACTATTTATCTTTTCAAGAATGATTCCGTAAGGACCAGAACCTTCAGGCTCTGAACTCTTTTTGCATAAAGTTCTCCAAAATAACGTATGGTTGAAATGCCCTCCCCCATGCGCTTTTACAACAATACTCAATTCTTCCGGCAAGGCGTTTAAATTGGCTAATAAATCTTCAAGCGTATAATTCTGCCACTCGGGGTATTTTTCTAAAATACCGTTTAATTTGTCAATATAGCCCTGATGATGTTTCGTGTAATGTATATTTATAGTCTGCTCATCCATGTATGTGGCCAGATCATTAAAAGCAAACTTAAGTTGCGGAAGAGTGTATGGATACTTCAGCTCAGGAAAAATATGTTTTGTTAGTCGCTTAAATTTTGTATTTTTTTCGGGCGATGGAATTGTGAATAAAAAAACAAAACCCATAGCAATAACTAACCAAAATAATTTATCCGAAAAATTAGAAAAAATTTTCATTTACAACACTCCCACAAAATTAGTTTCTAAAATCCAACCCTAAAAACCTAATCCCGGCAACAAATCAAATATTGAAGCACTTGGCTGCTCAACATGTAAAATACATGCAAGCGTTGCAGGCAACTGAGGAACCCAAACTTTTTTATTAATTTTTTTCTTTTCGAATCTTCCACTTTGATAAATAATCAAAGGAACGTGCGTATCATAATCATATGGAGTTATGTGCGATGTTCCTGTTGGATATTTTGTTATCTGGCAATATGGTTCAGGCTGACAGATAATATCACCGGAACGGCCCGCATAAAGTTGGTTCTTATAAAAACTTTCAAGCTGGTGCGGCTGGAATGTTGCCCCTTCAAGCTCATCAAATGTCCACACATTTTTAATTCCGGGAATTGTCCGTAGATAATCTTTAATTGTTTTTAAAATTTCATGTTTTACGCTTGCAGAAAGCTTATCAAACACTTCACGTTTAATTACAAAAGATGTTGGTTCAAAGTAAACTTCAAAATCTGGGAGAGCAAATTTTTCTCTAATAATCTCATTGATGTGGTCAACTAATGGCTTTACTGCAATTCGTTTTGCCTGGTAAAAACCCTGCTTTTGTGCTATTTCAGGAATTGGACAAATTCCATGATCCGCCGTCAAAACAAGTAAACATTTTTTTTCGCCGATTTTTTTCTTCAAATACATGAAAAAATCTTTAAGCTGTTTATCTATATGATATATTAAATCAATAACCTCAAGAGAATCCGGCCCGTAAAAATGACAAAGCAAATCAAGATTACTTAATGAAACCCATAAAATCATTTTATCATTTGAATTTACGTCAAAATTAGAGTCTACACATTTTTCTGCAAAATTAAGTAGATATTTGCTAGATTGCGGAGTCTTTTCAAACATGCAGTATTTATGGGAACTTATCTTACTTATCACTTTATCAGAATTTGCACCAATCATTGGTTCTTTCAGCCCGGCATAATCATAATTTTTAATAAATGCAAAATCATACTCATCCGAATCGTCCGGATACATTAACTCCCAAACTGTATTTTTCAATTTTTCTGCTTGCCCAAGTTGGTTAAAATCAGTAACCCACTTTGGTAACTCTTTAAAATATGCTGTACTGGATGTAAATTCACCACTTTGTTGATCAAGCCAAAAAGGCTTACCCAATGTACCCGCCATCGAAACAGCAGGATAAGATTTTAACGAAAGTGCATAAACTTTATGAATACAGTTGGGTTTTGATTTAAACATAAATTGATCTGATAAACCATCAACTTTAGTATTTCTCGAAGAATAACCTCTCCCTGGCTCACTTGAATTCAAAGACGAGAATTCAGGATCATTTACATATTCAACGATCTCACCGTTCGGCCCCAACCAATCATTTGCAACAGCCCCATGATCCCTTGGACATGTCCCAATACTCAACCCGTGGTGCCCGGGAGTTGTTTCGGGAACACCATGCGGATGATAGGCTTTGTAATACACAACTCCATTTTCAAATAAATCTTTAAGCCCATATTTAAAATATTTTTGTAATTTTGGAATATAGTGAAAAGCAAACTGATCAATAACGATAACAACTGTAAGTTTTGGCGTATTTTCACATAGAGCCTTTTCACGAGGAGTTTTCGCCTGAACATATGTACTAAAAATGCTTAAAAATGCAAACTGAACAAATAAAAGTAAAAATACACTCTTTCTCATAATTTTCACCGCTCTCTCCTTTTGCTTTTGTAAGAATTTAATTATTAGGTTAAAATCTATATATAAAAATTTATAACTTAGAGTTTTATTAAATGGCAAGATTTTTGAATTTTATAAGATGGAAAGTATGGGTAGAAAATATAAGGCATAAAGATTGATGTTTAAAAAAATCATACTCTCACTAACATTACTGTTTTTTCAGATTACAAATAACTTTGCGGTTGAACTCGCAATAACAAATGATATTTCCAATATTTTAAATTCAAAAAAAATCTGTATCAGACTCTCACTTAATCCTCAAGATCAGGCTATTTACAGTAATTCTTTGAATTTTTCAGTAGATCATCCCGACATAACTGTAACGTCGTGGGAATGTAAACAAAATCCTACAGTGCAATATGTGACAAGATTCAAGCGAGCCAAAAAGCTTTATACACAATCTCTAACCTGCGAGCTTATGCTAAATTTTGAATCAAATAACAAAACAGCACTTCAAAATTTAAGTGAATCAAATTTATATATTTCATGTATTGTTCTTAATAAGAATGGAATGTCACAACCGGTAAGTTTAGCAAAAGCATTGGACGACGGCTTTAGTCTTATTGACACCGGAACGTATAACAATTTATTCAGTAATAACTTAAATTACGATACCATAAAAACTTTCACAAAAAACTATTTCGATAACAAGAACCCAGATAATAAAAATCAGGGAGATAAAAACAAACTCGATAAAAAATTTAATACACCCCAAAAACCCGTTCAAGAAACTGCAAATATCATTATTGATAACTTAAAAAGCATCTGGGTAACGCTTGTCAGTAAATTGAAAAGTTTTTTCACCTCAATAAATTATCTGTTTTTTTACTTAATCATTTTTATTTTAATGATCTTGTTACTTTTTAAAAAATTGAATCCACGAAATATTTGGTTAATCGAAATTCGTAGATTTTTAGTTATTAGCTGGATCTTAAGCACATACTCATTTCTAAATATTTTTATACCCCAATACATTTTTTTTACAATTTTTGCAGTGCTAATCGCTCCAATTTCAATGTATTACATTTTCACTGCTCGAACCGAATCAACGTTAGATAAACTCAAATCTTTCATAGGCTTTGCACTTGCAATATCAATGCTCCCGCTACTAATCAAGGCGTATATCTCATTTATGTTTCACTAGCCGAAAAACCTTTAACACTTAAATTATTTCAAATTTGTGCAATTATTGGGATGTTTTGGCCTGAATTTAACAAATTATTTTTAATTTGATACGCTAAATTATATTGAATTTGTAATTTTTTTAAAAAAATAGAGGTTTATAATGTTTTCAATCAAATCAATGAATTTATTTAAAAAATGCGTAATTTTTGTGTTTTTTTTGTCATTTCCTGCATTTTTGCACGGTTATTTTTATAATCTTCAAGAATGGACCAATGGCAAGCAAACGCTTTTTTTGTTCTCAGACATACATAGAGACACAACCAAACCTTATCCCCAACGGATTGAGCTTATAAAAGCTGCAAAACGCCTAAATGCTTTTGTTATAGTTGAAGACATGTTAAATCCCATATTTGCCATTGATTTAGATGTTAATGTGTGGAGTAGTAAAGATGAAGAATTTGAACAAGTTGTACAGGCATCTCATTTAAACTCTTTTATGTCTGCTATTTTACAAGATTTTTATAAAAAAAATTCAGGTGGCATTGAAGTATTGAATCCAGATTTTGATCCTAATAAAGATTATAGTAATTTATTACAAAAAAATTATTTAGATGTTTCAAATCCATATGTTTCACCACTTTCATGTTTAACTCAATTTTGCCATCAACAAGGAATTCCTGTAAAAAATATTGAATTTAGATTTAGAGAAATTCTTAATGATATTTTTGAGCAGCACCAAAGGGCTATTGCTGAAATAGAAAGATACAAAGATGGCCCTATTCTTCAGGAATTTTATAATGAAATATTATATAGTGTTTTTAGTAATCAAGTTAATATATTATTGCATGCTTTGAATTCAAAAAAAACATACTTAAGCTATGTTGATTTTTTAAAATATGATTCTTTATTTT
>Ga0172381_10004803_pt1 | contig 13872 bp, 11 predicted proteins | sample Leawel6488metaG_FD_119754 | JGI IMG/M metagenome (GOLD analysis project Ga0172381, IMG submission 119754) | Leachate microbial communities from a municipal landfill in Southern Ontario, Canada - Leachate well 64-88 metaG | ecosystem: Engineered > Solid waste > Landfill > Unclassified | place... | reverse complement strand
TGGGGGGATTCGAACCCCCGACATCCGGGTTAGAAGCCCGGCGCTATGTCCAGGCTAAGCCACAGGCCCACGGCTGTGTGCCTTTAACGTTCGCGCTTTGGGATAATTAATCTGTTTCCGGTATGGCCCGGACAAACAGGGTGGGAGATCAGAATCCGGTCGCAAATACCCTCAGGTGCACGTTGTGGCCGGGCCCGGGAAATGAAAACAGAGACCTGGATTGGTGTGCACATATTCCCTGCATCATGCCAGGACAAACTGGCAATGTTTATTAAACTAGACGTTGATGAAAATATTATATGAAATATCCCATATTAATCCGCTGCCTGGCGGCGGTGCTCCTGCTTCTCATCATCGCAATTCCTTTTGCTGCTGCAACAACCATCACATCAATCAGTCCGAAAATGGGTTACAAGGGTGATTCTACCACGGTTACCATTACTGGGACGGACATCAACGCGAGCCTCGATGAGGTTCTACTTAGGATGGATGACGAGAACGATATCCTTGCTTCTATCGCATCCCATGACACGACCACGATTGTATGCACGTTTACCCTCTCATCCTCCAAACAGGTGGGTGTGTGGAATCTCGTTCTTGTCAATGACGACGATTCGGAAGTGAAGAAGAGCAATGCGTTTACCATAAGGCCTCAGATCGACATAACCTCTATTTCACCTACGTATGCACGGACCAATAACGACAGTGTCAAGGTCACCGTTTTGGGTACCGGTCTTGATGAGATCACCAGCCTGTATCTCTATAATGACGAATACAGCAATATTACGGCCACAAGTGTCTACGCTGCCTCATCTACCAAAGTCACCGGGACCTTCAACCTGGACAGCAAGACTGAAGATACCTACGATGTTTGCGTCATGGACTCGTTCAACACCCGGAAATGCGATCTCTCCTTTGAGATCACCACCGATGCTGTCGGCAGTATCGAAGTCGCGTCTTCTCCCAAGGGTGCAACGCTTTACGTGGACACTGAAAACAAGGGAACAACACCCATTACCGTGGACGACTTGGACGTGGGAACCCACAAGCTCATTCTCAAGAAATCCGGGTATTCGGATTGGACGAGAAGCGTAAAAGTTACGAACGCGGGTATCACCACCGTGGATGCTGATCTCGAGGCGATAACAACCGCACCAACGGTCTCCACCCCCGTCCCGACAACCGCACCAACCACGGTAAAGACAACACGGAAGTCCACGATCGCGACTCCCACCCCCTGGCCCAGCGACACACCGACCCCCGCATCCCCGGTGGGAACACTGGTGATTGTCGGTGCCATCGGACTGGCCCTGATCGCGGTCCGGAAATACTAATCATCTCCTTTTTTATCAGGCGCTGTTCTCCTGACTCCGTCGTGTAACGGTTAGTGCAACCACTCCGGGCAATATAATGCACCCGGGCGTTAAAATAATCCCTTTCTCCACGAACTGAATTTATCCCCTGATGGCTCTTGTTGACTGTCGTATATACCATCATTGGGAGCAAAATATGAACCATTCTTTCGTAATGCGGTTTTCCCTGGCGATCGCCCTGTTGCTTGTCATGGCAATCCCTGCCAGTGCAGAGTCATCGACCATCTCATCCATCAGCCCGTCCGTGGCATACCTTGGTACAACGACCACCGTCACCGTCACCGGGACGGATTTCAACACGAGTTCCGTAAAAGTCAAACTCATACGGGATGACGAGTCCAACATCACGGCAACCGTCTCGTCCCTGAGCAGCACCACGATTGTCTGTAAGTTCTCGATCTCATCCTCAAAGGAGACCGGCAGCTGGGACTTTGTTGTTGTAAACGAGGACGATTCTGAAGTCGTGAAGGTTGACGGGTTCAGCCTGAGAAATGCCATCACCCTCACCTCCATCTCGCCCGTAGTGGGCCAGACAGACAATGAGAGTGTTGAGTTCACCCTCACCGGTACCGGGCTATCCGATGCCGAGTCCGTGTACCTCTATAATTCGGACTACGACAACGTGACTGCAACTATCGATGACGTTGATTCCACCGAAGTGACCGGGGAGTTCAACCTGGATGATATTGACGAAGATACCTACAAGGTCTGTGTCCTGGACTCCGCGGGAACCCGGAAATGCGGGCTGTCGTTTGAGGTTACCACCGACCAGCTCGGCATTATCGACATATCCTCGTCGCCATCCAGCGCAGCAGTGTATGTTGATGGCACATACTATGGGACAAGCCCCTGTACGGTGGAGGATCTCACCGAGGGATCCCACAAGGTCTTAATCGAGAAGACCGGCTATTCGGACTGGGGAAAATTCGTCAAGGTCACCTCGGGAGGGACGACCACCGTTGATGCCGATCTTGAGGCGATAACATCCGCACCGACCACGGTGCCGACCACGGCTCCAACTGCCATACCCACCACCGAAAAGCCGCTTCAGAATTCCGGCACCGTAAAGCAGCAGATAACCGCGTGGCCAAGTTCCACAACCGTTCCCGAGACTACGACCCAGGCGTCACCCCTTGAAGGCGCATTTGTCGTCGCGGCAATCGGCATCGGGATCCTGGCGCTCCACCGGAAATACTAACCTCTTTTTTTTGGGACGGCCGCGCCCGATCCGGCAGAGACGATCCGGTAGTGCCTGTTCGTTCCTGCCCCTGTCCGGCAGAGCACTACGATCCCGTTGAATATGAACCACGCCCGGTGTATCCCGGATGATATTTTTGGATATCTGCCTGCATGATGACACACCATTCATGTGAATTTCGCGACGCTCCTTTGTCCATCCATGGCAACCGGATCGGTGAATGCCATGCCCGGCAGCGACAATCATTATCCTTATTTTTGATTATTTTCACTTGCAGGATGTACACAAAATATAACCAGCGCCCCTCCATCTCCCTCCGCTCAATACACGGGATGGAAGAAGTATCATGAAACAATTTTACTATCATATCTGCCTTTTTATGACCCTTGCCCTGGTGCTTCCGGCACTGGTATCTGCGGAGGGGAACATCTCGGTGACCTCATCACCGGTGGGAGCGGAGATCTACCTGGATGACTCGACAACCGGCCTGTATGCGCCCGGGGTAATCGAGAGCGTAACAGCAGGGACGCACACCGTCAAACTGATCTTATCCGGGTATGAGAGCAGTTCGAACACCGCCTACGTCACCGACAACCAGACATCGGCTGTTGACGCGACACTCACGAACCTGACCTGCGAGGTGTACTTCTCTTCGTATCCGGCCGGGGCAACGGTCTATGTTGACGGGACAAAGAGAGGGTACACGAACGATTCCTTCACCCTCGGGTATGGGTCGCGTGCGATCGTGTACGCCCTGGACGATTACGAGAACTGGTCCGGGACCCTGCTTGTCGACAGCACATCGGAGTCCGTGACCGCCGAACTGGAGTCAACCGTGGTCAACGGCAGTATTTACTTCACCTCCTCGCCGTCCAATGCCGAGGTGTACCTGTTCGAGGAATATTACGGTACAACCCCTCTTACGGTGGAAGATCTTGCCGAAGGTTCGTACGATATTATCATTTACAAGTCCGGGTACGAGAACTGGACCGATGTCGTCTATGTGACGGCAGGTGAAGAGTACGATGAGGATGCGAATCTCGATGCAACCGGGACTGCGGCAACAACGGTCGCGACAACGGCAACGACTGTCAGGACCGCGACACCTGTACAGACCATTGCCACGGTTGCGGCCTCAAAGACGTATGACCTGGCCGCGGCAACGGTCACTTCGACAAAGACCGTGCCTACGCCATGGCCGACAGATACCGCTGCGGCGGCATCCCCCCTGGATCCGCTCCTGATCATCGGTGCGGTGGGACTGGGCCTCGCTGCGATCAAGCGGCACTGAACCGGATAACAATAAAAAAAGAGATTCAAATTTTGACCGTATGACGTTCATCCCGCATGGGGGCACGATGACTTGAGCACTTCGACTTCGGTTGGCTTCATCAGGCCCTCGTGGAATACTTTCTTGATCACGGACGAGGAGCAGTACTTCACCTGCACCCGCGCGGACATCCGTTCCCGCTCCTCGTATACCATGCCCCCGTGAGAGAACTCCACCACGCGTTTCATGGAAATACTGGTTGCCAGGAGGAACACGCAGATTCCTGCATCGCCCGGGGAGAGATCCTCGACATCGATCGAGGTCATGAAGATGTGCCTGTCCTCCCCCGGTTCAACGGTTGCGATGGTCACGATGTTATGCGTGCTCTGCAATTCGATCGTCCTCGGCCTTCCGGCTTTGAGGTCCTTGATGATATCGGGCGATATGCTGGTTAGTGCGGCGCATTTCATATCAGGTCACCCGTACATTGGCAGATCTTTCTTGGGACTCGTGTCCGCGGACTGCTGCACTTCCTCGGCCAGTTTTCCCATGGTTTGTTCGATCTCCACGGCCTGTTCGATCAGCGGCTGGACGTCAAGGGCAAGGTTGTACATCTTGTTGAGCACGTCGATCGTGGCAGCGGATGCCCGCGGGTCGGGTGCATTGATGGTCTCCCCCAGCAGCCCTAATGCAGGGATATTCCTTGCCTTGCATTCCGTGAGGATGCTGGATGCGATCCCCGAGATGCTGCCGATCGGGAGAACGAGCGTGTGGTCCTGGATCCGATGGAGCGCGTCCTCCGTTGTGGCCACGCCAAAGACCCGTTTCTCCGGTTCATTGGTGACGATACCGGCAATGGTCAGGACCTCTTTTGGCTTGAAGGGTTCAAGCCATTCCATCAGGGCGCTAGCGATCTCGTAACAGATCGGGGGGGCGATCGGGATATCGGCAACGATGGCGGTGATGGTGTTATCGCCGATATTCTTGGAGTACACGCGGACGGGATCGTTGATGAGCCCCTTGTTCATCATCGCCAGCGGCGGGAAATAGCGCGAGTTCATGGAACCGATCTGCTCGAAGTTGAGCTGGTCGACCATGTACTGGAGGGCGATGGTGCCTACAAGCCCGCTGCCCGGGAATCCCAGGAGAACCGCCCCGTTCTCCGGGAGGGGGCGGGATATGATATTGAGATCCCTCTTCTGGTTGATCTCCGCGAGATCTTCGTGGACCGAACCCAGTTTGGTAAGGATCTTTGTACAACACTCAGGAGTCTCTTCCGTCATTAGATTAACATACACAAAAGTACTAAAAAAGTGTATGCAAGAGTATCCCATAAAACGCGGGCTGACAAAAGACCTTGAATCACTGGCTGCCGCAGAGCTGAAAACCTGTTTCGGTGTTGAACCGCAGAAGACCGAAAAGGGTTTCCGGATTACATTCGGTGCGCTAAAGCGGCTGGATGTATTCATCGGGGCCGGCGGGAAGAGCGTCATCATCGATACCGAATCGGACATCAGTGCCAGCGATGAGGTCATCATCGACACCAACAAGCGGTTCCGGAAATTCCTCGATGCGGTGACCGGGTTCTCGACAAAGGAACGCGTCAAGCGGGCCAAGAGCGTTGGTGGAGAATAAGTGAATATCTGGCCCCTGACCCCCAGGGGGGTCATGGGGTTGGCACCCAGCATTCCGGACGCGTTGAAGTGACGCCCCCTCAACTCCGGGGAACCGTACACGGTGATTTGGCAAAATTGCCGGGTTCCCCATGCGGATGGGGTGAGAGCGGGAATGTCCCGCCGTTTCCCCTCCGAAGTTCTCATTTTTCATGCAGTCCGGAGACTGATCGTGCAGCACTGCCCGTTCTCGGGAAATACCCATTTCAGCTGGATTAGAAGCGCTGATCAACCCGATGAGAAAAAGTGTTCTGGTTAACCCGTTGAACCCTACCTGGCGCTCCCGGGGGATCAGGCCCCCGCCGCGTGGATGTCCCCCGGTTGTGATACCTCCGATCATCTGCGCGGATACCCGGGTGCGGGGGTTACTGCCGGTATCGTTTCACCAGGCAGATCGCACCGGCCACTGAGGTGAGGGCGATCCATGCACCGGCCGGCGATTGTTTTGTTGCGGCCGGTGTTGCCGTTGCGGTCTCCGCAGCGGTCACGGTGACAACCGGGATCGTTGTTGCAATCGTTGTCACGGTTGTTTTCGGCACCGGGTTGAGCGTTGCGGCCACAAAGATCGTGTCGGAACCGGCATCAGAACCGCTGGCGCCAATGAGGGAGAGCCCGTACAGGTAACGCTGGTCCGCGACCGCGATCCTTGAACCATCTCCGCTCACGGCAAGCGTCCGTGGCATGATGCGGCTGTCGAACGAGCGCTTGGTCAGGAGGTTGCCGTTGTGATCGAAGATGAAGAGCGTGCCGTCATTGGAGCCGGCGGCAACAACCGCCCCGTTACGGGAAGTGGCAACCGCGTTTGCCCACTGGCCGATCGAGTACGTCCAGTGGGTCTTGCCGTACCGGTCAAGGCCGCGGACTGCATTGTCCTGGCTTCCGACAATGATGAGCGAGCAGTCCGCGCTGCATGCCAGATCGTTGATGTCGTCCTTTGTCACTTCAGCCTGCCAGTTCAGCACCCCTTTCCGGGTGTGCGAGGAGACGCGGATGTCCCCGGCCGTTATGATGGTAGAGCCGTCATCCGATATCCGGATATAATTGTCGAGGCTTCCCGCACGACTGTCGGTCCAGATAGGCTCAAGGTCGGGCGCGAAGAAGCGTATCCCTGCATCCGTGGTGACAACAACAAGGTCCCCCGTGGGCGCGATGGCAACCTGTTTTGCCACATCGCTTTTGTTCCTGCCATAGAAGTCGCCGTTGGTTGCCCATGAGTTGTAATTGCCCTTGTCATCCGCGGATATCACAAAGGACCCGTTTTTCGATACGGCAACGGCCTTGATCTGCCCCTCCATGTTCCGCGACCAGACCTGCGAGCCGCTGGCGTTCATGAGCGTCACGGTACTGCCCGAACTCGAAACGATATACGTCCCATCAGCACTCATGGCTGCAATGAACCCTGACTGCCCGCCCCAGTGCGTATCGCCATTCCAGCTCCGGACCAGCAGCTGGCTGCCCCCGCTGTAGACCGTGGAGGCGTCCGGGGTTATCGTGATACCGGAGAAGGTGTTGTCCGCCAGAATCGGGGATTGTTTCCAGTCGATCCCGAGACTTGTTGCAGCCGCTGTGCCGGTGAGGCATGCGGCAAGGAGAAGGAACACTGCCAGATTGCGGGTCAGGGAGCAGGAGTGCATGGACTATCCATGAATCGTATCATGCACCGGGATATCATATTTGTGGAACCCCGGGGTTATAGCAATGAACTATTGAACGGGTGCGGGAGCTATAAGGTTCCGGGATTGTTTCTGCTTATCGTATTTATCGGACAGCGCCGGGTCAAAAAAAAGATTATTCACTGATTATTGACGGCTTGAATGGCACGGCGAGCCCCTCCCTCCACATCAGCAGATTCTTATGTTTTCCGCCGGATGGATGTCAGCAGGGCAGCGCCCGTTATCGCAAGCACCGCAAATATACTGCCAACTGCTATCATGAGAGGTACGCTGGCTGAAGCCTCATTCGTTGTTGCCGGCGCTCCAGGATCCGGAACTGGCGCCATCTGGCCTGAGGCCGGTGCAGCCGGAGTTTCTGCCGGAGTGTATGGTTTTGTAGCGACCAGCCCGAATGTCGAGAGACCGTGTGGCGAAGGAGCTGTAAACGTCAGGTACCCGTTGTTGCGGTCATACCCGGCAAACGATGTGACCAGGGATTCTGTCGTGCCATCATCGTCCATCCTTACGATCTGTATGGCATCGATCCCGCCGTTCCGGGTCACCCAGTCCCGGGGAGCGGTCATAGTAATGGTCGCCGGGCCGGCTGAGGTTGTACCCGTCTTCTGGATGATCATGACGTATGCCACGCGGCTGATCTCCAGCCCGGCGAGGTGAAATGCGGTGGTAAATGCATTCAGCGTCGACTGGTCTGCATTCTGTCGGATCACGGTGGTGATCCGGGCGTCCGGTGCCGGGCGGTCATTGATCAGGGTTGTCCACGATACGGTTACCCCCGGCATATCATTGAGATCTGCGGTAAGCGGAGTGCTCGTGAGAGTCCCCAATCCGTTCACCGGCGTTTCCGCTGATGCCTCCGGTGGTGCCAGCTGGCCGGATCTCTGGAGACCTGCAGAGGGACCGGAGCTGCCTGATCCGCCTCCCCCTCCGCTGCCACTACTCCCGGAGGCTGGTGGTGCCGGGGATTGCGAAGAACCTGCCAGAGCCTGGAGTCCGGTTATGTAATTCTTCGTAACGATTGTGGAGGAGCCTGCTTCGTTTGAAACGGTCAGGTTAACGGTATAGGTCCCGATGGCAAAGGTATGCGTCGGGTTCCGGTCAGTGGCACCAGTTCCGTCTCCGAAGTCCCAGATCCAGTCGGAGGGATCATTACCGGACTGGTCAGTGAATTGTACACCCAGGGGTGCGGGTCCCGCCGTTATATTGGCAGTGAACCGGGCAAGGGGAAAATGCATAACATTTCCGGTAATGGCCATGGTACCCGCGGTCTCGCCGGAAACAACGAGGGGAATAATAAGAAACGCGAGAATTCCCATTATGAGTACGCACTTCCGGGGTGTATCCGCCTTTATCCAATGGAATGCCGTTTTATTGTTCATAGTGTCAGTCTGATATCGAACAGAAGTGATTGCTAATTATAAAATCTACTAAAAATACTGTGTACCCGGTTGCAGATTTTGTAATGGCATGTTGCAGTTTTTGCCGATTGATGTATTTGTTTTTATAATATTTTTTATTTTACGGGAGCCATCTTATCATGCCGGGCAATGACTGGGGCATGTCTTTCGAAAGGAGAAGGATGAACAATGATGTGATGAAAATGAAGAACAAACTTCTAGTTTTATGTGGCATGCTCGTTTGCATGCTGCTGATTGCGCCGGGCGTTCTTGCTCTTGATTACGGAACAGCAGAAGTATCCGGGAATCCCGACTTAGCCCTCAGTCTTACCGTGACTGGTGCATCGTTCGCATTCGGGAGTACGATGGTTACCGGGGACAATGAAAATCTGACTGCAGATACGGTGAAGGTAACCGTTGCCAGCAATGCACCCTGGGCGGTTGGCGTCCATGATGCGGAAGTAAGGGCTACCCCAGCAGGCCATATGGCAGAATGGGATGGCCTTGCGTATGTGGGCGCAACCGGAAAAAAATTGACGAATGCGCTCCAGATTGGCAAAAAAACTGATGGCGGCACCTATGTCACGCTGACCGATACATCGCTGCCGCTATGGTCAGGCGTTGCCGGGACAGTTGACAACTATCCGTGGTTCAAACAAACTATTGATCCACTGGATACGCGTGTAGCGAACGGTCATAACTACAAGATCGTAACCACGTTTACTGCAACAGCAACCTGATTATCTCTTTTTTAATCGAACCTGATGGAATACCGTACCCTTCAACGTGACTGACGCAGGGGTCATGGAGTAAAATCTCTTTGCAAATATTGCCAAAACCCCGATGTCTTATATAAACCATTTTTCTATAGTATCCATCGGGTTGACAGAGTATGCATTCTATAAGCCGATTTTATCCGTTGTTAGTGATGGGGCTCATCATTATTCTGATATGTCCGGGTTCGGTATCCGCCATCAATGTTATGGGAGCAAAGTATATGGAAACGGTAAATCCCGGGGATACCGTGACCCATATGATTACCGTCAGCACCAAATCAACGGATCCCTCCATGGATATCGTTATCGACGCATGGGGTTTTGGACAGACACCCGCTAAAAGTTATTCCTCGCTGTCTGCGGCAGATGATACCAGTCCGTACTCTGCCCGGAAATTTATCACCCTTGATACCACGTCTTTCCACCTTAACCCCGGGGAATCAAAAAAGATCAAGGCAACGATCGTTATACCCGGTGATGTCGGGGATGGCGGGCGGTATGCCATTATCTCACTCCACAATGCACCATCCCTGGATGGGACCACAGCTTACGTAACGGCAATATCCGTTCCGGTCATGATAACCATTGCCAAATCCAGTCTCATTGAGGCAGGTTCAATAACCGATATCAAAGTCGGGGAAATAGTCACCGGACAACCACTCCGGATTACCACCTCGTTAAAAAATACCGGGAACGTCCATTATTACCAGACCAGAAATACCGTGACCGTATCGGATAGCGGGGGAAACGTAATCGGCACTGCCGGCACGGAACCTTCGGTCTATGCCATTATCCCGGCTTATACGGTGGACTATGATGTCACTCTCGATCAATCGTTGTCTCCCGGCACCTATACGGTGAAATCGGAAGTGAGCCTTGAGGACGGGACACTCCTTGACTCGAAGACCTCTGCGTTTGAAGTGAAAAACAGCTACGTTGCCCCTCCGCCGGACACCAACGTCACCCTTACGCCCAAGGAATCCTCGGTCCTGGCATCGTCAGACGGGAGGATATCCATCAGTTTCCCGGCCGGGGCGGTAATCAATGACATCACGGTTACGTTAAAACCGTTCTCACGGGACCAGCTACCCACCATCCTGACGGATGCAAAAGCAGGCGGTACGTGTTTCCAGGTCGATGGTTTGTCAGGAATCCTTTCGAAGGATGCGACAATTTCGGTTAAGTATTCTGATGATGACCTGGCTGTCGCCGGCGGCGATGCATCGAACCTTGTCCTCGCGCGGTACGACCAGTCTGACAGCAAATGGACCCAGCTCACCACGAACGTGAACAAGGATACCTCGACCCTTTCTGCAACCACGAACCGGTTCAGTACCTGGGCCGTCATGACCACGACTTCGCAGCGTTCACCCTCCCAGGGGCACCAGGGGGGAATCCTTGAGTATATCCAGTCCTTCCTTCACTGGGGCTGATGTCTGCCCTCGTGAGGATTTGAATGAAAAAGTAAACCCTTTTTTCTTTGATCTCGGGAGAACTCCTGCAAATGTTAATGGTCCCGTGTTCATTTACCCTCCGCTCCGTCTCCTCTATGGGACAATGCCTGAAAAGGTACGACAAAATATACAAAAAACCCGTCTGCCGGTTTTATCCCGTTGCTCGTGAAGAACCAAAAAAGAGAGAGGAGATCAAAGACTGCCCACGGTGAGGGTTACCACGATGTGGTATACATTGCCCCCGGAAAGGCTCTGATCGGTACTCCTGACCTCCTGCTGGATACCAAGAGTATAGGGCATGCCGGACACTTCAGCCATACCGGATTGTATCTGAACGGCAGAAATGCTCGTTGTCGGTAAGTTCACATACAGATTATCTGATTTTTGTCGTACCTTAAAGGGCTCGATGAGATGAGTGACGGCATTAGCGTCCGTCATATAACCCGTGGCGTCTGCATCATAGGCCGTCACTTCCCATCCCGTTGTACTATTCACATAGAATTCAATATCGGTATTCGTCGTGGTCTCACCGGAAATGAGGGGTAATGAAACAGGTACGTTTACCAAAGTGATTTCAAATGAATCCTGAGTCACCACCGCATCGGTAACGGTCTTTGTATCCGTTGCCAGGTTTCCATCAGTAACGGTCAGGCTGACCGCGTAAGTACCCCCGGAAGTGTAGGTATGCACCGGGCTCTGAACGTTTGCATCCGTGCTGTTGCCGTCACCGAAATCCCATGCCCAGCTGACCTGACCCACTGGCGTTGAATTATCAGTAAAGATAACCGTAAGTGGTGCCGCGCCACTTGCCGGAGTGAACGTGAAATCTGCTATGGGAGCTGCGTTCACGGTAACGGTACCGAGCTTTGTTGCAGTTGCCCCATAACTATCCGTAACGGTCAGGTTTACCGTATTCACTCCTTCTGCAGAGTACGTGTTCACCGGGCTCTGGGTGGTATTGTCAATAGTACCATCGTTTTCGAAGTCCCAGGCCCAGGTTATTGTTGCTGATGGATCATGGCTGGACAGATCGGTGAAGATCACGTTGAGTGGGATCGTTCCGCTTGCCGGTGTGAGCGTGAAATCTGCAACCGGGGCCACTCGCGGCACGGGAACAGTCACCGTACTCCCGCCAAGGGTAACTGCGGTTTGCGCCAATGCTCTTCCATTCAATGTTGCACCGGCACCCAGGATAATTGCTGACGTGTCCAGAATATTTCCACAGAAAACAGAATTTGCACCAAGTCCCGTGTCGCCACCAGTGACCGCCCAGAAGATGTTATCTGCCTGTGCCCCGTTCATGAGGATAATTTTATTACTATCCCCGATAGTGAGAGCACCCGTTGTCCTGAATATCCAGACTGCATTTGCATCGCCCTGGGCGTCCAGGGTGAGATCTGTGGGGATAGTCACTGCAGAAGTCCAGGTGTAGACGCCCGGTGTGAAGTTTTGATTGGTGAGAGATCCACCCCCGACATTCACGAAGCCGTCACCACTTGAAGTTCTTCCGGTGGCATCACTGTACGCTGCTTCCATGTCGGTTACCGCTGTTGCGATAGTAGCGGGAGTGGGATCTGCATATTTAATTGTGTATACGTTTCCGGTTACGAGGGATGATGTCTTGTATACATCCGTATCTACCCCCTGTAGGGCGAATCCGGTTATTCCCCCATCCGCAGCATCCAGGCTGCTTCCCATATCTCCGGTTATCAGTGTGCCTGGTGTTGCATCTGCTGTGATTCCGGTTTTCGAGAGAATCGCAAAGTTGTCGGCCGCTGCAAGATTCACGGTTTCAGTGCCCCTCACGCCGGGAATTATTACAGCAGTCACCAGGCAGATCAACGCTACGGTAAGAACAAGGGAGAAACGTATTCCTGCATTTTTTTCCAAGCGGTTCATAGTACACTCATTACTGATCACACACCATGACGGTTCGGAGAATATACCTACCCGGCTGTTGCAGTTATTGGAGCATGTATTGCAACATCGGGACTGTCCCGTCAGGAACACAATGTCCGGAAAAAGGGGAGAATAATTGCTAGATAATGATCGCCGGCCCGAAATAGCCGGAATGCCATTCGTTTTGCAGACTCCGGATAAATCAACCTGCTCCTGTGACACCGGGGGCATAATGCATATTCCGAAATAACCCTGTGAATTTTTCAGTAGCCTGACACGAGAGTATCGTTGAAAGGTTATCCTGTGCATGGCAGGAAGAAGGCAAACCTGCCTTGTGCAGGATGAGGAAAAAAGAAAAAGAAAAATTATTCGATAATAATTGCCGGCTTGAACGGCAGTGCAGTCAGTGCCTTGACCAGGCCGCTTGCTTCTGCCTCGACAATGTGGACCGGCACCCCGAACTCCTGTTCGAGGAATGCCTTCGCGGAGTCGAAGACTGCCTGCTCGCTGATAGGCTCGCGTGCGAGCGGCTCGACAACGTACGGGGGCAGGCGGTGGATGAGGGTCGTGCACTGCCTGGCTGCATCGGGTGCCTCCTTGCCGCGTTTCCGCATGTTCTCGTTCTTCATGATCTCCTTGATCGCGTTGTTCCTGTCGCTCGCTGTTGCGATCATGCGGAAGACCTCGTGCTTCCATTCGGGAGCAAGGGCGATCGTGATGGACTTGGGCGTGATCTGGATCAGTTTCCGGATCGACTCGATGTCCTCGACCGTCCGGGCAAGGAGTTCTTCGGCCAGCTCGATCTTCTCGTTGACCAGCTTCTTGTCCGCAACCGGCCACGGGGCGAACGAGATGAGTCCTTCTCCTGCCATCTCTTTCCAGAGGTGTTCGCCCGTGAACGGGATGAACGGGGCAAGGAGCCGGGTCCAGACCGAGCAGAGGGTGTGGAGATCCCTGCTGCCATCGCAATCCTTCGGCATGCGCCGGCGGTACCACTTCAGGTCGGTCTCGATCCCGAAGTATGCCTCCTGCAGGGCCTGCCGGGTCTGGAAGTTGTCCAGCGCCTCGGTGGTCCGGGTAATGTGCTCCTGGAGCCGGCTCATCAGCCAGCGGTCGATGTCGTGCGGCTCGCCGCCCGCGTCCTTTATCTCCATCACGGTGT
>Ga0172381_10004801_pt1 | contig 13873 bp, 13 predicted proteins | sample Leawel6488metaG_FD_119754 | JGI IMG/M metagenome (GOLD analysis project Ga0172381, IMG submission 119754) | Leachate microbial communities from a municipal landfill in Southern Ontario, Canada - Leachate well 64-88 metaG | ecosystem: Engineered > Solid waste > Landfill > Unclassified | place... | reverse complement strand
CGGGCCTTGGTAACCAATGGTATGCGGGGATTACGCAAAAATCTGCTGACTAAAAACGGGAAATTCTCAACACCCCATGCCCAACGCCGTTTCTGCTTGTACTGAACCCAGAGCGTTTTTAAAAAGTTGCTGCTGTACGCGGCGTCCATCGAAACTGTCGTGTACAAAGGGACGACCCGGTAATCGCCGTTGAAATGAAGGAACGCCTTCCAATAAACAACCGAATCGTCCGAGATCATATCAACGGGCCAGTAGCCGATGTCAACCAGCGTCTTAAAAGACATGCTGTGGCTGGAAAAAGTGACGAATTTCTCCAAGCGCATGCTTTCTATCATCTGGCAAAACGACGCGCTTGTTTCGATGAGTCGCGCGAACGCCGGCGCGTACCAGATATTATTGTTATATACGGGAACCGGCTGGTAACTCGCTTGATGCGGTTTAGGAGAGGTCAGGAAATGATACGAGAGACACCCGAAATATTCCCCGTCAACGCACGTATCGGCGTCAAAACATGACACAATAACCTTGTCAAGCGGGATCCCTTTAGACTGCAGGAACTCCTTCGCCTGCCTGGCCGCCCATGTCGCGTTAGCGCCCTTAAGGCGCTTCTCTCCGGCGCGATTATCCGGATGGAACACGGTCAGAAAATCGAAAAACTCGCCCCGGTACTCCTTATTAAGCGCGCCCGCATGTTCGGCTGCCGGCTTATACCGTTCCTCGAACGCCATCACAACGCACATCTTATTCTGCGGGTAATGCGTCTCTTTTAAAGCCTCCAGGGACGGCCGCAGGATATCGAGCCCTTCTTTATACACAGGGAAGATGATCACATGGTACAGCTCAGCCCAGCGTTCAATTTTCTGGCACGATCTGAGCCAGTTTCTGTTGCGCTGCTTGGCCAGCTGGCGGTTCGCCATCACCAGCAATGTTGTCAGATAAACCGTACGGATGATCCAGTAAAAATCGAAAACAATGATAAGGATGGCGCAGTACACAGGTTTGGCTATCGCCAGGCCGACAAAAAACGCGATAATACTCCACGAAAGAGCGCCTGGGAGCATTTCCAGAAAACGAATGACGCGCCGGTTATGGTTTTTTCCCATCTTTTCTCTCTTCGGGGCGCCTGTCGAGCATATTCATACGCTGCTCCAGGCCTTTCAGGGTAATAAAATCAGGTAAGGAAAAAGGATATATGCGATTGCGCATTTCCAGCCGGTAAAGGTTGTCGTATACGTTGCCGTCAGGAGCTTCCTGCGCGTCCATAAAATACAAACTGTCCGAATGCGCGTCATAAAAACCGGAGGCATTGCGATTTGCCAGATTGACCAGCGTTACGGGGATCGCGTTTTCGCGGGTCTCACAGATCAAGATCCGCCGGCTGCAGATCAAAATGATATAATAGCTGTCCGCATACCAAAACACATCGTTTATCACATCCGAAGGGAAATTTAAAATGATCGCGCTCCCGGAATCCCTGCCTTTTTTACCCTGCGGCATTGTAACAATACCCACCTGGCGCGCATTGAAATAAAACAGCCGGGTTTTGTCAGGGGATATCTCCCATTTCTTGGGCGGAGGTATGATAGGCAAAAAGGAACAAACCTGTTCAAAATGGCCGCCTTCCAGATCGGAGCGGTACACCGCGTTTTCATCCCGGTTTACGTAGTACAGCGAAGATCTTGTTTCATCGCGCCAGAAAAATGATATCCTGTCCCTGTTTATCTGCTTTATGTCCGGCCGCAAAGGGAAAAGGATGATCTTCTCGAGACGCGCAACGCGCCCCGCGTCGACTCCGATCTCGCCGATATAAGGATAATACCCTTCCAGTTCCAGCGTAACGGTATATCTGCCCGGAAGAAGCTCAGGAACAGACATGGGCGTTTTATCCGGCAAGGCCTGTTTATCCAGCGTAACCGATGCGCCCGACGGCTGCGTGCGAATAGAAATAATGCCCGTCTTTGTGAACTTGAAGCTGCGGCGGTCGAATTTATAGCTGAAGGCAAACGCCAGGATGAACGGCAATCCTATGAGGAACGCCGTAACGCTCGCATAATAAAGAACGGTTCTTATTTTTTGGTCGACAGACACTGTTTTACGATCCTTTCCTGCTCCAATAATAATTTCTTTTTCCGCGGACCGAACACATACCCCCCCGGTGTTTTATCTCCGGCGATGACCCGGTGGCAGGGGATAATGACCGGCCACGGATTGCGTTTCAGGATCTGCCCGACCGCCCTGCACGCCCGAGGGCTGCCGGCCCTGGCCGCCACCCATTGATACGACCGAGTTTCACCTATGGGGATCTTACTGACGATCCTGTATACCTTCCGGGCGAATGGCGTCATGCGTCAAATGTCTTCTTTTTATGCAACAGGTGATGATACGCTCGCGCGAAACGATGCGCTTCATCCCTGACCCTGCGGATCAAGTTCAACGCGGGGGTATCGCGCGCGAGCCGGATCGGTTTATCCTTACCCTTAATATACAGGTTCTCGTCCTCTTTTGCAATACTTAACAGAGCGCGATCAAGCCCCAATCCCGACAACGCGCGCTGAACAGCGAGCAAATGCTGTTTGCCGCCGTCTATCAATATCAAATCCGGCAATTCCAGATTTTCTTTAACCAAACGCGCGTATCTGCGCCGCACGACTTCCTGCATCATCGCGTAGTCGTCGGCTCCGGTCACGGTATTTATCCTGAATTTGCGGTAATTGCGCTTATCGGGGACACCTTTATAAAAACTGACCATGGCACCCGTGGCCTCCCGGCCCGATATATTCGAAATGTCGAATCCTTCGATGCGCAAGGGCATAGCTTTCAGCCCCGCGAGATTTTTGAGATCCTCCAGCTCGTCCGCGCTGGTAAAATGGACTTTATCCCTGCCTATCGCGGACAGCGCGAAAATACGGTCGCGCAATTTTGCCGCGTCCTCGAACCGCCGCGCCTGGGCGGCCTCGCGCATCTCAAACGAAAGTTTATCGATGAGCTTCTCGTATTTTGAGTCGAGGAACAACCTGATATCTTTGATGATCTCCGCGTATTGCCTCCGGCTGATACGGTCCGCGCACGGCCCAGGGCAGAGTTTCAGCCTGAAATACAAACACGGTTGCGCGGGCATCGCCGCGCAGGTGCGGAAGCCAAAGATCTTCCTGATCACCTTCAAGGCTTGACGCAGGATCTTTGAATTCGCGTACGGGCCATAGTATAGCGCCTTATCTTTCTCCTGTTTGCCCTGATCTTTATTGCGGCATATGGTTATAACCGGGAACGGGTCTGCGCTGATCTTGATCAGCGGGAATGATTTGTCGTCTTTTAAACTAATATTGTACTGCGGCTGCTTCTCTTTTATCAGCGAGGCTTCCAGAAGCTGCGCCTGGAATTCGGTCGGCGTCAGGATATATTCCAGGTCGGCTATGCGCGACACCAGCGCCTGGGTTTTCGCCGACAAATACCGGTTAAAATACGACTGCACTCGCCTTTTCAGTATCCTGGCCTTCCCGATATAAATAATATTGCCGGCAACGTCTTTATAAATATAGACGCCCGGGGCTTCAGGCAGCGAATCGACTTTTTTCTTAAGGCCGGTATCCATCATAATCCTTGCTGCGGAGCGCGACGTGGTCTGTTGGAGCGCGCTTCGGAGGGGCACACGGACGATGTGACGCGGGAACAGGCCGCGCCATGCAGACCGCCGGAACGCTATGTACGGATCTTAAATAACTTACCTATGTTCCTGACCTGTTCGATCTTGAGCACAATACACATAATAAAATAGGCCGCCGCCGCGCAGATTATCGGCAAGAGGAGATCGACAATACGGACCAGCAGATGATTGTGCAGCGGAAAGTGATATGTCGAAGCTATAAAGCAGACCTCTCCCATGACAATACTGGCGCACAACACCCGGAGCGTAAATTCCATAAGACCGCCGACCTGCAAACCTCCGAGTTTCTTTCGAAGCATCATAAAGAGGATAAAAAAACTGATAATGCCCGAGAGAGACGTGGCGAGAGCGAGGCCCGCCAGCTTCATAGGGAACATAAGAACCGCGTTCAAGCCGATATTAAGGATCAGGGCGATCCCGGCGACTTTCGTCGGCGTAACCGTATCCTTAAGCGCGAAATAGCCGCATTGCACGATCCGGGTTGCTCCGAACGCGAACAAACCGATGCTATAGAAAAACAACGCGCCTGACGTGATGCCTGTCGAATACGAATTAAACCTGCCCCCTTCAAAAAGAGAAGATACGATCGTCTTCGATAACACCATGAACCCGACAGACGCAGGCACCATGACAAAAAGTACCGAACGCAGTCCGAATAAAAGAGTTTCCTTGAGTTTCGCGTAATCCTCCTCAACGGCCTGACAGGAAAGCGCGGGCAGCATGGCTTGGGACAACGAATTCCCGAAAACCCCAAGGGGGAATTGGATCAGCCGGTATGAAAAATATAACGCCGCGACCCCGCCTTCTCCAACGATCCAAAACAAGGAGCCGAAGATCGAATCTACGAAATTATTCAACTGATAGATCGCGGAACTGAATACGCGCGGCGCCATCAATGCGCCGATCCTCCGCACAGCGGGATGATCGAATTGCCCGTTAAAACGGAACCTGAAACCCTTGCCATACAAAACCGGCACCTGCACGGCGAGCTGAAGGATGCCGCCGATCAGAACGCCCGTTGCCAGGCCTTTTACGCCTTCGCCCCAGACAAGCGCGCAAACAATAATCGATATATTCAGCAGACACGGCCCGAAAGCTGGAAGAGCGAAATGACGCAAAGAATTCAGGATGCCCATGCAATACGCGGTAAGGCCAATAAGCAATATATAGGGAAAAATAAGGCGGTTCAATGCCACCGTAGCGCTGAATTTGGCGGGATCTGCCGTAAAACCTGGAGCTATGAGACGCACGAGAACAGGGGAAAAAACAATACCCAAGACCGTTATCGCGGACAAAACGACCAAAAGCACGTTCATCAGCGTATTTGCCAGTTCCCAGAACTCTTCTTTCGTCCCTTTTGCAAGATATTCGCTGAAAACCGGCACTATCGCGGCGTTAGTCGCCCCCTCCCCAACCAGGTCGCGGAATAAATTAGGGATCTTAAACGCGATAACGAACGCCTGCGCGTACAGATATACGCCAAAAAGCCTCGCTATGACGATATCGCGGATAAAACCTAGGATCCGGGACGTTACGGTGGCGAGCGCCATCACCCCCGCGGACCGCGCGATACCATGATTTGAATCTTTTGTGCTTTTATCTATTGACATATTGTTAAATCTATGTTATTCTTTCCACCTGACTTTAAACTAATTTACCGAGAAGGAGTTACCATATGGCTAATCGTCGCGCTGCTGTAAAATCATTGCGTGTTGACGCAAAAAGACATTCCCACAATCAAACGATAAGGCGTGAACTCAAGAAAACACTGAAAAAGTTCCAGGTCTTATTGAGTGAAAAGAATGCCGCGGAAGCGAAAACATTATTCAAAAAAGTTGCGTCGTTGCTCGACAAGGCTGCGAAAAAGCGCATTATTCATTCAAATACCGCCAACCGCAACAAATCCCGTCTAGCGAAACGCTTGCTTAAAACAGCATAAACTCACCACCAACCGCTCAAGAGCGAATGCAGGCTTGAGCATGCTGGTTTTTATAGCGAGATCGCATTCCAAAAGCAGCTTATTAAGCTTGCGCATCGCGGCGATATCGGCCGCATTCCGGGACAACCCTGCCCTCAATCCGCCCAGAATAAGCTCGGGTTTCTGGCCGTTTTTAAGCAATTGGTGAAGGATATTGAGGCTCGCCGCCGGCTTTCCGGAACGTATTTCATCCGCAAGAGCGAATGTCGTCTTATGTATTTCTTGCCGGAACTGCAGGGTCGTCGCGTGCGCGCTGACGATCGCGCTGAACCTGTCTTTCCTGTCAAATGCTTCCATCTCCAGCACTAATATGACCGCCGGATTGGGCGACTGCACATATTTCTCCAGATATTCCTTACAATCTTTCTTCAAGGCCGACGCCTGCTTTATCACTACCATCCTGTGGCCGGCTGAAACAGCCATATATAACAACTTCTCCTGCAGATCTTGCAGTATCACATCCTTGGCATAAACGGTATCAAGATTGAATTGCTCGGTTAAAACGGAAAGATACTTGGATTTTATCTCTTTAAGCGCTTTGTCTTTGGCGGGAACATCATGGCCGGTAACCAGATATATGCGGTCTTTCTTTACCATTCTTCCACAACGCGGGCGACGATCCTGCGGGCCAGGTCATCGAGTGCGACTTTAATCGCGGCATCTTCTGATTTCTGCGCGGGGAAATACGTCGTATCTCCGGTGAAACCATTTTCCTCCCACAGCAATTTATTCTCTTTTTTATCCCATAAACTGATGTTGACCACCAGATTAAGCCTGTATTCCTCTACATCGTCATTATCCTTGTAACGCAGCGGGTCGCGCCGGAATTCCACAAGCTCACCTTTCAATTCCAGATCCGATGTATCCACGCCTCCCGGTTTCATGTTGCCGTCAAAAAGGAACTTATTGGTCAGCGTCTTTGTAATATCCGTTTCAAGACCGGGCCGATATATCCTGTATTTATTTCCCACATCGGTTTCCTGGGTTATGTCTATACTGCTGTAAAAAGGCGGGACGTGCACCGTATGGTATTTACTCGAGATCGCTGAACGCGTAGTATAACCGCATCCGGCTGACAGGGACATGGCGCACGCGAAACAAACCGATATAACGCACAGGGCTTTTTTTACTATCATTTCTTTGTCCGCCTCTCTATGATCGCCAGCCTCTCGGTCGATTTAACCGCCCAGAGAGAATCGGGATTATTATCAATTACATCCTGATAGTAGATCCGCGCGGCCTCCCAGCTTTTTTGTTTTTCATAGAACAATCCCGCGCTGAAAGAGCTTTCCGCTTCCTTTTCGCTTAAAACTTTGATATGTTTCTCCGCTTCCTGTGTCAGAACCGCGTCAGGATGATCGCTGACAAATTCCTCAAATTTCTGTTTGGCTTCCCGCGTCGCGCCCTGATCGTATTCGGGCGACTTTGAAACGCTGGCCCGCGTCACCGCGAGTTGGAACTTCGCCGGGCCGGCCCACTCGCTGTCCGGATAACTCGTCACCACCTTGTTAAAAGCCTCTTCAGCCTCATAATACCTCTGTTGACTTTTAAACACAAGGCCCAGTTTGTACTGCGCCTTAGGCGCCAGAGGGCCGTAGGTAGAATTCTCTACGACTTTCGTAAAGATCTCGATGGCGGGATGATCCACCGGAAGCGCCATGCCAAAGGCCTTGCGCTTCGACCCTGCCATAAACTCCTCGCCTATCTTGAACTCACGTTCATTGATCTCGCCGATACGCTCCGAGAAAGGATATTTATCTATCACTTTCTGATATGCCAGGAACGCCTCATACAGATTGCCCTGGGTTTCATCGATCACGCCGATGCAATACTGGGACTCGGCGGCCTCTATAGCTTTGGGATAACTTTTTATGAGTTTCTTCAGCTCCTTTTTGGCTTCCTCGTAGTTCTTTTTTTCAAGCAACAGTTTGGCAAATTCCAACTGCCCTTGCGGCGTAGACTTCACTTCGGTCTTTGGATTGATGAATTTGCCTGTTTTCGGAGTCCAGATCCAATATGCGTGCGCCGGAGTGCTGATAAAAACAAAAGAAATTATTAACGCGATAATGTATGGCTTCATAGTATAAGTACTTTAACATACGCCTTAACTTTTGTCAATTGTATTAAGGGAACCGCGCGTACGCTCCCGGGATCCGGATAAGAAAACCGTTAAACCACAGCAAAAACACAATAAGAGCTTCGCTCACAGAAGCAAAACTGCTTGCTAAACAAGGACATAGAAATTCTACAACGACAAGGCCCGCGCCGCAGAGAGTAATAAAAGAAGCGATCACCGGAATAAAAATATTGGCAAAGACGGTTATCGGAGCGATGATCCTGAAATAATAAACGATAAACCCCGCTGTACCCAGCCACGCGGATAAAGAAACAATGCTCAAACCAGCCATCCAGCGTAATGGGCGTATGCGGATATTATCCGCGTGGACCAGCTTCTCGATACCCGGAGACAAGGAACATATCGCCAAGACTGAGGCAAATGACAATTGGAAGCTCGCGTCGTATAGCTCTGCCGGAATAAATACCAGAATGGCGAACGCGGACAAACTCAACGCCTGGAATGTGCCCGGAACCCGCCGCACATACCAGCCGGACATGAAAAATATCCCCATAACCGTTGCCCTCACAACCGGGGGTGACGCGCCTGTCATGACGCAATAAAGCACAAGCGCTGGAACAATAACCGCCAGCCTGACCACCCGGTTCAAACGCATGATTTTTAAAGAAAGGGCGAGAATACCCGCGACTATGCTGACGTTGAATCCACTCACGACAAGGATATGCACTGTCCCGGATTTAATCATATCCTTATATACAGACCGGGGAATATCGCTTTTGTCTCCCAGCAGCATAGCGCCCATTATGGCTGCCGCTACGGGAGACATATGGGCACGGATCTTCTCCTGGATCTGCTTTTTCATCCTCAAAGGCCGCATATCGGTTCCCAGATGAAAACGGCTCGCCATCCTCCGGATTCGCCCCGGAGACCTGACCCGCAGGATCGCGTAAATACCTTTTCTCTTCAAAAAATCGTTGCTACTGACGCGGCGGAAACCGCGGAATCCGGAAGGGGAACTAAGCGTGCCGCGTATTTCGACAGAATTTCCGTGCTCAAGAGGCATCGCGCCATTCAAAAACACCAACACCGGCCCGCTGCAATCGTACGAATATCCGCCTGTAACCAGACGTTTTGTCTCGAGATAAAACGTGGTGCGAGAACCGTTTTTTTCGGGGGCGCTTGCCACGCGGCCGATAATAACGCACTCGCTTGCTATTGACCTCGGAACAAAATGACGGATATGATTCGGCGGTTGCGTGCCGCTGTTTAACATGCACGCGGAACCGCAAAAGAATACCCCTAAAGCGAGCGTAGCGGGCGCAACCCTATTCTTGCGTATGAAGCACACGCAGAGCGCGCAGCAAAACGCCGCTATCGCCCAGGCGACAGGGAACGTAATACGCGCGCGGGATGCGAACAAAATACCTAAGCTGAAATACAAGGTAACCCAAAAAAAAGGGCTGCTCATATATCATTCAACGCAAATAGTTCCTTTTATCCTGTCATAACGCGAGCCGCTTAATCCCTTAACCTTGCGCAAGGTTTCGATATCGGAAAACGGGCCGTTAACACCGCGATATTCTATAATACGCTGCGCGATGATATTGCCGATACCCGGGATCTCCGTCATTATCTCTTTATCGGCAGCGTTGATATTGATCTTGCCGTAAGACGTATCCAGACATAAGGTCGCGCGTAAAGGCGCGCATCGTTTGCGCGCGTAGTCTATCCCCAGGCCTGACAATAGAACAACCGTGAGGAATAACACAACATGACGTTCCTGTTTGGTTAAAGGTAAAATCGCGGGCCTCCTTCCCGTCCGCCCTAATAGACGCGCGGATAACAGATATCTCGCTGTTTTTGGGATAATAAAAAACACCGTTCTTGATTGCTTCTTCAGAACGGTGCTCGCATCCGGGATTAAAAATCCGGGACTATCTAAACCCGCTATTTACCCAACGCTCGAATAACAACAGTTGCCGTAAAGAAAACTAAAAGCGCACCGCCCAAGCCCGCGAGCGCCGAAAAAAGATCTTTTCTGCCGAGGATATCGCGCGCCGAGCCCAAAGGAGTTTCGCATGCCGTACACGTCTTATAAATAGCTGTATGATACGCCATGCATTTAGGGCACAACTGTGTATAACGCTCTTCCATAAAACGCCTCTTTTCCAGTTCTTAACATGGATATGGATACTTAAAATATACCCTGATTTTATCCATAATCAAGAGGCCTTGAGTTATTTTTTGAAAGCGATTTCCAGGGAAGAAAACGCGTTGTTTACGCGCTTGCGCACGTCATTCAGCCAGGACGCCCGGTCTCGCGGGGAACTGGTTACTATAACGCGGTACATTTTTCTGCGGAAACCCGAAACGCCGCAGAATGTCAGGGTGTTTTTCCAGATCGTCTGGAGCGGATCGCCCAGGACTTCCTTTTCTCTTTGTGCCGGGGTATCGGAGGTATTGAAGATAAGGACCGTTTTAATATTGTTTAACAGCTCGATCGGCAATCCGGCCGCGCCTTTCGCGCCCGGGGGAAAATCATACGCGACGCCGACGCGCAGCACGCGGTCGACCCACCCTTTAAGGATTGCCGGCGGCTCTCCCCACCAATTCGGATGAATGATCACGAGGCCGTCCGCTTTTTTGATCTCGGAACAATGCGTTTGAATATACCGCGGGAGCCTGGCGCCCTTTTTGATCTCCGTTACAGGCAGAACAGGATCGAATTTCTCGCTGTACAGATCGTGGAAGAAAACGGTATGCCTGCCGCGTTTCAGCTCAGCCACGGCTGTCCGCGCGATGGCGGCGTTAAAGCTGCGGGAGGATGGATGGGCGAGGATAACGGATATTCTCATACCACGATATTGATGATTTTATTCGGGACTACGATAAACTTCCTGATCGGCTTGCCGGATATCCAGGGCGTTAATTTCTCCTCGGAAAGACACAACTCTTTTAGGGCGCCTTCAGCCGTGTTGAGAGCCACATCGAGCTTCGCGCGGACCTTGCCGTTCACCTGCACCACGATGGCGATCGTATCCTCGACGAGCAACGCCGGGTCGTAAACAGGCCACGCGGATGTCGAAATCGAAACTGTATTCCCCAGGAGCTGCCAGAGTTCTTCGCAGAAATGCGGAACGATCGGCGCCAGAAGGACAACCAGCGTTGTAAACACTTTTTTGTCTGCGCCGGATTGATAAATGGCGTTCACCAGCTCCATCATGCTTGCGATGGCCGTATTGAATTTAAAATGCTCATAATCTTCCGACACTTTCTTAACGGTCTTATGGAGCGCCTTGACGACATCGGCAGACGCCGCTTCTTTAAGATTGTCCTGAATACGCCAGACGCGGTTCAAGAACCTGTACGCGCCTTCCATGCCCCGATCGTCCCATTCCAATTCGGCTTCAGGCGGAGCCGCGAACAGGATGAACAGCCGCAGGGTATCGGCGCCGTATCGCTGGATCATGGAATCAGGGTCGACTATATTTCCCCGGGATTTCGACATAACCTCGCCGTCCTTGAGCACCATGCCCTGCGTCAATAGCCGCGTAAACGGTTCGTCATATTCAACCATGTTCAGATCCTTGAAGAATTTTGTAAAAAAACGGGAATACAGCAAATGCAGGATCGCGTGTTCGATGCCGCCGATGTACTGGTCGACCGGCATCCAGTACTTCGCTTCTTTGACGTCGAACGGCGCGGTTGTTTCGCGCGGGGAACAGTATCTCAGGAAATACCACGATGAATCGAAGAATGTCGCCATGGTATCGGTCTCGCGCCGTGCCGCGCCCTTACATTTCGGACACGTACAATTGACGAATTCAGCGACTTTCCCCAGGGGACTTCCGCCCTCTCCGGTAAACGGCGCGTCCGCGGGGAGCTTAACCGGCAGATCTTCATAGGGAACGGGAACCGCGCCGCATTTCTGACAATAGACGATCGGGATCGGCGTACCCCAGTAACGCTGGCGGGAGATCAGCCAATCGCGCAATCTCCAATGAGTCTGGATTTTGCCAATGCCCTTCTTCTCCATCCATTCCGCGATCCGGGCCTTTGCGTCCTCGTTCCTCAATCCGTTAAATTCGCCTGAATTAACCTCAAGGCCGACGCCTTCATAAGCTTCTTTCATGCTATCTGCGGGGACGGGATCGACGCCCGCTTGCTGGATAACGATACGCATTGAGAGTCCGTGTTCTTGGGCGAACAGGAAGTCCCTCTGGTCATGCGTCGGGACCGCCATGATAGCGCCGGTGCCGTATCCCATAAGAACATAGTCCGCGATCCATATGGGAATAACCTCATTATTCGCCGGGTTTATCGCGTATGCCCCGGTAAACACGCCTTCTTTTTTCACTTCAGAGGACGCGCGGGCAATGCTGCTTTCTTTCGCCACTTTCGCGATGAAGCTGCGCGCCTCTTTCTCCTGAGGCTTACCTTTGATCAAATCGCCTACGAGCGGGTGCTCAGGCGCCAATACGACGTACGTGGCGCCGAAGATCGTATCAACACGCGTCGTGAAAACCGGCAAAGGCGCGCCGGTTTCTTTCACCTTGAAAAATATCTCAACACCCTGGGACTTGCCTATCCAGTTGGTCTGCATGGCGATAACGCGTTCTGGCCACTGCGTCAATTGCTTAAGGTCCTCTAACAACCGTTCCTTATACGCGGTGATCCGCAGATACCATTGGTCGAGTTCTTTTTGCTCAACAAGACTATGGCATCTCCAGCAGCCGCCGTCTATCACCTCTTCATTAGCCAATGTTGTCGCGCATGACGGGCACCAGTTCACCCCGGAAGCTTTTTTATACGCCAGCCCCTTCTCTACCATCTTCAGGAATATCCACTGGTTCCACCTGTAATAATCCGCGTCGCACGTTGAGACTTCGCGTTCCCAGTCGTAGGAAAAACCCATTTTCTGCAACTCGCGTTCCATTTCCTCAATACACTTATGGGTCCAGGCATCGGGCTTGGTCTTATTCTTTATGGCGGCGTTCTCCGCGGGCTGCCCGAACGCGTCAAAACCCATAGGATGCAGCACCTGGAAACCTCTCGCCTGCTTATAACGGCTGAACACATCGCCGATAGTATAATTCCGCACATGGCCCATATGGATCTTGCCGGACGGATACGGGAACATCTCAAGGCAATAATATTTAGGGCGGTCGGACACGCTCCGGGCCCGAAAGCTATTATGGCTTTTCCAGAACCGCTGCCATTTAGTTTCGATCTCTTTAAATACGTATTCCATTATTACCCTTTTCTCGTCCCTCGCGGGGTTACCTGCCCCATAAGCCGCTTAACAACAAACAAATTCGATTTATCCGCGGTGGCGCTGTCCTTGGGCGTTTCCAGAATAAACGCGGCGTGCGCCAGACGCGGGTCACGGATCATGCGCCTGAAACCGTCTATTCCAATATTGCCTTTGCCTATATGTTCGTGCCGGTCGCGGTGGCTGCCCAGGCCATCGCGCGTATCATTCAGATGCACAAGCGACAAGCGCTTCAAGCCTACGGACTGCTCTATTTCCTTCATCAACCGGGCATACCCTGTTTCCAGGGACAGATCGTACCCCGCCGCATACGCGTGACAGGTATCAAGACACACGCCTATACGATCTTTCTGTTCTATCTTATCGATAATAACGGCGTGATGTTCAAAAGAATATCCCAGCCATGAGCCCGCTCCGGCGGTATTCTCCAGCAGGATCTTTACCGGAGAACCTTCGGTCAGTTCCAGTATCCTGTTCAACGCTATAGAGATCTTCTTCAGCCCCCTTTTCTCGCCTGACTTCTTATGGCTGCCCATATGTGTGACCATATACTCAGCCCCCAGCGCGCGCGCTTCCCGCATATCCTGAACATGCGCGGTAATAGAACCGCGGAACAGGCCATGCAAAGGGGACGCGAGATTTATCAAATAAGGGATATGAATGAAAACTTTTTCGATACCGCTGGAAGCTCTTCGCCGCCGGAACTCCTCTATATCCCTGGCTTTAAGTTTCGTTCGGCGCCATTGCCTGGGATCCCTGGCAAAGATCTGCATGGCGGTACAACCAAGCTCCTGCGCGCGCGTTATTGATTCGTAGATCCCGCCGGCAATCGATACATGTATTCCAAGCAGCATAATGCACAATTGTAACACACGGGGGATT
>Ga0172381_10004800_pt1 | contig 13877 bp, 28 predicted proteins | sample Leawel6488metaG_FD_119754 | JGI IMG/M metagenome (GOLD analysis project Ga0172381, IMG submission 119754) | Leachate microbial communities from a municipal landfill in Southern Ontario, Canada - Leachate well 64-88 metaG | ecosystem: Engineered > Solid waste > Landfill > Unclassified | place... | reverse complement strand
TTCGCCGTCAACCTTCGCGCCTACGCTGTTGCTGCTGTCCGAGAAGGGGCTGCACAAGGTGCTGATGCTGACGCGGCAGCCCGCGGGGGATCGGATGCGGGACTGGTTGGCGGGCGAGGTGCTCCCCCAGATCGTGCGGGACGGGCACTTCGCGCCGGACCGGAAGGTGGTGGGAGGTCAACTGACGGGTGGGAGCGTGGCGTTGGCGCGGGTGAACGTGGCGCAGACGCGGGCGGATGCGGACCTGCGGCGGGCGGAGGCGGCCCTGGTGCGCGCTACCGCCATGGGGCGCAACGCGGAGACGCGCGAGCGGCAGTTCCTGCTGCGGGAGCGGCAGGCCAAGATGCGGGCGCACGAGAGCGCGGGCCGGGCGCGGCGGGAGGCGGGTCTCATCACGGAGGAGGAGTTCAGCGAGTACATGGTGCACGCGTCCGAGTTCGTGGTGGAAGGGCGCATCGCGCGGATGAGCGGCAACGATCCCCATGCGCCGTGGAGGCGTGCGAGCGACCTGGAGCGGATGTGGAACATTCCTGCGCAGACGATCGGCAAAGCGGCGGTGGCGCTGGGGTTGCGGGGCAACATCCCCGGCATGGTGCGGGAGGTCATGGGGCGCTGCCAGAACTCGGGAGGGTCGGTGGTGACGTACGAGTACAGCGTGCAGGCGCAGGAGAAGATCCACGCGCGGCTGATGCAGGATCGGAAGGGGAAGGAGTCCTAGGGCAGCCAGTGGTGCGCAGGTGTGCGCGATTGTATTTTGTTGACAAACACGACAAAGAGGCGTATGTTGAGAGGGAGATGCACGCTGTTGGTAGCGTGCTGGGATGCGCCAGTGAAGGTGCAACAACACAGGAGGATGAGATGACGGAGTCGAAGAGGGAACAGACGTCGGAGGAGCGTGCGCTGTTGGAGGCGTGCAAGGTAGACCTGGAGGGTGTCCGGCAGGCGGTGCGCCATGTGGGGCTGTCGCGGCTGGATGCGCTGACCGACGTGCTGTGCGCGCGCACGGATGCGTGGGCGCTGCAGATGGAGCAGGAGGAGAAGGAAGAGCCCATGACGGAGGAGGCGGCGCGGCAGCGGGAAGCGTTCGAGGAGGTGCCGAAGATGCTGCGTACCCCGATCGCGCGGATCGTGGAGAAGATCACGGGGGTGCCGGTGTCGCTGGACGCCATCATGGGCGGCCACAAGAGGACGTTCGCTCCGGCGACCATGGTGGTGCTGGAGCGGAACGTTGGGGTCTTCGAGCCCGGTGCCGTCGTGTTCGTGCAGGAGAGCGGCCGCATGGGGTACGGACTCCTGGCGGAGGGGCAGGAGAGCGGCGCGGGCAGCATCGATGGCCGCGATCTGCCTCCGTGGCAGGCGGGCGACCATCGTCCGGCGACGCGGGAGGAGATCCGGGGGGCGCTGTCGGAGTTCCTGTGCGACCCCACGCTCGGCATGTTCGGCGGGCTGAAGATGCTGGGGATGATGGTCGCATGCGACGGCATGGTCATGTTCGAGAGAGGCGAGATCAACGACGACTAGCGATGGGGTGAGGAGATCGCGCCCACGGGGGATCGCATCTGTCGTGGGCGCCCAGATGGAGCAGATATAAAGGAGGAGTGATGGGAACGCATGTGAGCAAGGGGCGGAGTGTCGTGCCGAGTAGCTCTGCGCAGCGGAGGGCGGATGCGGTGCTGCGGATGGATCTGTTGCGGATGGAGCGTCAGTCGGAGCAGCGGGAGCTGGAGGGGGTGGAGCTGCGCCATCTGATGGCGCGGGTGCTGACGGACGATCCGGACGCGCAGCGGGAGTTGCGGGATCTGTCCGTGGAAGAGCTGGGGATCCGGTGTCAGCGGGCGATCGATCTGCGCCGGGGGGCGGAGGAGGCGCGGGCGACGGACATGCAGTGGCGCAGCCGGGCGCGCACGATGCACTTCATGGCGACGCAGGACGCCCTGCGGTGGGACGTGCTGGCGCGGGCGACGAGCACGACGGCGGCGCTGTCGCGGGCGGTGTGGAACCTGCTGGGGGAGTGGGATCGGGATCACCCGACCGGGCCGGTGTTGGCGGTGTGCCCCGCGTGTGGTGCGGTGCGCCAGATCGATGCGGCGGGGAAGGGCGGGGTGATGCTCTGCGCGAGGTGCGAGGTGCGGCATCCGACGCAGTGGGAGAAGCCATAGGCGCACACGTGTGCGTGAAGAGGTGGGACGATGGGCGAGAAACCGATTGAGGAGACTACAACAGCGCAGCGGGTGCGGTTTGCACTGCGGATCTCGGAGCTGGAGGCACAGCTGGCTGAGATCGTGAAGGATCGAGACAACTACAAGGCCATTGCGGCCGAAGGGCGCCAGGCAGGCCGTGCGGAGGCCGTGGCGATCTTCTTGGAGCAGGAGGCCGAGAGCTTCCCGGATGCGGACGAATACACTCACCGGCAGTCATTACCATCTGGCGACTACACATGTTCGTGGAATGCCAAGGCTGTGAGAAAGCTCTTCGACGTGTCAGAGGATGGGACGGACGTGTTGACGTCGCGGCTGGATTTTGTCGACGGCATGTACTGGGAGTTGCAGGGCGATAGGATGGATTTGGAAAGCGCGCAACAGCGAAACACACAAAACCTACAGCAGGCGTATGAGGAGCGGGACGCCGCTTTGGCACGGGCGTCCGAGGCTGAACTCGCGGCGAACAACTTGGTCGCTGTGCGTCGATCCGTCGAGGAGGAGCTGGACGCGCTGCGGAAGCGTGTTGAGAACCATGCCCTGGCGATGGAGTGCACCCCCGCCGCTGCGCTGTCCAAGATCGCCGACGCGATCAAGGCGCCACTGCAGTGCGGCCATGGCCTCGACTGCTGGGACGAGGATCGGGAGATGTGCGTTTGGTGCGCCCTCTCCTCCGCCGAGGAGCAGAAGGATCAGTTGCGTCATGATCTCGATGTGGCAGCCAACACGGTGGAGGCATTCTTTGAGGGGGACGATCGACTCGCCGCGGCTCGTTTCTCGGGCATCAGTGGGTTCGGGCGCTGGTTGGAGTGTGTGAAGCTCAACAATCAAGGTGAGCGCGACCCGTCCATTCGGTACATGCTTCCAGACGGACGGATGACGATCGCGAACATGGAACACGTGATCAACCTGTATCTCTCGAAGCTCGCCAACAATGATCCTGTCGATGGGTATCGGGCACGCTACGGGAGGTGATCGCGTGGGAAGGGAAAAGCGCAACATGACAGATGCGGAGCGCGCGAAGGTGTACCGCCTCTGCTGCGAGAGCAAGAGTGGTCAGAAACTGAGCCACGAAGAGTTCAAGTTCCTAGAGCAGATGTTCACGATGGACCAGGAGGGGTATTCGCACCTCTCCTGCAAAGCTTCCGAGGATGTCATCAATGACTACAGGGCTTCGTGGGTGCGTTAGGAGGTGAGGTGATGGGCGAGGGGGCATATCTGATCTTCCGAGCGGCGTCTCCGGTGGGCAACTGCGTGCTGTGGTGGGCGCCGGATCGCAAGGGGTACACGTGTGACCTGGACAAGGCCGGGCGGTACGATCGGGCGGAGGCGATGAGCATCACGGAGGATGGCCAGTCGCGGGTGCATCGCATGGTGCCGGAGGACTGGGCGCTATTGGTGGCGCAGCGGCACGTGGACCAGGGCACGATCCTGTCCCGGATGGGCGTATGAGCGCGCGGATGACGAAGGATCACAGGAGGACGGAATGAAGAATCTCTCGTGGATGGTCCCGGGCGCGCTTGCGGAGTACGCGCCGGTCGGTCCGGCAGATCCGTGGTATCCCTGCGTGATACGGAGCGAACCGTGGGCGTTGGGGCATGGTGCGCTGGTCGCGCAGATCGGTGGCCCGGTGTCGGAGGCATACCGGAAGCTCACCGGGCGGGAGACCTACCCGGCCGGGGGGATCCTGGTGGACTTCCTGCGCCCTAGGGGGATGGAGCACAAATGATGAACCGGTGGGAGCGAATCGAAGTGTTTTTCACGGTTGGCCTGCTCATTTGCGCCGTTGGTTCGGCGTATCAGTGCGGGTTGGATGCGCCTGCCCCGTGGGCGTTATTTATCATGGCTCGGCTCATGGTGCCGCGACGGAGGGAGGACGGCGATGGGTGACATGATTTGGATTGTCTCAACGGTGGTGTTCGGGGTTTTACTGGTTGGGGTGTCGACGATCTTGTTCGATCGTGCTGTCCAGCGATCGGCGGACCTGGTTCGTGCGCGCCTCATCGTGGAGTCCTTGTACCGGCGGGCGTGCCACCATTGGGGGAAGGGCACGGGGCCGCGGTACGACAACATGCGCGTGGCGGTGTACGTGGAGGCGGAGGAGGCGTTGATCCGGTGGGGGATGCTGTCGCCGGAGCAGTGCGTGCAGCATGGCCCCGAGGAGAAGGCGTGATGGACCAGGCGAGCAGGGCGAAGCGGTGGGCGGCAGCGACGCTGCTGGGGGAACCGGGGGCAACGGTGGTGCGCGAGCTGCTGTCGGAGTTGGAGACGATCGAGCGCGAGCGGGACGCGTTGAAGACCGAGAACGCACAGTTGCGAGGATGGAAGGAGAGCGCGCAGGCGGTCGATCGCGAGTGGGACGAACAGGCCATCGCCAAGATACTCGGTGCGAAGCTCGGGCAACGCTGCCGCGCAGTCATCGCGGAAAAGGTGCCGACGCTGGTCGCGCGCCTTGCGGAGATCGAAGCCGAGAACGCGCGGTTGCGGATGGAGAACGCGGAGGCGTTTGACCGATCGATAGAACGATTTCACGCCGCAATCGTTAGGTGTAGGCGGAAGGATCGGTGAGATGCCCACGGGACATCGAGAGTCAGGACCGCGCGGCGATCGCGGGTCGGAAGGAGTCGACCAATGGCTGCTAACACCTACGTGCTCGTTCGGACCGTCCTGCCGCCGTCTGTGTGGTGGTATCGCAAGGAACATCTCGACGGCGTAGAAGTTTTGCGTCACCCACCGATGGCGCTGTCGACCATGGGAGGATGGCATGTGCGGAAGCCGGAGGACGAGGTGCTCGACACGGTTGTTGCCGAGCAGTTTGTCCAGTTGGATTGGTCCAGAACAACGCTGATTGATCGTACATCTCCGATCGGCTGGTTGAGCTGGGACGGATCGTTCTACGGGTGTGCTAGTGAGCAGCACGATTTCATGGCTCGGATGATGATTCATATTGAGCCGGACCTATTAGAGGGCGCCGGGTGGGTGAGAGTGATTCGTCCCTCTGATGACCGTGGTGGTCTTTGGGCCATAGGCCGTCGGAAAATAGGGAATGCCATGACATACATTCGCTTGTCGGACGCGCAACGGGCCTGGTTGTTGGATCATGGACATACACTCATGGAGAATGATTGATGATCATTGCAGAGTCATCGTTGGGAAGGAGTAGGGAGATGGGAGAAATACCAGGGATGTGCAGAGAGCACAGGTTTACGACATCGATCCGCGATGGCGGACAGGTGGACCATTCCAAATGTCCATTCTGTCGTATCGCCTCCCTCGAATCCGCGCTGGCAGAAGCGCGAGATGAAAATGTTCGGTTCGCCAACCGGATCGCGGCGCTTTGCGCGGAACTATCCGACTCTGACGAGCGGGCACGGAAGGCCGAGGGATGGAAGAGCGCCGCAGAAAGTCAAAACAGGCTATGGTCCAAGAAATGTGAGGAATTGACGGAGGCGCAGGCCGTTCTGGAAATAGCCATCGCCCGCGCCGAGAAGGCCGAAGCCAGCTACCGATTCATGGTCGAGAAGGCCGCGGATTCGAAGCTGGACGGATACCGCGAGCTGGGGAATCGGGCTGCTCAGGCCGAGGAAGAGCGCGATGCCGCCGTGGCCCAACTCAAGGATGCAAATGAGGACCTGGACGGATGGAGAAATCTTGGCCGCGAAATTGAGAGGCACGATCCAATGTTTCGCGAAGACCGGATGATTCTCTTTTCCGGTTCGGCAGCCGCATTCCGAGGCATGGAACTTGCGCTCACGTCGATGCGGGAAGAGCGGGACGATATGAGATGCGCCATGGAGAAAATCGCTATGAGTGTCGGATGCGATACGCCATTGCAATTGACGGCGATAGCCACGAACGATGAAGACACGACGGCAGACCTACTCGTCAAATTCATCGCCATGAAACTCGACTCCGCTCGCGCTGAGGCCGTGCGGAAATTTGCGGAGTGGGCAGGCATGCAGAGGGACTATTGGTTGCGCGATGGGGATAATGAGCTGGTCTTGTTCGAAAATGTAGCCGCTCGTTACCTCAGGGAAAATGAACACGGTAAGGATCACGGGTGATGGATACGGTGATACGGATCGTGGTGTTTGTGTTGGTGGAGGGGGCGGATGGTGCGCGGAACCGGCGTCGAGTGGAGGATGCTGAAAGAGAGGATGAATGATGAACGAATCGGTTGTGATGAAAGCAATAATGTTGTTGCTCTGTATATATATGATCGTCGGCGTGGGAAGGTTCGTTTATGAGAATGTAAAAAGGTGGAAGCGCGCGAGGGATCGTGCTTCGAGGATTTCCAAGTCATTGGAACAACTACACGGGAAGTGCATTCAGTTTGACGACAAGCGAGATGGGTATGTGGTGGACGGGGGATTCATCGCTACGGAAGTGTTGCTCTATGGGGATATGGGGATGATCGGGGAGATGTGGAACAACCAGGAAGGTGAGGTGTAGGCATGAAGGCGAGTGAGTTGATCGCAGCGTTGCAGGCACACATGGTGGATCACGGTGATGTGAATGTGACCATCTCAACTTCGGCGACGTCGAAGGGGGCAGCCGAAAAGGCCGGGATGCGGGGCGACGAACCGCAGGGGTATGCGATCGCGGATGCGAGCTACGTGGTGGCGGAACAGTACGAAGATCATGTGGAGATCATGATTCGGAACTGGCCGTACTGAGGGGGAGTTAGTCCCGAGGCTAAATATGGAGCTGGCGAAAGGGCCGCAGGTCGGAGGCGCACACGTGTGCGCACACAAAGGGAGGGTCTGATGGACGCGAAGGAGTTTGAGCGGTTGGTGCTGGAGCAGGCGGGGTTGGAGCGGCTGCCGGAGGGCATGCAGATCAGCCCGGAGATGGCGGCCGCGATGGACATGATGGATGAAGTACACGGGGTGAACCTCTTGGACGAGGTGGCCAGCGCGGTGTGGGCGGAGGCAGCGCACATGGGGGAGGCCGCCAAGGCGGAGCGGTGCGAGGAGAAGAGGGATACGGTGCGGGTTCCCGAGTGGGGGGACAAGGTGTGGTTTGCGTTCGGGGCGTGGCCGAGGCATTTGCAGCGCGGTGTGGTGGTGAGGGTTTTGGCCATGGACACGGTAGTGATCGCGAGCAAGCAGGATGAGCAGCAATACGTGGTGGGCGTGGATCAGGTGTGCTTCTCGCGCAGGGAGCTGTTGCGGAAGATACGGGAGCAGCTGGCGAAGTGGGAGGCCGAGGCGACCGAGGACGAGGAGGAGGACGCGGCTGCACTCCGGGCTGGCGTGCGGGTGGCGCCCGAGACGTCGGGTGGGGGCCAGGGCGGCCCTCTGTTGGGGTGATTCAGGGGGGGGACGGGGTTTTGTCTCAGAACGGCCAAATCGTGGCGGGTTTTGAGGCAGGCGCGAGGGTTGTGAAGCAACAATGCCGAAAGGACGGTGGAAGATGGGTGAGAAAAAGAAAGTGCGGTTGGAAGGGTTGGAGCAGGGGAGACAGGGAGTAGAGGCGGTTGGCGAAATCCGGAAGCGTATCGGCGTCGTCCACGTGTACGACGACGAGTCGATCAAGGTTGTAGAGGGGGTGATCCCGGCATCCATGTCGAGATCTCCGATGAAGGTTGAGATGGATGAGCGCGTACTGAAGTTAGTCGCGTTCATGCAGAGCAACTACCCGGCCGATGAGCTGCGCGGCGTGACGAAGGCACTTGCGGGGATTGCCGATTCGCTGTGGAGCAGGCATCCGTTCAAGGAAGTTCACCCGATTAGCGTGTGCGGTGTCCCCATCTCAGCACGATCCTGCCGATGAGACCGTAGGGGCATCCCGGGGAGCGTCATCCCTGGGGGCATGATCCTAGGGGACATCACACGTAGGGGGACACGTGGGGGGAGCATCCCTGGGGGGACAGCACCCGCACGCTACAGCACCCGCAGCCACAGCACCAATGGACCACCCCCCCCCATCCCCTCATTGGTGCGGCTCCCATCCAAACCGTTGCGGACCCCAGGTGCGGTAATGTGGCGGTATGCGCGCGGGCGGGGTCGAGATGTGGTTGACAAACGCGCAACGATGGGGCAGTATACGGGGGAAGGATGGGCTCCGCGGTGGGGTCTGAGGAGGTGATGGGATGGGCACGTTAGTATTTCCGATTGCGGAGGGGTATGTGCGGTCTTGGGGCGTCTGGGAGATGGTCCGGGAGATCGTGCAGAACGGGTTGGACGAGGACGACCAGGGGCGGACGCTGGCGGTGGAGCACGATGGGGAGTACCTGCGGGTGCGGAACCTGGGGGCGGACATGGACGGGCGGGCGATGCTGTTGGGGTACAGCGACAAGGGGCCGGATCAGCGGGGGCGGCATGGGGAGGGGTTGAACTTAGCCATGCTGGTGGCGGCGCGCATGGGGCTGGCGATGGAGGTGGAGACGCGGAACGAGCGGTGGGTGCCGTACATCGGGGTGTCGGCGGAGTACGGCGGGCGGGTGCTGTGCGTGCGGACGCAGCGGCTGCGGCGGGTGCGTGACGGCGTGACGGTGCGGGTGCGGATCCCGGCGGTGGACTGGGAGGGGGTCTATCGGGAGCGGTTCCTGAAGTTCGTGAAGTGGGAGGTGGGGGAGGAGCTGCGGTCCTATGCGGGGGCGGTGCTGATGCGGCCGGAGTTCCAGGGGCGGATCTACGTGCGGGGCATCTACGTGATGGAGGATGCGTCGTTGTGCACGGGGTTCGATTTCCAGAATGTGGAGCTGGATCGGGATCGGTCGGTGCTGGCGGCCTGGAGCGTGCAGTATGCGGCGGGGGAGATCTGGCAGACGCTGGTGGGGCGTGTGGAGGGGGTGGCGGCGAAGGTCTTCCAGTTGGCCATGGAGGACGCGCCGGAGATGGGGGGGTTCACGTACATGTCGTCCCTCAAGGAGACCGTGGCGCGGCAGTTCAAGGAGCGGTTCGGGGCGGAGGCGGTGCCGGTGCTGTCCACGGAGGATTCGGCGCGGGTGGTGGCTGCGGGGCGGCGGCCGGTGGTGGTGCCGCAGCGGATGCATGCCCTGCTGATTGGGCAGGGGGTGGCGGACGCGGAGGCGGTCATGCGGCGGCATGGAAGCGAGGTGCGGGTGCGGTACGCGGCGGAGGAGCTGACCGAGGGCGAACGGGGCGTGCTGGCGGCTGTGGAGGCGGCGATCCAGGGCGCGCAGGGGCTGGTGGGCGACATGCGGGACGCGTGCCGGGCCTACGGCGTGCAGGAGGGCTGGGCGGAGGTGATCTGGCCGCACGTGGTGGTGGCGGAGTTCAACGACGAGCGCATCGAGGGGGAGTGTGAGCGGATCGGGGCGGACAGCGTGGTGTACGTGGCGCGGCGGATGTTGGCGTCCCTGCCGCTGGCGCTGCCGCTGGTGGTGCACGAGTTCGCCCACCACGCCACGGGCAGCAGGGACGGCGCGTTGGGGCACACGCGGGCGATCGAGGAGCTGTGGACGCTCCTGTACTTCGTGCGGCAGGGGGAGGTGTAGGATGGATGTGCAGCACAGCGGGACGCTGGTGGCGTGGGTGGTGGTGCGGGTGGATCCCAACGAGGACGACGAGATGGTCGACCTGTTGGAGGTGGACGCGGGGCGCATCCCTGCGAGCCCGCAGCATCGGTCCGCGTACGACTGGTTCATGGAGGACCACTGGCCGCAGGGGGAGCGGTGCTTCTGGGACGAGCAGGATCGGCCTGCGCCGGGGGAGTACTTGGTCACGTTCCACATCGAGGGGGGGTGGTCGAACACGACAAACGACAGGGACTACGACGAGCAGCTGGTGGTGGAGAAGGTCGCGCGCGTTGATCTGGGAGGGATACGATGAGCAGGGCTACGTGGGCGGTGACGTGGGACGAGCTGCGGGCGGTGCGGGAGCGATCGATGATCGATGCCGACGCCATGCTGTACTTCCTGCAAACGGTGCCAAAGAAATACCAACTAGGGGCGGCGCTGGCGCTATCGATCCTGAAGTGGGAGCGGGGGCAACCTGCTGACCGCCGAGGATATGATGCATGTGGTCTTTGCCGGTTGAGGACTCTACGTGGATACGGGTGCTTTAAGTGCCCTCTGTTCGAATATGATCCGCGGGCACCAGGTACGTGTCACGACGTTGGAAGCCTTTGGATAAGATGGTTTGAGGCTGACACAATCAACGGAAGAGACGCCCCCGCAGATGATCTATATAACGCCCTGGTGGACTTGTACCAGCGGGAGTACGCCCGGGTGTGCGGGGGATAGGAGCCGAGCATGGGGTACTCGATGTGTGATGGGGAGGGGTGTCCGCGGCGGGCGACGTGTCGTCGCTTTGTGAGGGATGCGTGGTCCTGGCAGTCCTGGTTTTCGGCACCCCCATTTTGCGAGGACGAGTGCGAGGAGTACATCCCGATGCTCGCGGGGTATGAGGACACCGTCAAGCGGGAGGGGGACGATGGGCGCAGCTAGGAATCGGGGCACGCGGGAGGAACGCCAAGCGCAAGCGATCGCGCGGGATCGGGCGCAGCGCGAGGCGCGGGTGGCGGAAGAAATGGCGCGCTGGGAGGCGCTGACGCCGGAGGAGCGTACGGCGGAGCGGGAGCGAGCGCATCGGGCGCGAATGCGAGTGATTGAGTTGCAGGCCATGACCGCCATGGTGGTGGGGGCTGGGATCTGAGGACGTAGCGGGGAGGTGCAAGATGAAGGATCAGGTGGAGGTGCGTATTCCGTCGGTGAAGCAGTGGCGCGCGATGATCGAGAGAGCGCGTAGAAAACGGGAAGTGGAGGAGCGAGAGAGGCAGGAGGGATGGCAGCTGAAGTTTCGCAAAAATCTGGTGGAGGCCATGCGCCGTGTATCCGCTGGGAGGGTATCTGTTTTTATAGATCAGGAGGTGAAGCGATACGTGCTTGAGGTGCTGATCCCCGAGCTGCGTCGCAGGGGATTTGCTGTGGGGGTGGTGGAGCGTGGAGGAGGGGGGCAATGGATGGTGATACGGTTGCCCGATGATGTGGGGCCATGAGCGGGACACAACGCCTGGTATTGGGTGGCACGTTCTCTTGTTGACAAACAATAGCAAGTGGGGTAATACATGGGAAGATCCGAAGCGCGGTGCCTCGGTGGATTTGAGGAGGTGAGCGATGGGGATGCGTGCGGGGACATGGGTGCGGTTGCCGGATGGCCGTGAGGGCACGGTGGTCTACAGCGGGCTGGATGGCATCGGCATCAAGTGGGGGTGCCACGATGTTACGGATCGGGACATCTTGGGCACCGGTGGCCTGTTCGGGGGCGATCCACCGGACGACTATCCGTGGTTCCCGGAAGCGATGCTGCGTGTGCCTTACAAGGGGGCGACGTTGGAGTGCGTCGGATTGGAGTACGCAGTGATCTCGCGCGACGACGATGGAGGAGCATAGCGGGGAAGGTGTGGTGATCATGCATGGGCAGGTAGCTCAAGAGTGGCATGGGGAAGGACCGCGGAAAGGGTGCACACGAAGTACGCGGAGGAGTACCCATGTTTTGGTAGAGCCGGGACGCACGGTCCCGAGATGCAGGTTTAACCCCTGCTCTGTCCACCGAGGAGGTCAGTGATGCGTACCAAGGAAGCACAGCGGGCGGCGGAGATCGCTGACGAACAGCGATGGGTGCGATTGCGGGAGCGGATGCGGCGTTGGGTGCGTCGGCGGGTGGCGCCGCAGGCGGGGGAGGAGATCGTGGCGGTCGTGCCGCATCGGGGAGATCAGATGCAGCGAGCGCTGCGGGTGATCCTGCGAGCGCACGCGACGGGGACCTTGCGCGACGTGATGTTGTGGGAGGCTGTCGCGCCCGGAGGGCGATGGACGTTGGAGGTGTTCGAGGTGGCCGAAGCGGCGCATCTGGCATTGCTGCGTGAGCTGGTGCAGAGCATGGCGGGGTGGGAGACGACGATGCCGAAGGTGCTGGTGCGGAAGGGGAAGGGGATCTGATGGACAAGAAGCAGATCGATCCATTGCCGTGCCCATTGTGTGGAAGCCCTGACATTGCGGTCCGCGATCACGGGGTTGAATGCCGTGGTTGCAACTTGTGGTTGGGGGCGGGAACCGCAGCGGAACGACACTGGCGAGCGTTGCACGGCGGAGATCAGCGGCGCCTGTCAGAGGGGTGGATCGTCGAGGTTTGGAATGCACGTGCTGCCCCCGGATTGGGGGGGTAGGGAGGTGGAGATGGATTTGACGGACATGACGCGGGACGAGCGATCGTTGCTGCTGTACCTGGAGACGTGCGCGGTGGACTACGGTGGCAGCGTGGACGCGCGGCACATGAACTCAGACGACTGGCGGGTCTTGGCGCATTGGCATCATGTGGGGTTCGTGCGGTCGGGGCGCATCTGTTTCAATGATGTGGAGCGCATGGCGCAGGATATGCCCGGGGGGAGGAAGATGACGCACTGGGTGGAGCTGACCGACGAGGCGTGGGCGCTGGCGCACGCGGAGCGGCGAGCGCGGTGCGTGCGGAGCGCGGAGCGGAGCACATGGCGGAGAGCGGAGGAAGCATGAGGTGGTGGGCACGTTTTCGGCGATGGTGGCGGCGGCACGTGCGACGCCTAGCGACGTACAGGGTCTACCTGGGCGAGATCTGCCTGGGCGAGGTGACGACGCGGCGCGGGCGCGGCCTCCCGCCGGTGGAGGTTGCGGCGGATGCATCCATAGTCTGCCACTATGCGGGCGGCGTGCGGATGGAGATGACATCGCGCGACTTTCGGGTGGAAGAGGTAGATGTATGACAGACGGATGCACGCCGAGCACGCGGCAGTTGGGGGCGGCGTTGCAGCGGGTGGAGGGCTAGGATGTGGGAGAAGCAGACGACGAATTTGACATGGTGGGAGTTCCCCGTGATCGGCGGGGACCGGGTGTACATCCGTCTGGACCGGATCGAGGCGTTCGGTAAGACGTGGGTGCAGACGGTGGACGGGCGTAAGTACGAGGGGATCGTCAACGCGATCGGTGCGATGCAGGCGGAGGAGAAATAGCGCATGGAGATGCGTCACTGTTGCGGCGGTGTATGGCAGCCCTGCCAGGGATGGGTGGGGCGGTATCGATGCGATCGTTGCGGGGTGTTCGGACACAGGCGTGGAATCAACGATTTCGCCTACTCGCGAACGACGACGAGCGGGACGATGACGCGGGAGTACATGGTGGAGTACGCGTGCGATGTGAAGGGGTGTGGACGCGGTGGGGTCGGGAAGCAGGGGAAGCGGTGGTTTTGTGCAGACCACCTCCAGGAAAGATAGGAGGCGAGCGATGGGGATGCATGAGCAGGGGTGGGTGCCACGCGTGGGGGACCGCGTGCGCATCCGGGCGACGGCCAAGTATCGTGGCACTGACAAGGGAAAACAGGTTGGTAAGTGTGGAAGGATAAGCGAACTGGCATACAGTTCAATGTGCAGGGTACAGGTCGATGATTGCACGTACGTTTGTTGGTGGGATTGTGAGGAATTGGAGCCCGCTCCCGACGCGGCGGCCGATCCCTTCCCGGTGGGGACGCATGTGCGGATGGTGCGTGCAGACGACGAGGGATGGGAGGCATACCACAAGGGGGAGAGTGGGGTGATTTGCAGTGATAGCGAATTGCTTGATGATGCGCGGCTAGTGCGCTTCGATGATGGGGACGAGGCAGGGATCTGGGCGAAGAACTTAGAGCGCGTGGACGCGAGCGAGGAGGTAATGGGGATAGCGGGGAAGCCGAAGGTCTTCCA
>Ga0172381_10004799_pt1 | contig 13879 bp, 5 predicted proteins | sample Leawel6488metaG_FD_119754 | JGI IMG/M metagenome (GOLD analysis project Ga0172381, IMG submission 119754) | Leachate microbial communities from a municipal landfill in Southern Ontario, Canada - Leachate well 64-88 metaG | ecosystem: Engineered > Solid waste > Landfill > Unclassified | place... | reverse complement strand
GAATCCGAACTCCGAGATTTAAATAACCTTATAATTAGAATAAAGGAGTTCAACCATGATGCCTAAAATAGACTCAATAGTAAGCTCCTATGCTCAAAACGACTTTGGTAAAGCATTTTACTCCATAGTACGTTGCCACAGGCCAACAGTTCTGGTAGAAATAGGAACTCTTTATGGTTATAGTGCTATTCATATGGGCATGTCTCTAAAGCATAATCATTCCCTGTATGGTCATCCTGGAGTTTTAACATGTTACGATTTATGGGATAAGTATATGTACAATCACGCTCATAAGAATTTAGTTCAAGATACGATAGATCGATATGAACTTCAGGAATATGTAAAGTTAGAAGAATGCGATGCTTTTGAAGTTCATAAGAAATATAGCGATAGTGATGTTCATCTTGTTCATATAGATATAAGTAATGATGGAGCTATTGTTGAAGAGATGCTAAATTTATGGCATCCAAAGATCTGTGGCAGAGGAATGATAATGTTTGAGGGAGGCTCTGAAGAAAGAGATAAAGTGGAATGGATGCTTAAATATAACAAAAAACCTATTGCTCCAGTTATAGAAAAGAGTCCCTTGATACAGGAAAAATACTGGCACGGAATATATAGAAAGTTTCCATCTCTCACAATTCTCATAAAGATAAAAGAGTAGAAGTATACAGAAATTATAATTACTAGTAGTAGAGATCTGCTATGAGCTCCTTCTTATTATCCTCTGATACAGGTACACATAGAATATACAAACATAATGGATTTTCTAATATTGTTGCTACTTATATTGGAATATCCACTCCGGTAGGAATAGATTGGTACTTAAATAATCTATATGCTGCTAACTATTCTAAGATATATAAGTACAGTGGATTTTCTACTACTATAGTAGATAGTTTCAGTTCTCCTTCTGATGGTGGCGGTGGGATTGTTTTTATTGGAAGTAATCTAATAAGCTGCGATTATCATTCTGATAAGTTATACAAACATGATGGTTTTTCAAATGTAGTTCTAGATAGTTATAATTCTACATCTGTTGATCCTATGGGATTAACTACCGATGGTACTAATCTCATATCTCTCAGTAGTAATAAAGTCTATAAACATGCTGGATTTTCTAATACCATAACAGATTCCTTTCTGACGGGTAGATCCAGTTGTGCTGGAGTTGCTTGGGACGGAACTAATGTTCTATTTTCTAGTTGGAGTACAGATAAGATATATAAAAATACTGGATTCTCTTCTTCAATACAGGATAGTTTCAGTTCTCCCTCAAGTAATCCTAGAGAACTTACTTGGATTACTTCAATGTCTTCCAGTTCTAGATCATCTAGTTCCAGTTCTCGAAGTTCTAGTAGTTCTAGCAAGAGCTCCAGTTCTAGTTCTAAGAGTAGTAGTAGTCTAAGTTCTAGTAGTAGTTCTAGTTCTTCTCGATCCTTTGAACGTTCTGGAGTTGTTCTTATAACAGTAGATTACGATCGTAGTATTATTAAAAAGAATAGCGGATTTACAGCTCATACATTAGAGTCTCTACGTGCACCTTTTGCTAACCCTAAAGATGCTGTGTGGTATGATGGAAATTTGTACAGTGTCGTAGGGGAAGATGAATATAGTAAAGTCTATAAACATCAAGGATTTTCTGAAGTTATACTTGATAGCTTTAGCTCTCCTAGTGGGGATGCTTCTGGAATAACATTTAGTGGATCTAATTTAATAACTGCGGATAATGATACTAATAAGATATATAGACATACTGGATTTTCCAGTACTATAGCAGATTCTTTTAGTTCTCCTTCTACTTCTCCTGCTGCATTAGCTATGATGGGATCTAATCTACTTTCTTTGGATACAGCAGCAAAGAGAATATACCAGCATAGTGGAATTTCCTCTACGCAAGTATCAAATGTATATGTAAATCTATCCTATTTAAGTGGTGTAGAATGGGACGGAACTAATCTACTTTATAGTAGGTACTACACTGGGTATAAAATTTATAAGAATAGCGGATTTACAACGACTATTACGGATAGTTTTCCAACTAATGCTATTATTACAGGAATTGTTTGGGCTTCCCTTTCTTCTAGTTCCTCCAGTGTAAGTTCTAGTTCCGCCTCTAGCAGTTCTAGAAGTTCTAGCTCTAGTTCGGTATCTTTAGAAAACTTATACCGTATTCCATTTTTAGCTAGATTATATGGAGGAACTGAGTGTAATTATCCTAGATATCTATTACAAACTAGAGATGGAAATCTATTGTCTATAGGATATACTTACGATGATGTTTCTGGAGAAACAATAAGTCTAATAAAATTTAATTCTGAGGAAGTATTATGGAGTAAGAGCTATATACTTAGCGGTACTACAGAAGATTATAGTGGAGCTAACGCAGCACTGGAGCTAGACGATGGTAGTATAATAGTTACAGGAACTATGTACAGCGAGACTTATGCAGTAGGAAATTCTTTTGCAATATTAAAACTAGATAGTAATGGTAATGTTATATGGACTAAGGCGTCTTTTTCTTACTACTCTGAAGAGAACATATACGATATCTGTAGAACTAATGATGGAAAGTTTGTGGTAGTTGGTGCTGTTTATCATGCTTGGACGGATTATAACATTCTAGTATCTAAATTTGATACTAATGGGAATGCTGAATGGTCTAAATTATTATGCTACGATTTTACCGGCTATAGTTCTGTTGGATTTGCTATAAAACAACTTTCAAATGGAGATTTTATAGTTGTAGGATTTGAAGAAGACTTCTCTGTTGGACACTGGAAAGATATTGTAGTATTTAAACTAGACTCTCTAGGAAATAGAATTTGGGGAAAAGTATATAATAACTATGGGGAAAGTGATAGTGAAGAAGTTTGGGATATAATATCAACATCAGATAACTGTTTCGTATTTGTAGGAGGTATAAGCCCTTATACTGGAAACGATTATAATATATTAACAAAAATAGACAATAACGGTAATATTGTATGGTCTAAAAGATTTCCTAGTACATCTACTGCTGGAGAGAGATATGGATTTGTAGTAGAATTATCTGGAAACTATATAGTCTATGTCTATAATTCTACTTATGTAGAAGTATTTAAAGTAGATAGTTCTGGAAATTTTATTTCGGGAAAGAGAATAAATTCCGATCCTGCTATATTTTCAGGTAACGGACTATGTAAAATGGCCGATGGCGGAATTGGAATTATGGCAGGCTGGACCGATATCGGAGATGACCCTCTTATCGCTAAATTAGATAGCCTCTTAGACATTCCTGGCTGTGTTAATATATCTGATACTACAGTTGTTCTTACGAATTCTGGAATAACTGCTTGGCCTTTAAATCTAGAGACTATTGATGCTTCTCTGTATTTTTTGGATCCCTCTATTACTGCCATAGATTCAGATTTAGGAGTAACTCTTCAGAGAATATATCCTCCAGGAAGCGTAAGTTCGAGTTCAAGTTCTAGAAGTTCAAGTTCTAGAAGTTCTAGTTGCTCCTCGAGTTCATCCTGTTCTTCTTCTTCTTCTTCTAGATCCAGCTCTAGTAGTTCTGTCTCTACAATCTTTGACTTGCTAGTAGGAGACAGAGATGGTCATAGAGTATATAGGCATAGAGGATTTTCCACAGGATTGAAATCTAATATCTATATACCTTATGGAGTAGATGGAATAGAATGGGATGGAAAGAATTTACTTGCTATTGTTGACGATGAGAGTTATCCATTACACAGACAAGTATATAGGTATGATGGATTTTCTACTACTATTACAGATAGCTTTTACTGTCCTACTGACTGGCCTCAGGAATTAGCCTGGGATGGAGAAAATGTATTAGTATCAGAATATGAGGCTGCTAAGATATACAAGCATAATGGATTTTCTGCTACTATCCTAGATAGTTTTTCTACGCCTCTAGGAGATAATAATGGGTTAGCTTGGTATGGAGGCAATACATATACTTCTTATAGTGATAAAGTATATAAACATTCTGGCTTTACTTCAACAATAGTAGATAGTTTTGTTTCTACTCATACGAGTTTAGAATCTTTAGCTTTTGATAGTAATGGTAATCTTTTGGCTGGATATTGGATTTACTATATCTATAAACATCAGGGATTTTCTGCTACTATTACAGACAGCGTTTATGCTCCCTGGACAGACGCTTTTCTAAAAGTAGCGTGGGGAGATTTCTCTAGTTCCTCTAGAAGTTCTAGTTCTTCTAGTAGTAGTTCAAGCTATTCTAGGAGCAGTTCCAGCTATTCTAGGAGCAGTTCGAGTAGTACAGTTCTATATTGCTTATTTTCAGTGGACTTTAGTAGTAAGAAATGCTATAAGCATTTTGGATTTTCATCCGTAATATTGGATTCTTTCAGTACACCTTCTAATTCTCCTTATGCTTGTGGCTGGGACGGTTCTAATGTTATTACTTCAGATGCAGCTACTCACAAAATTTATAGACATACTGGATTTGGTGCAGCTATTAGTGATAATGCTACAAGTCCTGGAACATATTCAATAGGGGCTGAATACTACGACTCTAATCTGTATAGTTCTTCTACATCGACTGATAAGATCTATAAACATCTAGGATTCTCCTCTACTATTTCTGATAGCTTTAGCTCTCCGAGTACAGGAGTATACGATATCGCTTTTGATAGTAATGGAAATCTCCTATCACAGAATGAGTTGTCTCCCAATAAGATTTATAGACATGTTGGGTTTACATCTGTAATATCAGACTCATTTGATACCTGGCATGGTGGTTGGCCGGGAAGATGCGGATTAGCTTGGGACGGAAATAATGTTATAGCAGCGTATTTAACAAAAGTATTTAGATATCTAGGATTTTCTAATACTGTAACGGATTCTTTTAGTAGTCCTAGTACTAGTAATACAGGATTATCCTGGTTTGGAGTTTCTTATAGTTCTTCAAGTAGTTCTAGAAGTTCCAGTTCTTCTCTAAGTTATTCCAATTCCAGTAGCTCTAGCAGTAGAGGTTTAAGATTAATGATGACATAACATTAATTTATTTTCAAGGAGGTAGTTATGAAAGTATTAAAAGTTCATATTAAAAGAGATCGAAATGAAGCCAGAACACATTATGATTATCCCCCAGAATATGATGCTCAGAAAATTCAAGTAATGGTATATGAAAGCTCACTTCCAGAAAATTTTGAGAAAGTAGTGGGTAGGGGAGATACAGACGAATACCTTATTGGCGTTGTTAAAGATGAAGATGCTCCTCAGTTTTTAGCATCTCCAGATATAGAAGAAATTGATACCGATACGGCTCTGGAACTTGGAGAATCTTGGACGAGACCGATAGAAAGAATAACTGATCCAAAAGTAGTCACTCAAGTAACGGCTAAAATGAGAGCTGGTATTAAATTGACTCAGGCAGAAGAGAATGCTGTAGATCCAGATAATCCTGCTCCAGGAGTAGTAAAGTCTAGAACTTTTAGACAGTCTCTTGCAGAAATGCTCGGAGCGGATTTTAAACCCATAAAACACAAATAATGAGAGTTTATACTACAGACGATCTTTGCCCGGAAAATCTAAAGTATTTTAAATTCTGGGACGAAATAAAATTAAAGTATCCTAATATTAGACTTATAGCTTTTACCATAGCTAACTATAAATATGAGCAGGACATCTCTAAGTCTGCTGAGTTTAAGGATTGGTACGAGCAAAGAAAAGATTGGGTGGAAATAGGAGTGCATGGTTACGATCATCTATTTCCTCCAGAACAAGAAAGAGAGAATTCTAAAGAGTGTGTAGATAAGTCTCTTCATATCCTAAATTCCTTTCTACCCAAAAGGATACTTTATAGACCTCCAGGACATCAAAGAACAGTAAGAACTGAAATAGCTCTTAGAGAGCTTGGAGTATCAGGTATTGCATATCAAGATAGAATTAGATATTTCGATACTGGAGAAATCATAGAAAATATTTTTAATACTCACTGTTGTGATAAATATCATAATCCTATTACACGATGGAAAGAATATGAAAACGTGTTTGGGATCTAACAGTTTTAAAAGGAGGAAGTATTATGTTATCAGTAATAATGCCAGTCAAACATAACTACGATATAACAAAAGTCTGTATAGATTCACTCTATTCTTATACAGAAGAGGAGTTTGAACTAATAATTGTTGACGACGACTCTGATCGAGAAATGAAGGGATATCTAAATTCCCTTCTTTCTGCAACAATAATTACTAATGAGGAATCTATTGGGTATCCAAAGTCTGTAAATAAAGCTTTAGATATTGCTAAAGGGGAATATATTGCTATTGTTAATAGCGACTTAGTATTTACCCCAGATTGGTTTCCGAAGATAGTAAAACATTTTGAATCCAATTCTAAAATAGGACTAATTGGTCCTACGAGTAATGAAGTTAATAATATTCAGCACAGATCCGCTAATCGGCCTGATATTTCTTATCAGGCTACCGATAGTTTAATATTCTTCTGCGTAGTTATTACGCGAAAATGTTTAGAGGAGGTAGGAGGCTTAGATGAGGACTTCAGTCCTGGTGGGATGGAAGATGCTTATTACTGCGTAAAAGCCAAGGATTTGGGTTTTGAAGTAGGAATAGCAAGAGACGTCTTCATTTACCATTATGGTTCTGCTTCATTTAGACAGGAATTTGGTTTTGATGCTACTAAATCCAAAGAATATGCTGAATCTAGAAAGAAAATATTAAGAGATAAAGTTGTAAATAGAAAGATTGGTATAAATAAAGGGGTTCCGAAAGTATTTATAGCAATCCCAACTTTCAAATCTGGTCTAGTTCCTGGACTAATTAGAAACTTGTTCTACTGGGCACTGGATGATAAGTACGAAATAAATATTCCACCTTGTATTATTGAAGGATACTTTCCATTGGATAACGCTCGTAATACTATTGTAAAAGAGTTCTTAGAGCAAGATTACGATTATATCTGGTGGGTTGATGATGATATTGTTCCTCCAGTATACGCTTTGGGGAGACTTCTTTCTCATAAAAAAGACATTATTACCGCTATAGCCTTTTCTATGAGGGAAGAGGGAGACGAAGCTTTTCCTTACCCTGTAACATTAAGGTATAATGAAGAAAAGAAATATCAAGCTTACTACGGTAGGGGTGTTGAAGAAATAGATGCTACTGGAGGTGCTGCCGTTCTAGTTCATCGTAGAGTATACGAGTCCTTAGAACGTCCTTACGAGTTTATGTATCATAAAGACGGCACACTTGCATTAACTTGCGATTTTAGAGTTTGGCAGAAAGTTCAGGAGAATGGTTTTAAACTATATGCCGATTACGAGATACTCTGCGATCACAGAAGAACATGTTCTATTCTTGGAATACAAAATACGATGGCTGGAATAGTTAATAGAGATAGAAATATACTTTTAACTATTCTAAAATCTTTGATAGACCCCTCTATACTAGCAAGATATAGAGATAGAATTATGAACTTTTTGGATAGTTTACCAAGAGTAATAACTTCAGAAAATGAGAAAACAATCCATGATTTTATACTGTCTCTTACTAGGTAGATATCATTTATAGTTATTATGGATCGAATTATATAAAGAGGAAATTTATCATGACAAGCACATCCTAGAGATATTATGGGACACTTCTTATTTTCTGTAGATAATGATGCTGATAAAATTTATAAGCATACTGGATTCTCTAGTTCTATTGCAGATAGCTTTAGTTCCCCAAGTAATGATCCAAAAGGTGTTGCTCTGTATGCTGGAAACATATATTCGACTGATAGATCCTCTAGAAAAGTATATAAGCATACAGGATTTTCCACTACTATTTCTGATAGTTTTAGCTCTCCGAGCACTTATCCCTCTGGCATTAACTTTATAGCTAGTAACTTAATAAGTGTTGATGCAACTTCTAAGAAGATCTATAAACATAACGGTTTTACCTCTTCTATTACAGATAGCTTTAGTTCTCCGAGTGGAGATCCAAAGGGATTAGCTGTTGATGCTAGTGGGAACGTATATAATATCGATGGAAGTAGTAATAAAGTTTACAGACAGGTTGGCTTTTCTTCTACTATATCCAGCTCTTACTCAGCATCAGCTGGGAGTTCAGCTGGAGTTGCTTGGGATGGTACTAATGCTATAGATTCTAGCGAAAATACAAATAAGATTTATAAACGTGCTGGATTTTCATCTACCATTACAGATAGCTTTAGTTCTCCGAGTTCTAATCCTCAGTCTTTGTACTGGTATAGCTCTTCTAGTTCATCTAGTTCTAGCAGTTCTAGAAGTTCTTCATCTTCCAGTTCGTCTTCAAGTAGAAGTTCCTCTTCATCTAGTTCTTCTTCAAGTAGAAGCAGTTCTAGTTCTTCCAGTTCATTAAGTAGAAGTAGTTCTAGTAGATCTTCCAGCTCTAATTCATCGAGCAGTTCTAGTAGATCTTCTAGTTCATCTAGCTCCCTATACCTTGTTAGCAATGACTACAATAAACTATTCTCTTCAGATGGAAGTACTGGAAAGATATATAAGTACAATGGATTCAGCAGTACTATTCTAGATAGTTTCAGCTCTCCGAGTACTGTACCTTCAGGTGTCTCTTGGACTAAAGTAAACATAATCACCTCTAATCGTAATACTAAAATTTATAAACATTTTAGATTTAGTAGTACGATTTTAGATAGTTTCAGTTCCCCCAGTAATGGATTATTTAATGTAGCCTGGGATGGAACTAATGTTCTATCTAATGATACTAATTCTAAGAAGATATATAAGCATAGTGGGTTTTCTTCTACAGTTTCAGATAGTTTTAGTTCTCCTAGTACTGGAAATTATGGTTTTGGTTGGGACGGATCTAATGTCATATCTTCTGATGCTAATACCGGAAAGATTTATAAGCATAATGGCTTTAGCTCTTCTATTTTAGATAGTTTTTCTTCTATCGCCGGTTCCGCTTCTAGAGGAATAACTTGGGACGGAACTAATGTTATAGAGAATTCAACTTCAAAAATTTATAAGTATAATGGATTCTCTTCTAGCATATTAGATAGTTTCTCTTCTCCTGGCAGTAATACCTCTGGAGTAGCTTGGGGAATACCCTCTAGTAGTTCATCAAGTAGCAGTTCTTCGAGCAGTAAAAGTAGCTCTTCTAGTTCCAGCTCTAGCAGTTCTAGAAGATCTTCCTCTAGCAGCAGTTCTAGAAGTAGTTCGAGTAGTTCTTCTTCGAGCAAATCTTCTTCTAGCAGTTCTAGGAGTAGTTCAAGTAGTTCTTCTTCTAGCAGTTGTAGGAGTAGTTCAAGTAGTTCCTCTAACCATTTTATTGTTGGTGGGGACGATTCTTTTACGGTCCTCCTAGTAAAGTCTGAAACGTCTGATCACAGTGTAACTTTTCTAGATAGTGCCCAAGGGGGTTCCGCTCCACATGCTCTTACCGCAATCGGTGGGGTGGAACATTCTACTACAACAGCTGCCTTTGGAAGTTCTTCTATAAAGTTTACTACTGCTGGGGATGCTATTACTGCAGAAGATAGCTCTGATTGGGCATTCGGAACAAGTAACTTCACTATAGATTTTAGAATAAGATTTTCCAGTATACATACATATAATTCCATAATTGGTCAATACGATTATGGGAATAATCAAAGATCTTGGGGAGTGGGGTACGATAGTAGTACTGGAAAATTAGAACTCCGTTACAGTGCTACTGGAAACGCTAATACAAATGTAGGAGTATCCTGGTCTCCAAGTTTAGATGTCTGGTATCATGTAGAGATAGATAGAAGTGGCAACAATGTTTATTTCTTCGTAAATGGTATTCAGGTAGGTACTGCTCAGGACGTAACAGGTTGGGACTTTTTTAATTCTACAGCTAAATTATGTATTGGTGCGCTACTTAATAATGGTGTTCCTAGTACCTCTTACTATTTTCTTGGTTACTTAGAGGGTATTAGGATATCTAATATTGCAAGGCACACTTCTAACTTTACTCCTCCTGCTGACGACTACGATTCTTCTTTTTCGTCTAGTTCCCATTCTTCGTCTTCTAGATCTAGTTCTTCTTCATCTAAATCTAGTTCTTCATCGTCTAAATCTAGTTCTTCATCATCTAGATCGAGAAGTAGCTCAAGTAGTTCTAGTTCTAGTCATAGAATTAGTTCTTATATCCCTGTAAAAGTTGGATTAGTGGCAGACTGTCATTATACGGCAACATCTGGTTCTGACCACTTAACCTCTTTTGTAACGGATATGAATTCCTCGTTTTATCCTTCATTTGTTTTGGAACTTGGAGATTTTATATATGTAGCTCCGAGTTATGGATGGAATGAGACAGAGTTTAATGAGATAAAAAGTCAATTCGAGGTATGCGATGCTCCTGCGTATTACGCAATAGGAAATCACGATGCTGATACTGCGGAAGAGAGAACATCTTGGAAAACTAATTTAGGATACTCTTCTTCTTATTACTCTTTCGATAGTGATCCAGACCGTCTCCACGTTATAGTATTAGATCCTTTGTATGATATAGATGGAAATTATTCTAACGACATTGATAGCAATTATATTCCATTAGCAGAACGAACTTGGTTAATAAATGATCTGCTCTCTAACAAAAACGGCAAAGGGTATGGAGTAATAGTATGTTGTCACTATCCTCTTGATGGCGGAACGTATACAATAGTTAATGCTGCGGATGTTAGATCTATATTAGAAGCGGATGGAAATGTTTTTGCAGTATTTACAGGCCACGTTCACGATTTCAAATCTACCATAATTAATGAGATCCCTCATATTCATATCCCTACAGAATATTGGACTCCTCACGATTATGCTAGAGTATGGCTATATCCAGATTTAAAAACTCTCTCGCTTTACATGGTGAGTAGTGGTGGCAGTTATAACTATCCCTATTCCGTATCCAGTTCCTCTAGTAGTTCTAAATCCTCTAGTTCTAGCTCTAAAAGTTCATCCTCTTCGAGTTCAAGTTCTAGCAGTTCAAGAAGTTCTTCTAGTTCTAGCAGTTCCAGATCTAGTTCGTCTTCATCTAGCTCTAGCTCTTCTAGAAGTAGTTCAAGCAGTTCTTCTTCTAGCAGTAGAAGTAGTTCCAGCTCAAGTTCCTCTTCCAGTAGGTCTTCTAGCAGTTCATCCAGCAGTAGTTCTAAAAGCTCTAGTAGTTCATCTAGCTCTTCTAGCTCGAAGAGTTCAAGCTCTTCTAGCTCTTCTAGCAGTAAAAGCTCGAGTTCAAGTTCGTCTAGTTCTAGCAGTTCGAGAAGTAGCTCTAGTAGTAGTTCTCGATCAAGTTCGAGCAGTTCGTCTTCTTCTAGAAGCAGTTCCTCGTCTAGTTCTTCTTCGAGTAGGAGTAGTTCTAGTTCTTCTAGTTCATCGAGTAGAAGCAGTTCTTCAAGTAGCAGTTCAAGAAGTTCAAGCAGCTCTTCGAGTAGCTCTAGTTCTTCTTCTAGAAGTTCATCTAGTAGCTCTTCATCCAGTTCTAAGAGCAGTTCTAGCAGATCTTCTAGTTCTAGTTCTTCAAGCAGTTCTAGATCGAGTTCCTCTTCGTCCTCTTCTAGTTCATCTAGAAGTAGCTCAAGCAGTTCCTCTTCTAGCAGTAGAAGTAGTTCCTCTAGTTCTAGATCTTCAAGCTCTTCTAGTTCGTCAAGTTCCAGTAGTAGGTCTAGTTCATCGAGTAGCTCCTCTTCACGATCTTCTAGCAGTTTAAGTTCTTCAAGTAGTTCGAGTTCGTCAAGAAGCTCTTCTAGTTCTAGTTCAAGATCGAGTTCCAGTTCTAGTTCCTCATCAAGTAGGTCTTCTAGCAGTTCAAGTTCTAGCTCGTCTTCGTCTTTATCATCATCGTCAAGTAGTAGTTCTAGGAGTAGTTCTAGTAGAAGCTCCTCTAGTTCTTCTAGAAGTTCTTCATCTTCTAGTACTGTTCCCCATTCGGGATTTTTACTTAGTATAAATTTTTACGATGCTAATATAGCATATAAATATCCAGATTTTTCTTCTACCATTCTAGATAGCTTTTCTCCAGTAGCGGGTTATGCTATGGGGATAGCTTGGGACGGTAGTAATACATTAATTTGTGATAATAGTAAGATATACAAATATCAAGGATTTAGCTCCACCCTTTTAGATTCTATAGCTGCTCCAGCATCTAACATTGCTGGATTAGCATGGGACGGATCTAATTTGATATCAACTGATGTTGGTACTCTATTAATATATCAACATCAAGGATTTTCTACAAGTATTAGTAATTCTATAGCTGCTCCTGGAATAGCCCCTGCTGGAATGGCTTGGAAAGGAACAAATTTAGTATCCTGTGACTATTCCACTGCTAAAATTTATCAGCATCAGGGTTTTTCCACTACTATAATAGATAGTTTTAGTGCTCCAGCATCAGGAACTGCGGGAGTAGCTTGGAATGGTTACGATATACTATCTTGTAGCTATGATAATTACACATATTTCTATCATCATGGATTTTCAGCAGACGTTTTAGATAGTTTTATTTCTGCTAGCGATTACCCTAATGGAATAACTTGGGCACCTTCTATATCTTCTAGTTCCTCTTCCAGCTCTAGTTCTTCCAGCTCTAGCTTTTCTAGCAGCTCGTCTTCTAGTTCGAGTTCTATTAGTAGCTCAAGTAGTTCTTCTAGTAGATCTTCTTCTTCTAGTTTATCATCTAGTAGTAGAAGTAGTTCAAGCTCTTCGAGTTCCAGTATAAGTAGTTCTAGCAGTTCGAGTAGCTCAAGTAGTTCTAAGAGTTCGTCAAGCTCCTCTTCGAGTAGTAAAAGTTCTTCGAGTAGCTCTAGTTCTAGTAGTAAAAGCTCAAGCAGTTCTTCTTCTGTAAGTAGTAGTTCTAGCAGTTCGAGAAGTTCTTCTAGTTCCTCTTCCAGGTCTAGTAGTTCTAGTTCTAGTAGTAGAAGTAGTTCCTCTAGTTCTTCTACTATTGTTGGTTGGTTATTAAGCTTAGATAGTAATGCTAGAGTATACAAACATTCTAGCTTTTCTACTACTATATTAGATAGTTTTAGTACACCTACTTCTTCTCCAAGAGGTATGACTTGGGACGGAAGTAACGTCCTAACTTCAGATTTTAGTTCAGATAAGATATATAGGCATTTAGGATTTTCGAGTACAGTTACTGACTCTTTTAGCTCTCCGACAACAGGTCCGAGAGGACTCGAATGGGTAAGTCCTAATCTCTTATCTCTAGATAATAATAATGATAAGATCTATAAACATCAAGGATTTACGTCAACAATCCTTGATAGTTTTAGCTCTCCTCTTACGGGACAGAGCTCCTTAGCTTGGTATAATGGCGACCTATATACTGCAGATTCTATAACTGTAAAAACATATAAACATTCTGGATTTTCTACTACTGTAGTAGATAGTTTTGCTTCGCCTAGTACTGGTGGGCAGGGTCTTACTTGGTTTAGAGCAAATTTACTTTCGTCAGATGTTGCTTCTTCTGGAAAAATCTATAAACATCAAGGTTTTTCTAGCACAATTTTAGATAGTTTTAGTTCACCTTCAACAGTTCCTGTAGATTTAAAATGGGTAGAACTAAGTTCCTCAAGTTCAAGCTCTTCTTCAAGAAGTAGTTCATCGTCTTCAAGTTCCAGAAGTTCTAGTTCCTCCTCATCTTCCAGTTCTAGCTCTAGATCTTCAAGTTCGAGTTCTTCTTCAAGTAGTAGTTCTAGATCGAGTTCATCTTCATCTAGTTCTCTATCAAGTAGCTCTTCGTCGAAGTCAAGTTCTTCTAGTTCCAGCAGTTCCTATTCTGGAACTTCTAGTTCTAGTTCTTCTAGTTCTTCGAGAAGCTCTTCGAGTAGCTCTAGATCGAGTTCAAGTTCCAGCAGTTCCTATTCTGGAACTTCTAGTTCT
>Ga0172381_10004798_pt1 | contig 13880 bp, 11 predicted proteins | sample Leawel6488metaG_FD_119754 | JGI IMG/M metagenome (GOLD analysis project Ga0172381, IMG submission 119754) | Leachate microbial communities from a municipal landfill in Southern Ontario, Canada - Leachate well 64-88 metaG | ecosystem: Engineered > Solid waste > Landfill > Unclassified | place... | reverse complement strand
GAAAACAAGCGGTTAGAACCGCTTGCAAAAGGCACAAATAGTCGTGAATTAGAACAATTATACTCTAAAAGTTCTTCTATGCTGCGGGACTAGGATTCGAACCTAGATAAACAGATCCAAAATCTGCTGTCCTACCATTAGACGATCCCGCAATATGTATATTCTATCATTTTTTAAAATTTTTTCAATGGGATATATCGGTTCTGTTGCTAAAAGCAGAATTTTTTGGTATACTTCAATATAGAATAATAAATTAAATTAAAAAGTTATGGCATCTTGGGCAAATTTAAAAAGAGATATGAGGAGAGTGGCAAAAAAGAAAAAAGCTAAATATACTCCCAAAAAAATTAAGCCTTTAAAAGCAGAGGTAAAATAAAAAAAGGATTTTTGAAAAGCTGGTTAAATCCAGCTTTTTTGTTTATTTAATTATGGTTTGTCCTCCTGACTTCAGATAAAAATTTAAATCTTCAAAGTTAAGTTCTTTTGTTTTTAAATTTATTTTTACTATAACTCCTAATCCGTTGCGAACATTTTCGTCAAAGTATTGGTCAAAAACAAAGTTGCCAAGTGAGTAGTAAATTTTTTTTCTTTTGTATTCTTCGATTGTTTGAATAACGTGAGGATGCGTGCCAATAATTAAATCAGCCCCCATATCTATAAATTGGTGGGCCAATTCTTTGATTGCTTCGGTTGGTTCTGGTGTATATTCAATTCCCCAATGGCAAGAAACAATAACTAAATCTGACTTGGATTTTAATTCTTTAATTTCGCTTACTGTTTTTGTTTGATTTGCATTAAGGCTTCCGTAAAATTCGTTGTAGCTTACGAAACCAATTTTTATGCCGTTTATTTCCTTAATTATACTTTTATTCCCGTTTGGTGGGCCGAAATATTCAACTCCTGCTTCGGATAGATATTTTTCTGTTGATTGTTCCCCCTCTATATTAAAATTTAAAATATGATTATTCCCTAAATTAACCAATTTTATATTTTCATAAAATAAAGTATTAGCAATGCTTTTATCAAAAGTAAAAGTGTAATTATTTGTACTGGCTGGTTGTGTCCCCGAGCTTATAGAAAAATTGTCTGTGATTGGTCCTTCTAAATTTGAGACTACAAGGTCGCTGTTTTTTAGCGTTGAATAAATTTCGTTAAAAATAAATTCATTTGAACCGTTTTTATCAGCATAATATCTAATTCCCCTATCAAACATTAGGTCGCCAGTAAATAAAATTTCTGCATCATATTTTTCAGTATAAAAACCAGATACATAGCTTGTCACAGAATTTTCATCTTCTTTTGAAATATCAAAAGAATTTTTATTATCTATTAAACTAAACTTATATTTTTCGTCTCCTAAAAAACCAGATAAAACCGCTAAACATTGCTTACAGTCGTTGGTGATATTTTTAACATTTTCTTGGCTTAAATCTTTCAGTAAATCTATACTTTTAGAATCTTGCTCAAAAGCAGTTTTAATTGTTGAAGCGTGCGAAAAATCACTGCTTACAATTAAAATTGAGTTTTCGCCCGCTAATTTATCTAATTCGTTTCCAAAGGCCGTAAAATCGTTATAATTAGCGTTATAATCAAGAACTAACGGAACTATCGTTGCATTTGGAAAGAATTTTTTAATAAATGGAATTTCAATATAAATTCCGTGCTCTAACCCCAGTATAGAATTATCTATTTTAACCTTCCCTTTTTTAATTAAATTATTTATTATTTTTTCGTTTGCTGATAATTTTTCATAAGGCGTGTTCCATTCAGCCTTACTTGTGTAGGCTAAAGTTTTGGAAGGAAAAAAATGATTATAATGATTCGGAGAAATTAAAAATACAGTTTCAATTTTTTCGGCCGAAAGTTTATTATAAAATTCTGCAATTAATTCCTTGGCTAAAAAATGGTGAGAAATTATTCCCGCTTTCACCAAAGCTTCGACGGGCAAAGCCTGCTTAGGCAAATTAGAAAAAATGTCTTCGTAAATTTCCTTGCTATTATAAGGGCTTGCTAAGGTTATTTCTGATTTAGAGTTATCAAATTTTTCAATAAATTCTACGATTTTACTATCAGCTTTTTTATAAAATAAAAAATAACTAACCGCCGTTATTAAGACAGCGGTTAGTAAAATTATAAATAAAATTGTTTTTTTTGCCTTGCGCATTATTTAATCAAGGTTGTGTTCCAGTCTGGCATTTTCAGCAATTTAATTGTTGAAGAATAATTCCATTTTTGCCAGGTGGCATCTGTTAACCTTGTCGCTAATGGATTTGTAAACTCATAATAGGAGTAAACTAATCCTTTAGTCAAGCGAGTTCCGTTAGCATCTTTAACTGCAACATAAATATAATTTGGAATTCCGTCAGCTTCGTAAAGTATTTGGTTTTTTACCACATCGGTATGAACATCGGCGATTAGGGCTGACCTTGCGTTGCTTTCAAGTTGAACCTGTGAATCTGGAGCTTGCAACAATTGGTCTAACGTATAAGCGCTTAATCTAAGTTGTTCAAAGTCGTCATCGGTGATTGTTTCATTTTGCAATTCTGAAACAGCAATTCTTCTGAAAAATTTTAACATATCTGAAAAACTGGAATTTCTATACTGGAAAGTATCTGGTATTAAGTTAAATTTTGTAAGACCTTCGTTTGTCATATTTGTTAGAGCAACCAATTTATCTAAAAATTCGATGTTTGGCTCAACATATCCTTTTGGAACAGCAGCAGCTTCTGCCTCGTCTCCACCACCACCCAACTCTGCATAACTTTGTTTTGCATAAAGTAAAGTGTCGTGTTTCAATTCTGTCCAAGAACCCAAAAATGTTTGTGTTTGTTTTGTATCCCAATCAGAGTTTTTCATAAACATCGGATATCCAGTTTTGTTTTCTGTGCTGGTAAATAATGATTTTATTGTGTAAAGCCAAGACCAGTAAATGTTTGAGGTCCATTGAGTTTGGCTAGTTTTATTAAAGTAATCCTGCAAGTTCGCCATTTTATTAGCTAAAACTTTATCTGAATCTGGAGCATTTGTTGTAATCCAAGCATTTAGTAAGTTTTTTGAGACAACATCTCCCATTAAAGTTGAAACCATTAAAGCTGTTGGAGTGCTTGGTAATTTTTGACCAGTTTCTGGATCTGGAGCTTCGTCGCCTTGAGTTAATTCGGAAAAAATAAAGGCGTCCGGAGTAAATCTTTGCCCCATAAACCTAAATCCCTTGGTCGAATTTAGTAAGTCTTCTTTAGATGTTGTTAAAACATCGTCGCTAATTATTACAGAAGACATTATTTTTGGATTTGAGTATGTTTGCAATTCTGCTTGTAATCTTGCAACTGCTTCATCTGATTCGTCGGCTGTTGTAAATCCAATTGTTGTAGTCGCTTTTTTAATATCGCTAATAGTTAAGTCGTCCGATTCTCCTACAAAAAATGCCGTTGGCTGAAAAATTGACTCCCAGTTTTGTAAATCTTGTTCGGTCATAAGTAATGCAATATTTGCAGAATCTCTGGTAAGCTCGGTACTGCTTACTAAATAATTTGTTCTGCCAAACCACATCATTGCCCTAAAATAATCTCGCAAAATTACATTTTTTGTATAATGACTTCTTGGAGTATATTGTGTGTAGTCTTCTAACATATTGCCCTGATATTGTCCCATTAATGGTGAGGGCGAATATTTACTCGAAGCTATAATTAATTTAATTTCTTGTTTGGCTAAATCTTTTATATTATTTGAGATATTATTTTCTGTTGCCAAAGAGTCAACTAACGATAAGATATTAGCTTCTGTGTCGGTTTTACTGTCATTAATATAACTATTTTGCGCAAATGTGACGTAATCAGCTCCGGCATTGTTTAAGATTGCGGAAGAAACAAGAAAATATGCGGAAATTCTTTCATAGCTTTCTTGTTGAAGCGTGTTGGCCGACGAAGCTGTGCTGGCGGAATTTAATAAAGAATTGCTCAGTTGAGTTAAAATAGGATAGAGACTCATTTCTTCTATATAAGAAAACTCCTGCTCAAGTAATTTGTGATAAATATGAGTTAGATAATCAGAGGTTATAAAAATTGAGTTTTCTGGTGCTCTTTCTGAAATGTTTGATGTTCCTCCGATGGTTTTGTATAATCCTGTCCAATCGTCATTTCTTGAAGCATAACCAGTTGTATCTGTTGAATAAAATTGATCGTAGTTTGAAGTTATAAAAAAATTATTATTGACAAGGCTTGTTTTTTGATTATCGGTAAAAATTGTTCCTAAATTTGTTTCAAAATTGGAAAGATTTGTAAGCTCAGACAAAGTGATCGTATAATCTGGCAAACTTGCCGTATAACTTGTATTTTCAACATTATAAGATGCGTAATTTGAAATTACGGTGTTTTCGGTAGTTGTCGTTTCCCCCGTTTCTGTTGTAGTTTTGACTGCAATATCGCCACCAATTAAATTTTGTATATAGACTAATGGCTCAAAATATATAAACGCGGCTCCACCCAGTGCAAAAATCATAATAATTACTGCCAACGAAATAAAAAGTTTGGCCACTCTTCCTTGTTTTGGGTTTTGAGGTTTTAGTTTTTCTTGGTGTTGGTATGTGTATGTTGATTGAGAGGGGCTTACACTTAATTTTTCTGATTCTGTTGGGATATAATCTGGTTGGTATCTTGGTTGTTCTATTGGTTGGGATTTTAAATCAAGTTTCGGCTCTGACGTAACTTGAGGTTTAATTTTAAATCGATTTTCTTCAACAGTATCAGTCCTTGGTTTTAACTGAGAATCATCAGACGGTTGTGTTTGAGGTTGAGATTTTATTTCTGGTTCTATTTGTTGATAATATTGAGTTACGGGTTGAAATTCTATTTCTTCTTTTGGTGCTGGATTTTCAGAAATTGTTGGCTGAACTTGAGCTTGTTGTTGCGGTTTTGGCTGTATCTGAGATTGAGGTTCTGCTTGTATTTGTGGCTGAGGCTGAGCCTGTAAAACTTCTTTTTGAATTGGTGCTTGAGGTTGTGCTTCTAAAAGATTTTCAGCTATCTCGGCATCAGACCAACCATTTGTAGCTAATGCTGTTTTAATTTGTTCTTTTGTTTGGCCAGCTGCCAAAGCTTTTTTAATATAATCTACGACTTGTGCGTCAAACATAATTTTGAAAATTAGTTTACTATTTAGAACTCAAGGTATTATAACATTATACAACTTTTTCTGACGTCAAGTATGTGGATAACTTTACTTTTTAGGAGATTTTGATATATTAAAAGTGTGATCTTTGCCAACTTAACTAAAAAAAGGAGTTTCAAAATGAGTATGTCTGCTATCCAGATTGTTGTGTTGATTATTTTGTGTCTGGTATTTTTTATATCAGGATATGTTTTTGCTTATATCAATACCAAGAAAAAGATTTTAGGCTGAATAGACCGGTTTTCGTACGAGTACTGTTTTAGGGCGGGTACTATTATGACAGAGTTTGCTTTAAAAGAGATTCAAGGTGTAAAATATGTTAGGCTTGGCTCGGACGGAAAGTCATTTGAGCCCGCTTGTATGGAAGACGTTCCTGGTTCTTTGCCCGAGAGAAACTCCTGCTAAGTCATTTTTCCTGTTGGGGAATAATTTTCGCAGTAAAATAGAAAACGAAAAAAGTCCGAGGCGAAATCACCTTGGGCTTTTCTTTTACGTAATTTTAGGCTTCGTGGTGAGTTATGTTTAAAATTGCTAATTCTAATGGTAGTTGACTTATTGTGGCGTATTTTGTTTTATTTTCTGCGTCAATAAAAAATTCTAACATATTTTGAATATCTTTTTCTGAAAGATTGGCTATCTGGGTTTTTAGTTTGTCTAATTCTGGTGCTGAAAATCCTGTGTTTTGCGTTGTTAAAAATTCAGGGTTTATTTTGAGTAATAATGATTGTCTTAAATAAAAAACCAATGTTTTTGAAAATTCTTGTAAGTCAATTCCGTTATCAATCATTAAATTTAAAGAAATAAGCGCATTTTTAGTATCTTTTGCAATTAAATTATCAACAAAATTCGCTACTTGTCCAACTTCAACAATTCCCAGTAATTCTTTTATATTTTCTGTTTTTAATTCTCCCCCACTTCCAGTAAAACTAAAACATTTATCTAAAAGCGATTCTGCATCTCTAAAAGAACCTCTAGCATTTAAAGCAATTAACGATAAAGCTGATTTATCAAATTTTACGTTTTCTTTTTTTGAAATTAATTCTAACTTTTTAACAATTTCAGCAATTTGTAATTTTTTAAAGTCAAACCTTTGGCATCTTGAAGTAATTGTTGAAATCATTTTGTGAGCTTCGGTTGTTGCCAATAAAAATACAGCGTGGGCTGGTGGTTCTTCAAGTGTTTTTAACAAAGCATTTGCAGCTGATTTTGACAATTGATGACATTCGTCGATTATAAATATCTTGTATTTTGATTTTGCCGGCGCAAATTTAATTCCTTCGGTTAATTCTCTAATATCGTCAACGCCCGTATGACTTGCCGCATCAATTTCAATTAAATCAATTGATTTTCCTTGCATAATTTCTAAGCAAGACGAACATTTATTACAAGGTTCAACTCCTTTAATAGGTTTTTCACAATTTACAGCTTTAGCAAAAATTCTGGCAATTGAGGTTTTTCCGCTCCCCCTTGGTCCAGAAAATAAATAAGCGTGAGAAATGTTTTTTCCTTCAATTGAATTTACCAATGTTTGAACAACGTGTTGCTGTCCAATTATTTCTGCAAAATTTTGTGGTCTATATTTTCTATATAAAACTTGATTTGCTTGATTTGATGATTGGTTTGTCATTTAATTTTTTATTTTACGTTTGATTAAATTTGTCGCACAATAAAACTTCCCCATTTTTTTAATTATCTGTCATTATTTTTGGTTTTGTGAAAACCAAAAATTTGTATCCTAAAAAGTTCCAAGTTGCCGAGACTAAAGCTGCTAAAATAATACAAATTTCTTGCCAAAGATGATTTGGGAGCCCGATATTTATTTTACTAAAAAAATAAAACGAAACAATGTTTATGCCCAATCCAATTAAAGTGATAGAAAAAAATTGCAAAATTTCCTTTTTAATACTATCATTTCCGTTTTTTTCAAACGCCCAGTTTTTATTCCACCAATATTTTACAATAGTTGCAACTAAAAATGAAATTCCTTTGAAAAATAGCGAGAATGGGGCTATCCAAAATAAAAATTGGAAAATTTTAATATCGATTACATCGGCAAAAGATCCAACCAGAAAAAACCTGCCAGATTGTCTAATAAATGGATATTTTTTTCCTAACCAATCGCAAAACCATAATCCCGCAACAGACATTATTGGAAAAATAATAAAGAAAATAAACCCAATTTTCCCAAGAAAATCAACAGCCAGCCATGCCACTAATAATCCGCTAACAATTGCAAAAATTATATCTTTTGTTTTCATTAATCAAATTTAACATTATTTTGAAATAAAAAAAAGCGGCGCAGAACAAACTGCAACCGCATATTGGTTTAGAAGTCATGAGAAAGAATTTGACAACCAGTTTCCCATCCGTCCGAGTGCTTAGTTGAATAGACCTGGATTATCCAAAACTCATCAGTAATTGACCATGACGCATCCACAATCCAGAAGTTTCCGTTAATATCTCGGATAAATGCGACATTTGGATGAGCGTCAACAAGCAGTATGCCTTTTTTACCCTTGCTTTGTTTTTTAATTAAAGCGAATAAATGGGCAAGCGAAATTTCTGCGTGAGGACCGAGCTCAGCTATGATTAGGTCATCAGAAGATCGTTTTTCTAAGTGATGGGTTGCAATGACGATATTGGGAACGTTTTTCTCTGGATTTCTGCCGAAAAGTCCGTTAAAATTTGGACTAGTGTGTCCGATATTTGCTTCTTGACAATCTTTTTCGTCAGGAAGAAAATACTCTGTGCCACAGACCTCGACGCTTTGAACTTTACTCAGCAAAGTCGGCGGTTTTGGCAATGGACAAATCAATTCTGTTTTCAAAGCTTGTCTTACCCGTCCCCCTAAAGTTGACATCTTTTTTTTAAATATTTCAGGGCCTTTTCCGCATGGGACGATTACCTCAAAAAGAACTTGGTCTGTTTTCTCGTCATATCCGCGGACATTAGGCCTCAATCCCAACCCTAAGCATTGCTCAAATACAGATTCAAGCTTTTCTGGGTTGATAGCTATAGTAATTATAATAGCTGAAAAAGTGTCAGCCAGCTTTTTATCATTTTCCCTCACGACGTTGTCTCCTTTAAAAAGTTTTTCAAACAGCAAAAATCATCTTTTGCATACTAACATCAATATATCACTTAACTCGTTATTTGTCAATGATTTACTGCTTCTGCATATTTTGTTATTATGTACTAATCTTAAACATAAAAAGTGAAATATATGGCAATAAAAATTTTTAGTACTCTTTCAGGAAAAAAAGAAATTATAAAACCAATTAAAGGAAAAAAGGTAAATTTATTTGTCTGTGGTCCAACGGTTTATGACTATTCTCATATTGGACACGCCAGAAATTATATAATTTTTGATGTTTTTGTTAAATATCTTAGAAGTCAAAAACTTGATGTTTTTTACTTACAAAATATTACAGATATAGATGATAAAATTATTGCTCGTGCTAGAGAAAAAGAAGTTACTCCAAAAGATTTGGCGGTTGCTTTTGAAAAAGAGTATTTAAAGGATATGAAAAAAATTGGAGTAACCAGCGTTTCAAAATATGCCAGAGCCACGGCCCATATCAAGGAAATTATTAGCCAAGTTCAAAGACTTCAAAAAAAAGGATACGCTTATACAATTGCAGAAGATGGAATCTATTATGATATTGCAAAATTTAAAAATTATGGAAAACTTTCTGGTAGAACAGCCCTACAAGCAGAAGATGCGGTTTCAAGAATTGACTACAGTAAAGACAAAAAAAATCGGGGTGACTTTTGTTTGTGGAAATTTAAGCAAGAATCATCCGAGCCAAGCTGGAAAGCGCCTTTTGGCGAAGGCAGGCCTGGTTGGCACATTGAAGATACTGCAATTGCAGAAAAATATTTTGGGAACCAATACGATATTCACGGAGCAGCCCGCGACTTGATTTTTCCTCATCACGAAGCGGAAATTGCTCAAATGGAAGCTTTATCTGGCAAAAAACCAATGGCAAAATATTGGATGCACGTTGGATTTTTAACTGTTAATGGTCAAAAAATGTCTAAATCTTTAAATAATTTTATAACTATTGCGGATATTCTAAACAGATGTTCTTCTGAAAATTTAAGATTTTTAATTATAAAAAATCTTTGGAGGTCGCCAGTTGATTATTCAGAATCTGCTTTAATGGAAGTAAAATCAGCATCAGAAAAAATTGAAGAATTTTTAAGAAGATTAAAGCACACAAAAGATATAAAAATAGATAGAAAACAACAAGGTAAAAACCAAAAATTTATTGAAACTGCAAAAAAATATTTTTATAGTGAATTAGCAGATGATTTTAACACGCCAAAAGCTTTAGCTGTAATTTTTGAGTTTATAAAAACAATAAATCAGCTTTTGGACGAAGTAGTTTTATCAAAAAAAGAAGCCAATGAAATTTATAAATTTTTTGAGGATATAAATCAAATTTTTGGTATTATAGATTATAAAAAAGTCAATCAGACAGTTCCAGCCCAAATAAAAAAACTAGCAAAAGCCAGAGAAAATTTTAGAAAGAATCAAGAATGGGAAAAAGCCGACGAAGCGAGAAAAGAAATTGAAAGACGCGGTTTTGTTATTGAAGACTCGGTGAATGGCGAACCGCGAATAAAACGATTTAGCTAATAAAAATAAAAAACCGACGGATAATAGTTGCCATCGGTTTTTGTTTTGGCCTTTTACCAAAACATAGGAGTTATTTGTAATTTTTTGAGTCGAAGATTTTTTCGGCGTGTCCAAGATCCATTGTTGCTCGTTCAAGATTTTTTCGAGCCGTTTCAAGAGCTTCTTCGTTGGCAGATTTGCGAGCTCTTCTTGCTTCTTTTTTGAATCTGCGAATTAATCCTCGTCGGTTTGAGATAACCACTTCTGCGCCATATTTTTGGATTTCTTCGTCCAAGGTTCTGCATGGCGCGGGGATGAATCCGAGTTGCGGATCTATAATGCCAAAAACTCCCTTTTTTGCAATCACTAGAATGCCACTTTCTGTGTCGTGAATTTCTTCTGGGATTGGCCTCTCTGCTGTCCACGGAATCGCACTTGTTACATCAAGTTGATCTGTTCTTGCCATTGGTAAAGTTTTTGTGCCCATGACTAAACTCCTTTAAAATAGAATGTGCTTTAAATTTACGTCGTGTAAATTCTGTATCAATTTTATAATATAATAATTTATTTGTCAAGTCTTCGCCATTGCATTTTAATCTGCACAGAGTTAATATGTAAAAAAGAATTTTAATTTTTAGTTTAAGAACCAAAATGGTGAATACTCAAGCTCTTGCTCTGCTCTTTTAGTTTTGGTATATAGAAGTATAATCAAAAAATAAATTTATGGCCAAAGAATTGATGGATAAACTTCCACCACAAAATATAGAAGCCGAACAATGTCTTTTGGGTTGTTTAATGTTAGACAAAGAGGCAATTGTAAAAGTTGTTGATTCTATTAAGCCCGAAGATTTTTATAAAGGAATTCACCAAGATATTTTTCAGGTAATGTTGGATCTTTATATAAAATCAGATCCAATTGATATTTTATCGGTTTCATCAAAACTAAAAGAAAGAAACAAATTAGAAGACGCGGGAGGTTCTGCCTATTTAACCTCTTTAATCAATACTGTTCCAACCGCAACCCACGTTACGAATTACGGAAAATTGGTTAGGCAGAAAAAGATTTTAAGAGACTTAATTTCAGCTTCAGAAGAAATTAGTTTATCGGCGTTTAACGAATCAGACGAAGTCGATATCTTGCTTGATAAGGCAGAAAAAGCGGTTTTTGGAATTGGACAACGATCTTTGTCTCAAGCTTTTGTGCCAATTAAAGATATCTTATCAGACACTTTTGAAAGATTAGATGAGCTTTCAAAATTTGCTGGAAGCATGCGCGGAATTCCAACTGGATTTACAGAGATAGATAAGCTTTTGGGAGGTTTGCAAAAATCCGACTTAATTATTTTAGCCGCCCGTCCTTCAATGGGAAAAACTTCGTTGGCTTTGGATATTGCTAGAAATGTTGCCGTAATGTCAAATCAGCCAGTTGGACTATTTAGTTTAGAAATGTCAAAAGATCAATTAGCCGATAGATTATTGGCTGGATTGGCAAATATAAATTTGTGGAACTTTAGAAATGGCAGACTCACGCAAGACGATTATTCAAGAATTCAACATGCAATGGGGAGTTTATCAGAATCTCCTTTGTATATTGATGACGCGGGATCAGTAAACATTTTACAAATTAGGGCTATGGCAAGACGTCTTCAAGCAAATCACGGATTGTCTTTAATTGTTATTGATTATTTGCAGTTAATGGAACCGATGAATAGATTCGCTTCACCTGTTCAACAAGTTACAGAAAACTCGAGGGCTTTAAAAATGCTCGCAAAAGAGCTAAACGTGCCCGTATTGGTGCTTTCGCAGTTATCTCGTGCTGTTGAAGCTCGTGTTCCACAAATTCCGAGATTGGCTGATTTAAGAGAGTCTGGAGCTATTGAGCAGGACGCAGACGTTGTTATGATGATTTATAGAGAAGATAAATATAATGAAAACAGTTTAAGTAAAAACATTGCTAAAATTTTGGTTGAGAAACATAGAAACGGACCTACTGGCGGTCTTGATTTATATTTTGACGAAAATAGGGCAAGTTTTAGAAATTTAGATAAAAATGATTATACCGCCGAAACCGGCGCGTTAGGCTAAAAATTTATATGAATTATAGTTTTGATAAATTAACAGAAATTTTTAGGAAATTTCCAACGGTTGGCTCAAGGACAGCCGGCCGTTTTGTTTACTATCTGATGAAACAGCCCAAAGAAAAAACAGACGAGCTTATAAATGCAATTCAGGAATTAAAAAAAAATGTGAAATTGTGCCATTTTTGTTTTAATCCTTTTGAAGGTGATGGGAATAGTTGTCCTATTTGTCAAAGTTCTAATAGAAATAAAAAAATACTTTGTATTGTTGAAAAAGAAACAGATTTAATTTCAATTGAAAATACCAGAAAATATAACGGACTTTATTTTATTTTAGGAGGGAGTTTGTTTATGATGAGAAAAGAAGATTTAAATAATTTGAGAATTGCAGAATTAAAAGAAAGGATTAAAAATGGAAATTTTGAAGAAATAATAGTTGCTTTAAATCCAACTCCCGAAGGAATTTCTACATCTATTTTGGTTGAAAAAAGTATCAAAGAAGTTTTTCCAACTCCAAATTTTAAAATTACACACCTTGCAAGAGGTCTTCCCGTTGGCGGTGAACTTGAATATGCTGATGAGGAAACATTGGAATCCGCTTTTGAAGGCAGAAAATAAAAGTATATTTAACCTGAAAAATATATCAAAAAAGCCCTGACTTATATCCCGGGCTTTTTTGAGTACGTAATTAGTACTTTTTCAAATCTAATTTTTTGATATTTCGGTTTGTTTAATTTGTTCTATTTTAGAATTTAATTCTTTATCAGCTTTGTAGCTTCTGTTTTTTCTTTTTCTGTTATCTATCCATTTTTCAATTCCGTTAAACATTCCCATTTTGAACATTGTAATTCCTGTTAAAGCAATTAGCAATGGCAATATGAACGAGTCTGTCCAAAAGTTATTTGTTAAACCAGTAGAAATTGTGCTTATACCATAAACTGCTGATCTTGTAACAATAACAGAAGCGTTGCTTGTTGGGTTATAGCTTAAATTTGTTCCTGTTACAGAGACGCTATTTGTTAAAGTCGTGGTTCCATAACTGAAATTTGAAGCTGAGGCTAATTGTGCTTGATAGGTAATTGTTATTGTTTGTCCTGAAGATATATTTCCAAAATTCATTCCCGAGATTATATCTCCTGAGTAATTACTAGATCCTGAAACAATTAAACTATTTTTGTAGATTAAATTTAGAGGAAGGGTATCTTTAACGTATGCGTTGGAAATATTTTGATTACCATTTGTTTGTATTGTAATCATAAACATTAACACATCTGACGGACTGGCATAAGTTGAAGTTGAAAAACTGGAGTATCCTTTTGTAAGATTTCTTACTGTTTTAGTTACATTCAACGTGCTTGTGGTTGAATTACCAGCAGAAAAAGTCATATCTTGTCCATAGACAATGTTTCCATTAGATGTTTGTGCAACAGCTCTGTAGTGATATGTGGTGTTGTAGTTATAAGAATACAAGTTTACAATTTGACTAAAGTTTCCTGTGTAACTCATTGATTGATGAGTAGTTTCAGTTCCATAACTAGTTGTTGTTCCCCATTGGAACCAAACATAGTTATAGCTACCGTAATAGTTGTTATTGTTATATCCGTAAACATATCCATTTAATGTCACTTGATTGTTGGAAATATTTGTTGGAGAATTTGTTTGTACGCTTAAATAATTCTGCTGTATACAGGAATTATTAGAACAACCGTTAGGGCAGTATTGCGAATCCTGTTGGTTTCCACAAGAGTCATACCAGTATAAATAATTTCCGTAACATTGTTGATATGAATGATATATGCAATTTGAAGAACAGCTGCCGTTTGAACATGTTTGGTTTCCAGTACAGGTTGTGATTAATTTATCACTCGAAGCGTTTGAACAATATGAGTTTGCAGTTCCTGCGTTGTTACAATTATATGTTCTGTATGTTTTGTAAACATCACCATTTTTACAGAAAGCTGAGCCAATATATCCATTTGTTCCACAATCAGACGTAGAACTACAGGCGATATTTT
>Ga0172381_10004797_pt1 | contig 13884 bp, 18 predicted proteins | sample Leawel6488metaG_FD_119754 | JGI IMG/M metagenome (GOLD analysis project Ga0172381, IMG submission 119754) | Leachate microbial communities from a municipal landfill in Southern Ontario, Canada - Leachate well 64-88 metaG | ecosystem: Engineered > Solid waste > Landfill > Unclassified | place... | reverse complement strand
TTAATACCTGAATAAATTTTCTGTGTTGTCGTTTGTGGAGTGTAGGCCGTCCTTAGGGGCGGCCTTTATTTTAGGGTTATTATGTTATAAGTATTTGTGATATAGTAATTTTTTAAGGAGGTCGAAATGTCCAAGGATAGAAGGGCAGAGGTAATGTTGGAAGCATTGAGGATGATGCTTTTAAACGATGTAGTTCAGGAACTCGGTCCACGAGTAAAAAAAGAATTCCCCGAGTTTGAGTCCTTAAGTCCTCTTGAAAATCCACACCTTATTCCAAAAGGTGTTGTTGTAGTTAAGAAAGTATTTAAGGAGTTACTGGACAATGCTAAAGAAACACGAATAAAAGAAATGAGTAGCGAGACACCCCTTGGAGAGGATAAGGTCCGGGAGCTTATTGAGGCTGCTGCTGAAACAGTGGGCGTTACTGACGCTCTTCGAGTACTTATTAAGACTTCTATAGGAGACTTCTCTGAGTTTGAGAGCCTTAGAGACGATATCATGGAAGTAGCTGTGGAGATAGGTTTTATAGCTAGTAAGGAGTCTACACTTGACATTGATAAGGAAGACATGCAGGAGGTGCTGGGTATAAGAGATGATATTCAAAAGTTGGAATCAGAAGGTAAGATCCTAAAAGGTGAAGGCCCTTTAATAGTCAAGCAAGGGAGTGCGTAATGCTGGGTATTAAGCAGTGGGCATCCGTTATGTTCGAGAAAGGGGAGATCATCGGGGCTAAGAAAATAAGGTCCGGATCAGAATTCGGTCCTGAAATATTTTCTTATTGTGAAAAAAGGAAGATACCCCTGGATAGCGACACTTTGTCTACTATCTTTATAAGCATCCCTACTGCTGGAATAAAGATAGGAGATAGGGAGTTCATACTTGTAGATCTTAGGAATAAAGAGAGTGCCCTATCCCTAAGAGTAAAGGAGTATCTTAATTCATAAAGAGCTGGGGAAGACCTCTTCCTCAGCTTTATTTTCTTGACTTGGAAGTCTCGGTGGGGCACAATATGCGTAGCTGGTTTTTTTTATTCCATTTTGGAGGTTGATATGCTTGGTACTGAATTCAGTTTAGCCAATGTTGCTCAGAATATTATTCTTATTGGAACCACTATAAGTGTTACAGTTGCTGCTACTTTAAGCATTATAAAACTATTTAAAAAGATAGAGAAAATAAGGAATATAAAGTTAGCAGCCACAAGGGGTACTATAGTCCCAGACGAAACTCACAAAGAAAAGTTGTTAGACCACAGCTTGTTTAAGAGCCTGCTACGGTTAAGGAGTGTAGTGGTGTCAAGCCTGGATTGTGGACATCCTGTAAAAACAGAAGTGTTTAGGGATATAATGATACATAAAATAGATACCTGGGCCAACCTTCTTATTAAACAGGCCACAGTAATAGACTGTAGGTGTAAGAAGGACTGCAGGGGGCTTTGTTCTATGTCAGCCCTAAGTTTAGTAAGATATAATAGAGATCTTCTCCAAGAGGGTTTGTCAGAGTACTCTACATACTTTGAAACTGACCCTTCTTATTCTGATAATGAAAAGGAGATACTAAGGTACTCAGTAAAGCTATTTAATTCGTTTCACGCATCTGCTGTAGGGGCTGTTCAAGGTACCATAGACAGCGTAATAACTAATTCTAAATACGGGTACTGCGCAAAGTGGTACCAGGCAGACATATTTTCAGCATTCGAGATAGGAATGAAGATGATGCTTAATCAGACCAATAAGGCCTTGGTGTCTTGCAATGGGTACTTTAAGGACAAAGAGTTTAGACTACGATCCCACCCATTGCCTAATTGGAAAGAGAAACTTAAATAAGCTCAGGGGGCTAATATGACTAAGAGCATAACTTTTAGCATAGACGTAAGAAGAACATTGGGGTCAGCTGGTATGGCTAGGCTTGTGATAAGTGTATCTGACGTTGTTGACGAGAATGGTGACTACTTACCAGAGGCCTTTAAAAGAATTTTTTTGGTCAGCAAACCCGAAGCATTGACGGCTGAAGTTTCAGTAGAGGATTGCAATTTCATAGGGTATGCTCCTGTTGAAAGGTTTAATGAAATACATAAAAGAGACTACGGTGACGCTGAACCAGCGGATTGGGACAGTCTTCCTTATAGCACCCCCGTTATAGCTCCGGATGGAGAAATAGAAGATGCTACAGTACCGTCGGATACTAGCCTTGGATCCTTCGTAGAAGACAGGATCATAACGTCTTCCGTAAGAGTGGTAGAGGGAAGCTTTGCTACCTTAGCTACAATCCAGGAAGAGCTCCTTGAGGCTGTGGCTAATCTTAAAGATAAGTATGGGGAGTACTCCAACGATTTCTCTACCGTAGTTGACCTAAGTTTATACCCGACAGGGTGGGAGGTCTTTGAAGTATGATTATACCAAGGATCAAAGTAAAACGCAGAATAAGTGCCATAACACAGAACCAGACTACTGAGTATGTTTTGGAGGTGTTTATTCACGCTATAAAAGCTTACAATACTGAGACCGCAGAAGAAGAAGGGGATTACCTTTCTCTTCCGCTAGAGATGTTCCTCCTGGTTAAATATAACAACCGTACTGATGGGGACCCCGTAAAAGAACCCGTATCAGCTGGTCGTTTTATGAGGGTTATAGAACCAGATGACCTGGATACTGAGAACCCAGTGGTTTACGGAACAGAGAAACTTAGATGGGGAGACCCTGATACGCCCAGAGCTAGTGAAGCAGGTATAACACTGCTACCGGCAACGAGTTACGGCGGATCGGAACTTACACTTGCTGGGGTTGAAAATGCTATAGCCCCTACCAAAACCTATAATGATTCCGGGTACTATAAGTCCAGACTTTTTGTGCTTAAAAGTGAAAGTAAGACTCAGATAGAGAACATGAGTGCAAGCATTAAGTCTAGACTGGAAATATTCAAGGCTAAGTATATGGCCGATGCTGAGTACGTTACAGAGGGAACTGGGGTAACTGAGTTGGAAAGCTATGATATATGATAAATCTTCAGGTTCTAAAAACCGCCCTTGAAGTCTGGGGTACAATAAATGAAAAAGATTATTGGGAAAGCAATAAAGAGAAACATTTTGAGAGCCACATCATGGAGGTCCTTACTAGCTCCGGAATGGCTGTTATAAAACTCCCGGATGAGACTGTAGAGTATGTCTTCCCCGATCTACTGGTTCATTGTGTACTTCCAGGGCCTACTAAGTATACTTTCTATATAGAGTGTAAGGCGGCTAGTAAGAGATATAGAAGATCTCAGAAAGCAAGTTTTAAAGTATTTGAGGAATTTGTTGATGTATTTCCTGCCCGTAATAAGAAGGAATGGATGGATCTTATAGAAATGTTGATCTATAAAGCTTCCGTACATCATAAAAATTTGACTGATAAAGATCCATAGACTATACTGTTCTTGTAGTTATTTAGGGGGTTGTTATGCGTGGTTTTATTGAAGTTCTTACATTAGCTGGTAAAGTTAGTAGAGATAAGCTAGCGAAGTATGACCAGAAAGGATCCAACAATAATAACTATAAAGGACCTAGTGGTAGAGGATACTCAGCTGACCACAAGGCTGCTTCTAAAAGAAACACAGGCCGTAGGTGTGCTGTATGCGGGTCTACTAAGGACCTTCAAAATGCTGAAATTAAAGGTACCAACGGTAAGAAGCACAGAACTCTGTGCAGATCTTGCCATGCTAAATATGACGGGTTTTCAAAAAACTTTAAGAAATAGGAGAGTGATATGCGTCTGTTTGATCAACTAAGTGACAGAAATTTTACCAGGCTTATAGAAGCTATGGAGAGGTCCGCAAGAGACAAGATATCCTCCAAAGGTGTAGTAGTAGTCTCTAAGTATAGAAGAAATGCGTTTGACATAGGGGATATCCTCGAGAATCTGATACCATCTATGCCTCAAGATAACTTTGATAGCGTCAAGGACCTTATGACCCATATGTTATCCGGTGTAGAGGATATGAAAGTAAGGGTAAGAGTACCTCAAGATATGGACTCATTCAGACCTTCTTTAAGCAAGATGTTCGAGTGTGCTGTCCCGGAACAAGGGTTGTTTCCTATAAATGATCCTCTACAGGCGCTTATGAGCCTGATGTACGCCAAAGCTCAAGGTGCTCCTCAGAGTATTGTACTAAGGATTCAGATGCCTGTGTCCGATTTCTTTGGGCCTAGAACTGCTGAGCACATCGACAACGTAATTGAGAGCGTTCCCGAGAAGATGATAACCCATCCCAGCAATGACGTTAGGGAAGAAGCCCCTGAAATTATGGATGGATTCCCTTCAGTACATACTTTTGTTCCGGAGTTAATGTCCAGCATAAAAAAGCTTAATGACAGTACCAGAGGTAAGTTGGACGACTTACTTAAGATAATAGTTGACAAGTACAAAGACAGTAAAGATATGACTGTCTCTGATAGAGAGTTCCAGAAGCAGGTCTTAGATTCTATAAAGGAAGTGCTTGACGAAGGGGAAGTATTTGAACTTAGTAAGAAAACTCCGAAGGACATCGTGTTTAACACTAAGCTTCCGGCTAATAGACCTGGGATAATTAAAGTCAAAGATATTATCCTGGATCGTAAAAAACTTGCTAACATGAGCTATAAGGAGTGCAAAAACTCTTTCTCACCTCAAGTAGCTGACGCTATTTTTTCAGATGATAAGTCTAGAATAGACGTGGAGCTTATAACCAGGCTAATTGAAAGACTCAAAGATCTTGAAATGCCTGAAGAGGAACGTAAGGAGATAGACGACAGAATGCTCAATCCTATTAAGCATTTCTTTGAACCAGACGAAGACGTCGTAGACAAGATAATGGTTAACCTAAATGCTAGATAATGTTAAAGCTCCTAGTAGGAGCCTTTGTGACGAACTAGCTGTTGACCTTAAGAATCCAGCGTCGTACTACCCAATTGAGAAGATATGCGGAATACTTTACAAAGAATACTCGTATGACGAGATGTGCGAACTGGAAGCAGAATTTATCTTGCAGCATATTTTCAAATACCATCCTGAGATAGACCCCAAAGGTGCTGACACTAAGTTCATAGAGAAACTGTATGCTATACCCGCCATACTTAGCAAACCAATGCTAGTAACGGAGAGTTTGCTGGCTTTTTACAATACAGTAATGGTGTGCAACGATGTTCCCTCCGGAGTTACTGAGGAAGAGGATATCACGGATGTTCCAGCTAGGTTTATACATAGAACGTTTTTAGCAGTTGATGCCATGTTGCCAGAGGATATGGACTTTAACGACATGTACCTTTACCCCAACATTAAACGTTGGATATTCGAGATGCATAAGAAAGATGACGAGATAATACTACCTCCAGTGCTTGATAACCTGCAAGAGGAGTACTTAGGATCAACATACTCTGTTCCTCAGGCTGATAAATTTAACAGTATAATTTCCGAGCTAAGACCTAAATTGGGAGAGTTATCTGACTTATTGGCGGAAGCTATAACAGGTAAGAAAGATTACACACCGGAGGACGATGCTCGTCTTTTAGGTTACAATGATGGTGACTTATCAGAACTGCAGATAAAGCTTCATAAGGTGGGTTATTATGAAAAAGAAAGAGCAGTTCTTAAAAAGTATAGTTCTGGGAGCTTTGAGGATCGTTGCTCAAAGTTGTATCTGACAAACGTAAACTACAGTTATGCGTACTTCTATCTCAATACAGGAATGAACAATCGTAAGATGCTGTTAGCTGTTGACCTGGATTCATATCCTAAAGATAAGCTCAACTTACTTTTGATAGAAAAGATAAGAGGTATATTCGATTATTTAACTTTAATGGATACTACTGAGATACATCTTTTTTCTGAAAAATATAAGATGAAGGATATAGCTGGTTTCAGACTATTCTTAGAATCTATAAAAGACGTTGAGATAATCCTCCATGAGGTCAAGTATCGGGAGGACCGTCTTGTTAGGATCTCAGAAACAATGTATGACCTATTCGGACCTCCTAGTAGGTTGGTAATACTATCAAATAACTACCCATCTGGTGCAGAGAATGAATTCTCTAAACACGCTAGTAATAAGAAAATGTCAGGCTGGAATGTTTCTATAATACGGTAAAAATACTCTCTATAGAATTGTTATAAGTAAGTGTAAGAATTTTATTAAGGAGATCTGTATGAATCAATTATTGGACTTGGTATCTGATTATAACGCAGTGTTGAGTGAGGGATCTTATTTTGACATAGCTGAGGTTAAAGAAGAAAAAGATTTTAAGATCGGAGTCCAGTATCTGGATATATCCAGATTATGTTCTAAGACGGAAACTGAGCTCACTAACCTTATAATCCCCGGGATAGATTTTGAGAAAGAGCATATCCAGGATCCCTGGGTGCATACTAAATTCAAGCTTAAAGCAGCGGTGCTTACGGATGTCCCTGTAAGGAAAGGCTATACTTGTACTTTTGATCGCAATAATGAGATATATAGTATTGACGGGTGGCACCCTGCAGGGTTGGATATTAGGCGTATCCAGGGGAGCAACGAAGGTATCATATTTAAGGATTGTTTAGTTATGGGCAGTCTAAAGACCTACATAACTATAGCACCAAGGTTCTTACTAAGCAGCAGAAGGTTAATAATTCCTGCGTTTGGAAACGTATTTAACTTTAGTGATGTAAGGCAAAAAGGTAATAGGTATGAAGCTTATAAAGGTAGATCTACAATATGCCCGGATACTACAAAGCCACATTCTAACCGTATTCAAATGTGTACTGGTAGAGTAGGGTCCTTGAAGGATGCTTCGTATAATAATGATCTGGCTATCCTAACACACGGAGATACGCTAGTGTGTAGAGCCCCTGATGTTAGTACTTTCGATAGCACAAGCAAGTGGATGGACCAGGGTATGATATTTGACTTTTTACCTGTATTCTTTGCCGAAGCTGTTAACAATGGTATGAAGCACTGTAAGCTTAGACTCATTCAGGATCTAGCAATTCACAATGTTCTTATGATGTTTATAGTGCAGGAGTACGATACGTTAGCTAACAAGAGAAGCAGTCTTATGTGGTACGTATACGACAATGTGTACAAGTTTCTTCAGTCCAGTGAAGATCCTGGAGCAGCCGCTTTGATTGCTGCTGTGCATAAGTTTCAGACTAGGGTACCTGATAAAGACTGGGTTAAAGCTTCTATTGAGTTGAGCAATACTCCCGGGTACTTGGAGCTTTCTGACTACATATTTAAACTATATTCAAGGCTGTTGTCTGCAGCTGTTCATTTAAACATATAGGGGGTTGACATGCTCGCTGACATTTATACTTTAATAGACGTGTTACCACACCTAACAGATCTACACATGGCAGACATCAAACAGATAGGTAAAGAAAAATTTGTTGTACCTGATTCTTGTAGAGAGTATGTAGACAAAAATACCCCAGATATATTTGGTTGTAAAATAGTTAAAAGACTGGGGGTTAAACATTTTGATATTATGAAAAATAGGATTTTAGACCTTAGAGGTCCTGAGTTAGTATTTGTTGCGGCCAACGGAAAAAAGTACAGGATGCTTAATCCATTTATATTAGAACCGGGGTCCCACAAAAAACGCTATCATAGCAGGGAGAACCTGATAAGACTATATTTCCTATTTCAATATTTTGAAGTAGTCGAACTCAAAGACAAGGACAAAAGTAGGAGTACTTTGGTTGTTAGCGGCCTGGGCACAGAGGATACCAGCCTTGTACTTCACAAACCGTTCTACAGGCGTCCTAACACGTACAGCCAGGACGCTGATCGAAAGCTTTGGCTACTTATAAAAATGTTCGAACCGGTTGAACTAAAATAATCCGGATCTGCAGATTTTAAAAACTTAAGTTGAGGAAAAGACCCATGACTTGGAAAAATGATTTGATCGCTCTTAAAGAGAGCAAGAAGAACCTCGTAGGATTCGTTGGAAAATTCAGCAAAGAGACTCAGCTGGCTTTTCTTAAGAGATGTGAAACAGCAGGTAAGCTCCCTGACGACCTGGCATCCGCAGTAAGAAGAACAACCGAGCTTGCTTCTCCTATGTTCGCAGGTGCGACATATGAAGCAGAGGCTGTGTTCAATGAGCTCAGAGATCTCCTTGGAGATATGCCGCTTGTAAGATCAGTGGTACAGGTCTTCAGCACAGAAGGTTCATGGTTCAACGACATCCGCCCTTTCGTTGCCGTTGAAACACAGAATGAGAATGAAGCTCCTGGAGCATCACTCAATGATGAACCTGTGAATGCCGGTCGTGAGATCGAGTTCAAATTTATCGATGGAAATGATAGTTTCACTATCAGAGCCAGAAATAAAGACTCTTACGTGGACCAGGTAACCAGTGCGATCCTTGGTAACAGATCTGCCGGAAGAGCTACCCCTTCATGGTCCAACGGACTTGAGGAAGCATCTATCAGAGTATTTGCTTCTGCGAAATGGGAAGAGGAGCTTGCAAGAGACACAAGCACTGCTTCTTCTCCTGAGAGCACAACCAGATCTTCATATGAATCAACATCAAAGAAGACTACTTTCGGGGCTTAATCCCGGCGGTAGCTATAATGGGCCCCGTGAGGGGCCCTTGGAGGGCTAATGCTTTACATCTTTCAAATAGGAGCAGGCGGAACTGGAAGCTGGTTCGCTAGAACCTTGATGCACAATATGGCGGAGTTAAAAGGTCGTCTTGGTTCTGGTATAACTTGGAAAATATGGGATCCTGATAATGTTGAGCCTCGCAATCTTATACGTCAACCTTTTTATAATGGCGTTAATAAAAACAAAGCTCAGTACATATGCGGTATGGCTCACGATTTTTTTACTTACCACAAGGTAGCCTGTACAATCTCTTACTCTGACAGCTTATTTGATGACTCGGACTTTGCTTCCCTTGATGAAAAGGTAAAGTCTAAACATCCTTGTTTCCTAGTATCTTGTGTAGATAATACCTTTACTAGGAACAGAATACAGACCCATTTGTCTAGGAATCATAAAACTAAAGAGTCTAAACTGACTTATATAGATATGGGGGTTGCACCAGACGGAGACTGGTCAATAGACTGTATCAGCTCTGCTTTATTCATGCCTTTGAAATACGATAGGATAACCTATCCGGATGAACTGTTGAGCTGTGCAGAGCGTGAAGAAATAGGGCCTGTACCTCAAACTACATTTTCTAATATAGCAGCGGGTAGCAATGCAGCTCAAGCTTTGTCAGAATGTTTTACGCTTGAACCAGACGCTAGGTCAGAATTTCATAAATCACTATACGGAACAGCTAATGGGGAAGTCAAAAGGCTTTCTTTAGAAGATTATTTCCGGCAAAGAATGGAGGACATATAATAATGTACCCAGTATTACAGAGAATAAAAGAGGGGGATACTATGAAGTATAATAAGGGAAATCTTAGTGTTATCGAGACTGCGCTTTTCGATATACTGAAATTAACTTATGTAGAAACCCCGGCTGTTAAAATTAAAGATAAACTTTTTATCCAGAAGGGTAAAGAGGTTACTTCTTTAAAAGATTGTTTTATAATGGCTGGAAGTACCCCCAAGAGTAACGAGGGTATCATAGGTTTGAGAATTAAGAAGCTGATACCCAAAGATATAATAATGAGGGTCAGAAAGATCTTTCAGATTGTACATGATCTGAGAGGAACTGAAGGTACCGCAATGGTTACCTACAATGTGGAAACAGAAGTGTTTGGTATCTATGTACCAAAGCAGAATGTGTCTAGTGCAGCTGTAACCATTGAACCGGAAGACATAGACATTCCTCTTAAGGAAGGTCTTAAGATAGCAGGGTTCTTTCATTCCCACCCATTTTCTAACAATGCCTTCCTATCAGGTCAGGATCATTCCCACGCTTCAAACTTGAGTTACTGTCCTATAGGGAGCTTTAACTTCAGTCCTCATAAGCTTGTAAAAGGCCAGGATATGTATCGATTCGGGGAGCCAAAATGTGAGTTCCATGATGTACCCATTGAGTGGGAAGACCTTATGGAGGTACCTGATGAGCTAATTAGCATAACTGCAGAGGAACGCACCGAGATAACCGAGATGCTTAAAGATAAACTTCCTGCAGTTAAAGTTTACACTCCTTATTTCCACAATACTCCTAATCATAACGTTGGGGGTTTTACCGGTGGAAACAACTGGCATGGGGGAAACAACTGGCATGGGGGAAACAACTTTCACGAGAGACAGTCTTGGAAAGGTAGGCACGCAGAACAGGACACCGGATTTGGGTCAAAGGGACGGAAAGTAACTCCCATAGCACAGGACGACTTTGGTGACGACTTTGAAACAATACTTCTTAATACTGCAGCACGTGGAGGATGTCCTTCTGAAGATGATTTCCCTATGGAAGAGTCAATAGAAGACGCTCTAAGCGCTGTTTCTAACAGCGAGGAAATTAACAAGGCCACTATCGATCAGATCTTTGATGCTATATCTCAGTATGATGAAATATCTCTTACACTGGAAGAGGGGCTAGTTATAGACCCCAAGATGCCTTCAAAGAGATTCGTTGAGTTCTGTGATATGCTTGAAGATGTTCTGCCGGTTGAGATCATAGAGATATCATTCCAAAGCTACCTTAACTTTCTGGACGCTGTGGGAAAACACTCTGTGTACCGGTTTATAGCCGATATTATCAGCCTAGTGTTGGCAATGTGGACGGACGAACATATGACACCCTGTGGGGCTGTAAACTCTGATTTTGTGGACCAGTTTATGGATACTGTTAAAGTATTGGTACCTATAGCTGAAGAAAAGAAAGCTATGCAATCTTCTGAGTACACGCTGTGCATAGCTCTTCTTGCTACAGAGGCCTTATTGAAAGACAAAACTAAGAATGTAGGTGTAAATAAGGAACGTGATAAAAAGATAGCTGTAAGGGTTTAAGAGGCTTCTTAATGTGCTATTTTATTAAGTTAGGAAAGTTATCACACTTCTAGAGCTTGATGCGCGTCCATCGCCTGCCCGGCGGGGGATACTGATATGATTTCTTTATCTCTTAGGGGAAGCTTTTGGCGATGTGTGACTTGAAGTCCTGAATCACTCGAAGTCGGGTAAGAGTCACTAAGACGGAGGGCCCCTCGTATGTCATTGATCCAGAGGGGTCCTCTTGTTATTTTTATTATGGGTGTACTATGACAGAGAAACGATTCGTGTCCTATGATCACGGACAATACGAGTCAGGACGAATGTGACGTGTTAGACTCACTGCTAAAGGCACTAGCAGGTTTTCACGGGCACTTGGATAAGAAGTGTCTCTACTCCAAGCCGGGGTTCGAAACCCCAGTACACCCACCGTTTGTTTTATTATGGTAGAGTAATCCCTGGGGGATTGTAGCCGGTTCGCAAGAATATAGGCAGGTGAAAACGTCAGATGTTACTTATAAAAAGGTCAGGTTGCAAATGAAAGTATCCTCCCTGATCACGGCGTCAAGTACTAGAGTCCGGAGTAAGGCACTAATAAGGGCAGGACAAGAAGGTTCGAATCCTTCCTCTACCAACATAGTTTAGGAGGCACAATGCCACGACTTACAGAACAAGAACAATATATCGTTGATAAAGCAGCAGAATTATGGAATCTTATCTGTGACTTACCTGTAGAACACGATAATGACATAAAAGAGTTCAACAGGGATATACATAATATACAGTATAGAGTTATGGCTAGGCCAATAAGAAGATCATTAAAGAGTTAATAATTATATCTTCGACTAACCCTAAAAGGAGGGACCTATGACAGTTCGCTGTTAGTCCAGTCTGTGAGAGAGTGTCAGTCCGGCCTCAAGTATTGGGGCGCTGAGACCTTAAGGCACATGAAAAGTCTCGTATCAGACTGTAGTCGCTGCCGGCAGGAAACTAAGTTTCCGTCAGTCCGAGTTTGGGAAGATAGTAGACCGGAACTCGAGAATACGTTTCAACGTCAACTCCTCGATGGAGTGTTACAAGGGTTTTATGTTAGAAGGACAACAAAGTTGAAAGCCGGGCTTACGCTGGCAACTTCAATTATGTTAGGAATTATTAAAGGAGCTAACCCAGTGTCAGTAGCCTTGGTTATCAGAGATTTATCATTTATGAGAAACAAAAATCCTATAGTCCGTATAGCTTGGGGTGCAGTAGTAATTTACGTACTAGCCACCACAGTCCCTGGAACACTCATGGTACTCATTGTAGGAGATGTTGCCATTTCTACGGTTTACGCTTTGCTAAGCAAGGAGAAAAAGGGGAGTTCCTAACTCCCCTGGTTCTCCAGAATACTGGACGCTAGGAATTCCATAGCGGTATATGCTGACATTTTTTCGGTAATTTTTTTTGCTCCGTAACCAGCTGCTGCACCGGTACCAGCACCTAGAAGATGCATAGGTAGAGCTTTCATGTAAAAAGGTTGATCTGATCTTTGCATTCCGTAGTCTAGAGCAGTTCCTGATAAGTACCCTAAGCCAGCCCCTATTAAAGGGTAGTAGTTAGGATTCCTTATAATACCTTTGAAGATATCTTTAAGATTCTGAGGATCAGGATCAAAGTACATGCCAACCTCTTAAGTAGAAATAGCGGTGTTGATAGCCATGAGGAGACGTTTCTCTGCAGTATCGTCTCCACCAAGTATCTCACCGGCATTGGCCTGAGTGAAAGTTTTAACGTTAGAGAAGCTCAGGGTCAAACCATTGGTACTGGACACGCTTATAGGTCCATTAATCTGGGCTGAGAGCTCTGCTCCTGCAGCGAGGATCTGTACGCCTTCGTAATACTTAGCCTTTATGGCTACTCCGCCCTTGTTTACTCCAAGAGCTAGAATACCGAAAGGCATATCATAGAACGAAGATCTTCCAAAATTACCCCAACAAGAGAACTCATCAGGAGCTACTGCTTCCGGGTGTTCACTCTGATCACCTATGAAACCATTGCCTTCCTTAAATAGATCGGTGATATCTGTCTGGGGACTATTAATAGCCCACCAGTAAGCTCTCTTTAAAAGATTCCACTGTTCCTGGCTTGTACTTGCTTGGTCAAGTAGGCCACTAATACTAAATCCAGGTCTTCCAGTAACAAGGGACATAGCTCCTATTACTAGGTTCCTAAGATTAGGATTGCCTGTGTTAGGCGCAGATATGGTCTTTTTACCACCAAGAGTATTGAGAGACATTCTTCCAGGTCTTGGGTCTGGTTCATTAAAAGAATTGGTGAACAAAAGAGGGCAGAGACAATCTAAGTTAGATCCATTACTAGCCACGACTCCATCCACAGCTTCTGCAGCAGCCCCAACACTGCCTAAAGTGGCAAACTGAGGCGGACCTGAGAAGAGGAACATATTATCAGATCCTCCATTTAGGATACTCGCTTCTACCTGATCTCTGATCGATAGATCAAAGAACTTCTTGATTCCCGATATGCTCATTAAAGCCTCCTTTATTCTACGTAAACAATATTATCAATATATCTCGAAGGATCCTGTGAACTAATACGATGCACTATCACCACGAAGGATCCATTGAAGGTTACAGACGGAGCTGCAACATTCTTCAAGAGAGTTCCAAGCATTGTGTAAGATATAGTAGTGTACTTGTCCTTAAGAGCTTGAAGATGGACGTTAATAAGACTCAAGAGCTCAGGTGTACCTGTGTTGTACGGTCCCTTAAACTTCTTGGTTGTCTCATACACGTCTTTTCCGTAAAGTCTAACTGGAGTTATCTTACTGAGAAGACCTCTGTCAGTTTCCTTATACAAAGGATATCCACTTGTGAAATCGCTAAGACAGTAAGGCTTAGTATCTCCATCACTCGAGAGCATGCAGTAACCTGCGTCACCAAGTAATTCAAGATGCTCATCTCTGTCAAAGTTTTTAAAACCGGTAACTCTACCGAGTCTAGCA
>Ga0172381_10004796_pt1 | contig 13884 bp, 12 predicted proteins | sample Leawel6488metaG_FD_119754 | JGI IMG/M metagenome (GOLD analysis project Ga0172381, IMG submission 119754) | Leachate microbial communities from a municipal landfill in Southern Ontario, Canada - Leachate well 64-88 metaG | ecosystem: Engineered > Solid waste > Landfill > Unclassified | place... | reverse complement strand
TTTTTTCACCGATGCAAGTACCCGCTGAGATTTTAAAGTTATTAAAGATCGTCTCCGAAAAAAAACCGGCCACGATCTTGGAAATCGGCACCGCCCGAGGCGGAACACTTTTTTGTTTGACCAAATTGGCAACGCCCGATGCTCTATTAATTAGCGTTGATCTCCCGAAGGGGAAATTTGGTGGTGGTTATGGCCTTTTAAGAAAAAAGCTTTACCAGTCTTTTGCTTCAGCCGGTCAAAGGCTCTTTCTTATTCGAGAAGATTCCCACTTGCCCGAAACTTTTAGCTCGGTGAAAAATATTCTCCAGGCAGAAAAACCTGGAAAATCTCTTGATCTTTTGTTTATTGATGGCGATCACTCTTACGAAGGTGTCAAAAAAGATTTTTTTATGTATCGACCGCTAGTCAAGCCAGACGGGATTATTGTCTTCCACGATATTGTCCCCGGTCCAAAACAAAGCGTCGGTGGGGTTCGACGTTTTTGGGAAGAAATAAAATTAAGTTATAAATATGAAGAAATCGTTGATAATTGGCAGCAAGGTGGTCTTGGCCTCGGTCTTTTAGAGAACAAACCATAATCAAAATCTATTATTTATGGACACTGAATCTCTTACCTATAAAACTCTAAAAAATATATCCTATCGTTTTTTGGCTTTTCTCTGGCCGATGATTTTTTCGATTTTAATTACCCCGGTTATCGTTCTTAAATTAGGAGTCAAAGATTACGGTATTTATATCTTTGTCGGGACAATTACCGGCCTGCTTGGCTTATTAGATTTGGGTATCTCCTACTCAGTCATTAAGTTTCTGGCTGAATATAATGCCCGGAAAGAAACAGAAAAAATCAAGAGAATGATTTATTCGGCCAATAGCCTTTTTCTTTTGGTAGGCCTGCTCGGCTTGATAATCTCCATTTTTATTTTTCTCAGTGGTCACTGGCTTTTTGCCAGCCGATTAGCTGGCCAAGAATATTATCTTACCCTTTTTCTTTTGGCTGGTTTAAATTTCTTTTTCGGTTCGGCGAGTAGCCTTTACACCCTTGTCCCAGACGCTCTCCAACGCTACGACATATCCTCCAAGCTAAATATTCTCCAACAAACAGCAACCTCCTTATTTATTTTAATTTTAGTCCTTTTCGGTTATAAGTTAATCGCAATTTTTAGTGCTCAATTAATCTTGACCGTTATTCTGGTTTTTGTCCGCTGGTATTATTCTGTCAAAATCTTACCACTCGCAAGGTACCGGCTCGAATGGGATGGGGAGGAGATTAAACGTTGCTATCGTTTTGGTTTGGCTACCGTCATCAATAACACCGCCAATACTTCTCTCGCTTATCTTGATCGTTTGATTATACCGATTTTTATTGGACCATCACAGCTTACTTATTATAGTTTACCTGGCAATATCGCCGCCCGAGTTCCTGGAGTGATTGACAACCTGGCCGGAATTATGTTTCCAGCTTCGGCCAGCGCCAATAGCGTCGGTGACAGTGATTTACTCAAACGCCTTTATATTCGTTCCGTCCGTTTGGTAACACTAATTGCCTCTGCAATTTCTCTATCCATTATTTTTTTGGCGTACCCAATAATGCGTTATTGGTTAAGCGTTGACTTTGCCGACAAATCAACTGGGGTTTTGATAATTTTAACTTTGACCAATTTCACGATCGCTATGCTCTCGTCTATCAACGGTTTCCTCTACGGCCTAGGAAAACTAAGAGTCTCTTCTGTTCTTTCTTGCGTTATGGCAATTATAAATGCGACCCTTCTCCTAATCCTCCTACCGCGTTTTGGTATTAACGGTGCGGCTTGGGCCTACCTCTTATCGGTATTACCAATCTTTTATATGATTTATTATGTTGAGCAAAAATATTTACATTTAGTTGACCGACGTAAATATTACCAAAAAACATTCTTTCAGATTGGCTCATCGGCAATTATTTTCTTTTTTATCACCAAACTTATGATCTCCCCGCTCATTACCAGCTTTACCACTCTGGCCATATTAGGACCGGGCGCTGTCATTATTTATTTATTACTTTATAAGGTTTTAGGTTTTTGGGAGGAAGAAGATTGGCAAGACTTAAAGAAATTCGGCCGAGTTTCTATTGTCCGAGTTATTAACCCTCTTAAAAAACTGATCGTCAAATGAATCGCAGCAAAAGAGAAGAACTAAAATTTAAAACCAAAGTAGCAATTTATCGGCTATTGCCAAATTGGTTTTCTTCATTGATTAGACGACGCCAAGTCCCACTCGCGAAGATGCTTCAATTTAAACAAGAATATGCTAACCAAACTATCCAGGAACCAACCAGGTTTCAGACAATTGCCATAATTGTCCCCTGCTATAATCACTCCCGATACTTAGCCTCCGCCTTCGAATCAATCGTCAAGCAAACTCGACCAGCCGATCAAGTAATTATGATTGACGACGCCTCTCGAGACGAGACTTGGACGTTACTCCAAAAATTAACCGCGAGCGCGGGCGCTCAGACAAAATTTATTATTCATAAAAATGATAAGAATCTTGGCCAAGCGGAAACAATTAACCGGGCAATCCAACTGGCCACGGCAGACCTGGTAATGATTATGAATGACGATGATTATCTAATGCACGATGCGATAGAATTTGTCGTTAATCTTTTCAAAAGAAACAGCGATCTCGCCCTTGTTGGTTTTGGCAATATTCTGTTTAAAGATAGCAAGTTTTTGAAACAAAGCAAAAAGTTTATAAGAGATTATGCTGAAACCGAAATGAACAAAATAAAAATCACGAGCACCCAAGACGCCCTACGATTTGAAGATTTTTGCAGTCTGAACATGACCCATACCGGCTCGACCTTTGACCGAAAAAAGGCTCTGTCTGTTGGTTTATATTGGGAACAAAATAAAAGAATCGTGCCATTTTCTGACCGCGATTTCCAAATCAGGATGAACCTGCTTTATCCCGTGGGCACCAACCCCGATGTGCCAATCAGTTTTTGGCGAACAGACAGTAGTGAAGATCGAGGATTAAATTCTTAAAACTAATAAACAATTAGAAAAAATAAAAAAATGATGGAATTATTATTTAGACTAAAACGCAACTTTTTTCGTTTAAAAATAAAATTATCAACTGATTCTCGCCCAAGCAGTTATCCTTATATCAGTGGCGACGGTTTTAGAAAAATGGCTGACCACCTTTATGATGAGACAACAAAATGTCAGGCAAAAGATATTCGAGCGAAACAAATTGTCTTTGTAAAATCAGACCTGATCGATGAATATTTTAAAGAGCTCCACCCTTTAATAAAATTCCCCTATAAATTAATCACCCACAATAGTGACCGCAACATCACTCAAAAAGACCTTCCTTATATCGATGAAAAAATAATTCACTGGTATGGTCAAAATGTTTTGGTCTCTCACCCTAAGCTAACACCGATACCAATTGGCCTAGAAAACTTGCATATTTATCTGCACGGGATTACTAAGTTTTTTAACTCTGGGCGGAATCAAAGAAAAATCGAAAAGAAGAACCGTATTCTCTTTGGTTTTAACCCCCAGACGAACAGCTTCGAACGCCAGCCCGCTCGGGAAGTTTTAAATAAGAGCAGTGTCACTGATGAGGTCAACCCGCCGCTAAATCCAGAAAAATACCTTGCTCGGCTTAATAATTATGCTTTCGTCGCTTCGCCTCCAGGCAACGGCCTTGATTGTCATCGCACCTGGGAAGCCCTGTATTTAAAAACAGTGCCAATAGTTAAAAGATCAGTGGCAACAGAATATTTTTATCATTTAGGACTCCCCGTGTGGATCATTGACGACTGGCAGGAAATCGACAATTTGACCGAAGAAACTCTTGGCGATATCTATCTGAAATTGACAAAACAATCAAACCAAAAACCATTATTTTTAGATTATTGGTCTGAACTTTTAAATAAAAACGAGTAAATTTGCCTTTTCCCTTAATAACATTTAAACTTTAAAACATGGCTTACCACGAGACGAATCTCCAAAAAATAAAGAAGTTGGTCATTGATCCGCGAAAGAATGCCCACAAAATAATCCCCTTTATCAAAAACAAGATTTTCCCTTACCAGAGGGATTTTTATGAATTTTTTGGCTCGGAAAAATATTCCAAGCCCTATCTTGCTCAAGATTTACTCATAAAATATCTTGACCAAAAGAATGGTTTTTTTGTTCAATGTGGGGGAAATGATGGCTATAGTTCCGATCCAACCTATTTTTTGGAAAAATTTTTAAACTGGACCGGCATAATAATAGAGCCTCTGCCAATTTACTATCTTTGCCAGAGAAATAGGAAAAAATCCAAAGTGTATAACCATGCCGCCGTATCCTTCGATTATGAAAGAGATGACATTTCTTTTTTTGACTGCCACGGAATGTCGATCGTTAAAGATAGTATCCCTAATCAGGAGGAATGGTTACGATCCGGAGAATTAGCCCAAGACATAACGGCCCGAGAGATTTCCGTTGTCGCCAAGCCCGTTCAGACCGCAATTGACGATTACTTCTCCGATCACCCCGTTAGGCAAATTGATCTTTTGGTCGCCGATGTCGAAGGTTATGAATTGAACGTTCTTAAGGGGCTTGATTTCGTAAAAAACTCTCCGATACAGATAATGGTCGAAATCCACACTCCGGAGAGAAAAAAGGACATCGACGCTTATCTAAAAGAACGAGGCTACCAATTTGTTGCGGAATTATACACTAATGACTTTTTATATAAGAAATAATATGAATAGCTTTAATCAATATAAAAAAAATATCACCTCCCAATGGGGTGAAGATGGTATTATTTTAGAAATTTTTAATCGCCTTGGCACAACGAGTAAAACCTGTATCGAGTTTGGGGCCGGGCCAGGCACCGACGGCAGTAATGTTTGGAATCTTATTAGTAATCTTGGCTGGCAAGGCTTATTAATCGATCCGGTGGCAAGCCGAACTGATTTATGGAAAAAACTTGTTGCCAATAAGAACTGCCAAGTACTGAACCAGTCAGTAGAAGTTACCGGGGAAAGCTCGATTGATCAGATATTAAAAAAGATTGATTTTCCGATAGAAATTGATTTGTTGTCTATCGATATTGATAGTAATGATTACCACATCTTAAAAGGATTGGCCAGTCGACCACGAGTTATTATTATCGAATACAACCCAACAATTCCACCACATTTAGAGATCGCCCAAACACCAGAGGAAAAAGATTGCTATGGGGCTTCCGCTAAAGCGATTGTGACTTTAGCTCATCGCAAGCAATATCGGCTAGTGGCAATAACTGATACTAATTGTTTTTTGGTACGAGAAGAGGATTTCCCTAAACTCGAGATCACTGAGCCGGCACTGGAAGAAATTTTTGAATCAACACATTTAACCTATTTAATTTCCAGCTATAACGGAAGCAGTTTTTTGACTACGGCCGATGGCCAACCGAGTTACTCCTGGTTTTACGATGTCTACAATCTTAATCTCACCAAAAAAATCTTCCACTCAATCTCCTTGGGATTATCCTCTAACATCAGTTATTCGCCAACGCTATCCAAAGAGCTCACGCCGGTAAAAGTTTTTATAAACAAAAGTAACAGCAATTATAGCCTCGGCCGTTTTATCTTAAAAATGGTCGGAATTGGTCTGGCCAAGATAAAAGTTCTGGTCTATCGATCATTTTTGTCGCCAATCATCCTGGGCTTAAGAAACCTTATAAAGAAAATCACCCCAAAATCATTAGTGGGATGGACCAGAAAAAAAGTTGACGTGATAAAATGGAATATTAACGGTCAACCCGTGCCACCACCGAGTCTGATAAAACAGAAAACTCTCAAAAAAAATGGCAAGAAATATAACTTAAGAGTGCTCGTCGAGACGGGGACGGCCGGCGGAGATATGATTCGAGCAATGAAAAATAATTTCGATCAAATATTTTCCATTGAACTGAGCACAGAATTTTTTGAAAGAGCAAAGAGTAATTTCAAAAAATATGATCATATAACCTTAATTAAGGGTAATAGCGGAGAAAAACTGGCGGAACTCCTTCCCAAGATTAGTGAACCGATTTTGTTTTGGTTAGACGCCCATTACTCTGGCGAAGGCACGGCCAAAGGAGATATCGAGACCCCAATTATAAAAGAATTGACAACGATTTTTTCTAGAAATAATAAAAAAGATGTTATTTTGATCGATGATGCTCGGTGTTTTGACGGAACACATGATTACCCGACAATACCACAAATTGAACAATTAATTCACAAAAACGGGGATGTCTTTGTCTTAAAAATAGAGAACGACATCATCGTCATTGCCCAAAAATAAGTTAAATACTGATCGGCAAATCGCTTAGTCGCCACAGGGCCAAAGTCTTGTCACTGAATTGGTCACCTTCGTGGCAGCCTTCATTAACTGACAAAGTTGGTTTTGGAAAATTAAACGGGGCCATTTCTAAATTAAGAGGACGCCAACGGCCGGTGACAATGTCTCCGTTCTCAGTGTGTTTGTTGAAAGTTGTGGTTAAAAGATAGACTGATCCACTTCTTTTTATGTTTTTGATGGACTTGAAAATATCCTCAAATGAGAGGTGGACTAAACAGTCTCGGCAGATAACAAGATCGGCCGTGGGCAAATTATCCTTAATTAAATCTAGTTGGCAAAATTTTCGGTTCGCACCCTCGTAATTGGTTTTATTTAATTCAATAAGCGGTTTGACAATGTCGGCACCAACATATTGGACCTCCCCCAAGTCAACCAGCTTCATCCAAAAGAAATCTCCGCAGGGAATGTCCAAGATTGTCTTAATCTTCAAATCTTTTATCAATTTCTCTAGGGCTTGGCGAACAATTTCAGTCTCAACCAAGTTAGAGCCAGTGCCAGACAATGAATTCTCGTCGCCCCAACCATTTTTGAAAAAGATGTTTGTAAATCTTGACTCAATATCTTGTTTTTTTAACCGGTTCAGAGAGATATAATCCCAAACAAAATTAACCCCAGGAATTTTTTTAAACAAATATTTAAATTTGGTCATCATTTTCGCTAATATTTAACAATAATATAAAGTAAAATAAAGATCCTTGCAAGCTTGATAAGTTAAGCAAAAAAAGCAATAATAAGGTAGATGAAATATCTAAAATATCTCTGGCGCCAAATACGAATCACCAGATCTTTCCCTGATAAACTGAACCATAATTACCACGAGCTCACTATTCCCGAGAAAGCGCTCTATCTCGTTTTTATTCGACCATTTTTTAGCCCGACCAAAAGATTCTTTTTTGATGGCAGTTTAGGATTGCTTGGCCAGATGTATATTGAAGAACGCCGAGCTATTTATGAGGCAATCGTCAAATATCAACCTAAGAGATGTTTTGAGATCGGAACTTATACTGGTGGCGGAAGTACTTTTTTTATCGCCTCAGCTTTCGCCAAACTTGGAAAGGGTCAGTTAATAACAATGGAAAGCGATGAGCATCTTTATGTCAGAGCCACAAATTACTACCGAAAAAATCTTCCTAAATTAAATAGTTTTATCAAATTTATTCATAACAGTAAGACCGCCACCTTTGATGAATATTTTCATCAAGATAATTATGCTGATTGTGTATTTTTTGACGGCGCCGAAGACCAAAAGGAAACCATTGAACAATACCACTATTTTTTACCACATTTCCGCCCCGGTTCGATTATTATTATGCACGACTGGAACACTGAAAAAATGAAACAGCTTCGGCCAATTATCGTTAACGACCACCAGTGGCAAATTGTTAAGGAGCTGAAACCCCCTCAAAGTGTTGGCCTGGCCATTGCCAAGAGAACTCTCTAAATAAAATTAATCTATGAAAAACTTATCCGTAATCATCCCCGGCTATAATTGTCAGGAGACACTCCGAGAGGCCGTCAAGTCAGTCTACCGACAAAACCTCGAATCGTTTGAGATTGTTCTAGTGGATGACGCTTCGACTGACGACACTTGGACATTGATGAACCAACTGGCTAGTGAGCATCAAGAAATAAAAATATTCAGGCATCAAAAAAACCAAGGTGGCGGAGCAACGAGAAATACCGCCGTTAAAGAGTCCACCAATGATGTTATTTTTTGTTTGGATAGTGATGATATACTGGGCGACGGCACTCTGGCGAAGATGCTCAAAATGTTAGAAGAAAAAAAATGCGACGGCGTCGGGATAAGCACCTCCATTAAATTTAAAAAACGAGACACCAAGAATATTGCTTTTGTTAACAACTTTGGCTTTGTTGGAGAAAAAATCCCCTTTGAAAGCTTGCTGGAAAAAAATGGTAAGGCTCTCTGCCCACTTTATTCGACTTTTATGTTTACTAAACGCGCTTTTACAACCACCGGAGGATATCCAACAACTCATGGTTTTGATACCCAGGGTTTTGCCTGGCGATTTTTAGCTAATGGTCTAATTGCCTATACCTGTCCGAACGCAACGTATTTTCATCGTATTGCTTTTGGTCGATCATATTATATTAGAGAATATGAATCTGGGAAATTGTCCCACAACTGGTTTAAAATTTATGAAGAATTTCTCTTTCTTTTTAACGACCAAACCAAAAAAGAGATCCTCGATTATGATTTAAATAACAAAGCGCTTACTCTCAGCGAAAGTATTAGCAAACAAGATAATGTCTTTACGTCAGATTACCAAGGTCTTCTCGTTCCAGAGATTAAAAAAATCTATGCCGATCGAGTGCGGTCCAAACAAGCTCAATCGCCATTCGATGAATACTGGCTCGGAGCTGAAGAGTATAATAAAAACAATTATCAGGAAGCGACAAAATGGTTGACGCGGTCTCTCGAAAAAGGGTTAACCAGCGCCGAAGTTTATTTTAAATTATATGATTCCTTGGCTAAGTTAAATAACACGAGCTATCAAGACGTCTCGAAATTAATAAGCGCCCGTTATCAATATAAACAGCAAGGTCGTTTGGCTCCCTTTCATCGGCGTCTGGTTCGTAAAATTATTAGGACTTTAAAAAAACGCTAAGATGAAAAGCTTTCTCTTTTACCTAAAATCAAGAAGGCAAAGGATTGACTTGGTCGTTTATTTTATCTGGCTACTCTTAAAGGAATTTTTTAAAGTTTCTTTTATTGATAAAAAAGAAATTGATGGCCCCAAAATTGATGTTCTTATCCCAACGGCGACCAAGGACTATCCGCTCTTAGCAGATGTTTTGTTGTCGCTCAAAAATATCTACCAGCCCCTAAACAAAATTTATGTCGTCTCGCCCGATACTAAAGAAATTAGAGCCTTTTGCCAAAACAATAACTGCCTCTTTATTGATGAGAAAGAGGTCCTGCCTTATGGGAAAAACGCCATCGCTTACAAAGTGGGCAATGTCGACCGCAGTGGTTGGCTATATCAACAATTATTAAAATTATCTGGGGACAAGTTTGTTGAACAAGATAATTATTTCGTTATTGATGCCGATACTCTTTTGGTTAATAAAATTAACCTTATTGAAAACCATCGTTTCGTTTTCTTTCAAAACAAAGAATGGAACAACCCGTACTTTGTAACTTTCAAGAAGCTCTTCGGATATCGAGCCATCAACAAATTATCATTCACTTCTCATATGATGATCTTTAATAAAAAAATGCTTGAAGAAATGAAAAGAGAAATTGAAACCAAATATGGACAAAGCTGGGATAAAGTATATATCTCAATGGCCGACCCGAAAGAGGCTTCTTGTATTTCAGATTATGATACTTATGCAAATTGGGTGCTTATTCATCACCCGGAATTTGTTTTGCAAAAGCCTTTATATAATAAGGGGCTCAGCCGCTCGAAATTACGACCTTTCGCCGAATTAGAAAAAATCTATAATAAAAATTATAAGACTATATCTTTTCATAGTTACATAAGCTAATTTATAAAAATATGATTATTGTTGAATTAAAAGGCGGTTTAGGCAATCAAATGTTCCAGTATGCCCTCGGGCGGAAAATGGCACAAGCAAATAACGACCAATTTAAAATAGACAAAACTTTATACGATATTGATCATTACCGCTTTTACGGTTTGAAATTCTTTAATGTTGAAGAAAATTTTGCGAGCCCAGAAGAAATAAAAAAATTTAAATATAATTATAAAAATCGTCTTTGGCATCTGCTGGAAACGAGAGTTCTCCGTCGCTTCCACGAAGGATTTGAACCAGCGGTACTAAAACAAAAGGGTGATATTTATCTTGATGGTTATTGGCAAAGTTTCAAGTACTTTTCTGACGTCAAAAAGATCATCCAAAAAGATTTCACTCTCAAAACCCCTCTTGACCAAACCCACCCCGAGCTACTGAACCAGGTGACAACGAGCAACTCGGTCTCCCTTGCCGTCCGAAGGACTGATTATCTTTTACCAACGAATTTAAGAGGTCTTGGGGTCTGCTCCGCTGATTATTATAACAAAGCCATTAATTTGATTGAGAAAAAAGTTGAAAATCCGGTTTTTTTTGTTGTCTGCGATGACCTCAATTGGGTTAAAAACAATATCTCTTTTAATGGTCACTCCGTTATTTATGTCTCTGAGTTGCGGAAGAATAATTCAATTACCGACTATCAAGAGCTCGTTTTGATGAGCAAATGTAAACATAATATTATCGCCAACTCTAGTTTCAGCTGGTGGCCCGCCTGGCTTAATGAGAATCCAAACAAGATCGTGATCGCACCAGATATTTGGTTTAATAATGGTACAATTAAAATAGAAGACATCGTACCCCCAACATGGATCAAATTACCGAGAAATTAACCTGCCGAGTTAGCATCAATATTATCACCTACAACCAGGCGACTTTTATCGCGAGAGCAATAAAAAGTGTCTTGGCCCAAAGTTTTTTTGATTGGGAAATCATCATTATTGACGATGCCTCTTCTGATCGTACCGAAGAAATTATAAAGCCCTATCTCGTTGATAAAAGAATCCATTATTTTAAAAATGAAAAAAATTCCGGGATTTGCCTATCTAGAAATCGCGCCCTCCAAGAATCAGGTGGCGAGTATATCGCGATCTTAGATAGTGATGATTTTTGGAATGACCCCGATAAATTAAAAAAACAGCTTCGTTTTTTAGATGATAACACCGATTATGTGATTATCGGAACGGGAGTTATTGTGATCGACGAAGACAACAATAAAATAAAACAATATTCTAATCCCCTTAAAAACACTGAGATTAAAAATCAGATCCTTAAGAAAAATCCGTTTGCTAATTCTAGCGTTATGTATCGGCGAGCCCCCGTAATGGAAGTGGGCGCTTACAACCTAGACATTAATGGCATTGAAGATTACGATCTCTGGTTAAGGCTCGGTAAAAAATATAAAATGGCCAATTTGCCTGACTTTTGTCTCTCTTATCGAGTCCATGGCAACAACATCACTTCAACCAACCGAGAACGGTTAATGGAATTGAATTTGAAACTAATCTCTGAGCATCGCCACGACTATCCCGGATATTTTTATGCCAAACTTCGCCGGCAATTAAGATTGCGAATTTTTAAACTTTTAAAATTTTTATCTAGTCAGTCTTAAGTAAGTCCTCAAGGACATCTCTCGGTACTTCTTCCCTGGTTTCAATTTCCGGCTTATTGATTTGTGATTTGATCGGTTCTGGTTCTTTTTTTGTCTCTACCACTTTGGCTCCCTCTGGCTTGCTCACCTCTTTCTTACTCATGATGTCATCGAGGAGCGCTTTCAACTCGCCCTTGTTTCTCCCAGAATCTTTAGTCTTATTTTTAAGCACCGCGAGCGAAAAATTCGAAGGAGCCTTCGATCCCCTGGTCGGGTAGACTGATGGTTTCTGAGCAAGTCTCGGTTCTTCTCTTATTCCTTTGAAGTCGCTTTTGGGCTCAATTTTGGGCGTGGTATGGGCTGTTTCGGGAGCTTTTTCAGGTCTCGAAACTGGGGCCGAGGTCTCTTTCGGTCGGCTCGCCACTGGCGGTTCTTTTGCCCTTCCCGGTGAATCCTTTCTCGGCGCAACAGAGCTTTCACTTTTTTTCTTAGACGGGTTGTCCTCGTACCACTCGTTGATTTGAGCTTCCACAACATCGCGAGGTTTGGCATATTTTTGACGCGAAAAATCAATGATTTTTTCTCTCAAGGTATCCATCCCCGGTTGAATCGGCGGTAAAGTCACCGCGGAAAAAGGTTGAGAACCAACGCCATCGATCATCAAGGTTAAATAAATTTGGGCAAACCCCAAATTGACCATATCTTCTTTGGTAAAAGTGGGGAAGAAAATCCGTTCGAGCATCTCCGCATCGAGCGGTCCGACCCGGAAAGCAATCGTTGTTCCAACGTTGCCAAAAACCGCGTCCCTCACCTCTTCCGGCATTTGCTCAATGTACTGGTGAGCAATCGTCAAACTTAATTTATATTTTCTAGCTTCGGCCAAAATATCAGCAAATGATTCATTAACAAACGATTGAAACTCGTCAACGAAGAGATTAAACTGGGGTAAATTGGCCATCTCTGCCGGACCAACATTCGCTCGAGACATTGCGGCCAGATAAATCTTGGTAATTAAAATTCCACCCAAAAGATCGGCATTCTGTTCGCCCAATCTTCCTTTAGACAAGTTCACAATCAAAATTTTCCGATTGTCCATTGCCTCCCGTAAATCGAAGGATGATTTCGGCTGGCCAATGATATTTCGAATTAATGGATTAGAAGTAAATTGCCCGATTTTATTTTTAATTGCATCCCCCGCTTCCTGCATATAGCGCTCATTGTATTTAGCAAACTCATCAACCCAAAAAGATCTGACTGATGGATCAGTTAGGTTGGCCACCACCCGTAGGCGAAACTCTTTATCCGAAAGCATCCGATTGACACCGAGCAAAGTTGAATCGGGATATTCAAGAAGGGCCAAAATCGTATTACCCAAAATGTATTCCATTCTCGCTGACCAGACATCCGGCCAAATTTTCTTGAAAGCCGACATCAAACCATTCGCGACCAAGTGCCGTTTATCTTTACCGACATCTTCCATCACGTTAAAAGAAATCGGGTTATCCAGATCAAATGGCGCAAAATAAATAACATCTTTTATTCTTTCCTCTGGCACAAAATCAAGCAACAAGTCGGCGGACTTTCCGTGAGGATCAATAAAAGCCATCCCTTCACCATTTTTAATATCTTGAACCGCCATATTCTCCAAGACGGTTGATTTTCCCAGACCGGTTTTCCCGATGATATAAACGTGTTTAGCGCGATCTTCGGCTTTAATACCAAATTTCGTTCGCTGTCCGCGAAAATCAGTTAAAGCAAAATAATTAGTGAGCGATTTTGGTTGCTCCATAGCTTTATCTATTATAGCAAAATAGTAATAGATAGCCAGATCTTAATATAAAAAAGAAAACGACGCGCAACAAAAGCTGCGCGTCGTGCCAAAACACAAAAAAGAATGCTAACCGGCCAAGGGAACCGGGATTGCCACACGGGCGCCGCCGTTCGGAAACCGATAGCCAGGACCGAACCAGTTGAACCTGACCTTGCCCGTGCCCGAGCGCCAGCTGCCGTCCGCGACACTGCCGCCGGCGAGGCGATTTTCGGGGAACCAGGTGTAAGTCTGAGGATCGAGGAACTCTCTCTCCAAAAACTTTTGTCTGGCCTGAGCCAGGCCATAACCACGGAGGCTCAGATACGATTTGCCTGTCGCCAACAATTGGTTGGGAGACAACCCCATCGTGTCCTCGTCCGGCCGGATTGAGTCATTGATGAGATAGAGGGTCTGCCGACCTCGCGACTGACTACCGTAGTAATCCGTAACGTCGAATTCCTCGTGGACACCAACGTTCTGGCCTTTTAGTGCTTTCGTAACCATCTCGCGGTTAGTGAGACCTGGATCGAAAATCGCGTGGACTTTCGTCCAAGGAATCATCG
>Ga0172381_10004795_pt1 | contig 13886 bp, 12 predicted proteins | sample Leawel6488metaG_FD_119754 | JGI IMG/M metagenome (GOLD analysis project Ga0172381, IMG submission 119754) | Leachate microbial communities from a municipal landfill in Southern Ontario, Canada - Leachate well 64-88 metaG | ecosystem: Engineered > Solid waste > Landfill > Unclassified | place... | reverse complement strand
TTTTATGCTCTTCACGATACCAAAACTCCTCTTCGTCTGTCAGTTATTTCTTTAAGTTGTAGTATTTTGGCCTGTTATTTATTGGTTAATTACACCAATTTTGGTATTATCGGTTTAGCTATTAGTGATTCATTGGGTAATATGATCCAATGTTTAGGACTTTTTTATGTATTTGTTCGTCGAGTCGACGGTGGTGGTTGGAACAAAACTTTTATTCATATCACCAAAATTATAATGGCTTCATTTCTTTTGGCTTTCTCTTCCTGGTCAGCTCTCAGATTCATCGATCTTTTCATTTTTGATACCACCCGAACATTTTATCTAGTGTTAACAACAATTACTGCCGGTTTTGTTGGATTAATTGTTTTTTTCATTTCTGCTAAATTAATGAAAATCGAAGAATATAACAGCTATCGGCATTATTTTATCAAAACAATCAATTTTCTAACCAAACATTAATATTTTTATTTCTCCCTAATTTTCTATATACTGTTATTTGCTATGGCAGTTAAAAAGGAAATTTCATTTCTTCCCGACTCAGAAAACTTAAACTCGTTTTCTGCCAGACTTCTTAATTGGCTGACTACTATTGGTCGTTTCATTATTGTTTTTACCGAATTAATTGTTATCAGTGCTTTTATCTCCCGTTTTTGGCTTGATCGTAAAAATTCTGATCTTTCCGAAATTATTCGTCAGAGAAAAGCAATTATCGAAAGTACTCAAGACTTCCAAAGTGAATATACTCTCCTTCAACAACGATTAAAATATATTGAGCAATTTTATAACAATCAGCCCGACTTTCCAGCAAAAATTACCTCATTGGTTGTTAGTACTCCTCCCGACATAACTTTTAGTAAACTAACAGTTTCCCAAAACCCTAAAAATCAGAATCTTACTGCCTCTTTTTTACTTTCGTCCACCAAAGAGTCATCTATTGTTGACTTTATTTCTAATCTTAGTGTTAATCCTGATATCAAATCAGTTAATGTTGAAAGTATTGAAAAGAAACAAAAAGAATCCACTTATACAGTTTCTATCTCTTTAATCTTTAATAATGAAAATTAATGAAACCAATATTTCAAGATTCCTCCGCTAGAGTCAAACAGCTATCTGATTTTCTCAAGAAACAACAAGAAAATAAAAAATTTATGCGTCGGTTTGAAATTGGTGTTACCTTTCTTCTAATCTCATTTTTTTTATTTTTTGCCATTAAGCCAACCGCCCAAACTATTTCTTCTTTGGTTGGAGAGATAAAGTCAAAAGAAATAACTAATACTCAAATGAAAGAAAAAATAAATGATCTTATGATCGCTCAAGAGGCCTATTCTCTGGCCCAAGGTCGTTATCAAATAATTGAATCAAGTCTTCCCAGTAGACCGAATTTTTATCAAGCTTTCAATCAAATTAAAGAAACACTTGATGGTTCCGGCACTTCATATAACGCTGGCAGTTTTGATTTAGCCAAAATTGATGATAAAAGTGAAAGCGACCCCAATATTAAAACTTATTCTATATCGTTAAACATAAAAAATCCTTTTACTAACAGTTTAAAAATAATTACCGGCCTTTTAAATAATCGTCGGCTTATCAATATTTCAGAAATTTCTTTTCGTAACGATACCAACGATAATAAAGAAGCTAATAGCCAAAATACTTTGATTACCAATTTCATCGCCACCTTTTTTTATTGGCAAAAATAAATGAAAAAGAATAAATTAACCAACTATTTTCTTATAATTGGTTTCCTTACTTTTATAACTATTTTTGTTTTTATTGTCCAAGAAAGCTATAGTAATTTAATGAAACCAATAAATAATGTTCAAAATAATAATCTCTTAAAACCAATTGATTCCAATCTTGACGTTACTCTTCTCGATCAAATAGAAAAACGCAATAGTTATTTTTCTTCAATCGAAGAAGCTAGTCCCAGTAGTATTTCTTCAACACCGGCCATTAATGAATAATGAATAAAGAAAAAAGAATACCAACAATTTTTGGTTTGTTACTATTAACTCTAACAATTTTTGCTGGAGTTTTTGCTACCCGTCAAAACACTAATACTGGGGCAAAAGCTAGTAGCAGTTGTCAACCTATAAATCCTCAAATTACCAATATTACCGACAAATCAGCTGCAATTTCTTTCTCAACCACTGATAATTGCTCGATTTCTCTTACTATCGATAATCAAACGCTTAGTGATTTTCAAACCCAAGGAAAATTACACTATTTTCAGATTTTCAATCTTTCTCCAAATACCAGTAATTCTTTTACTGTTATTAGTAATGGTCAAAAAATTAATAAATCGAGTTATGTCGTCAAGACAGGTAGTCAACCCAGTACTATAGCCGTCGAGGCTAAATTAGCCTGGGGTCGGGTCATTACTGTTGATAAAAACCCTGCTAAAAACGTGATTGTTTATTTAAATATCCCTGGAGCCTCACCATTGTCAGCCTATACTACTTCAGATGGTAATTGGAATGTTCCTTTAGCTAATAGTTTTAATGAGTCAAAAACTGATTGGTATTCACCCACAAATTTCTCCGCCAACGAAGACTTAATTGTAATTTCTGAAGATGGCACTGTTACTCAATTAAGTAATACTACTGATCAAAATAATCCGGTACCGGATATTACCCTTGGTCAGGATTATTTTTCCAGTGCTCCTATTCCCACTCCCACCACCACTATATCTGGTTTTACTTCTACAGCTACTAGTCAATCAACTGTTTCAAAAAATATTGATATTCTCAATCCCAAAGAAAGTGAAAGTCTTTCTACTGGTTTACCGGATTTCTTCGGTGTTGCTCCGGTTAACAGTCAAATTATTATTACTGTCAATTCCTCAACAGAAATTACTGGTCAATCACAGTCAGATAGTACCGGTTCCTGGCACTGGTCGCCAACTCAAAATTTAGAACCGGGAAATCATACCATCACTGCCAAAGTTTTAGATCCAATTACTGGAGTCTGGCAAACGATTACGCGTAATTTTGTAGTCCAAGCAGCTGACAATTCTTCAATGGCTTTCACCGCCTCAGCTTCGGCTACTCTGGCTCCAACCCCAACTCCAACTCCCACTTCAATTCCGACCGTTAGAGTGGCTCATCCTAGTACTGATTCTGGGGTCCCTGAATCCGGTGTCTCATTGCCAACTATTTTAATAATTGTCCTTGCCTGCGGTTTATTTCTTATATCTTTCTGTTTCTTAAAATAATTCACTCAATTTTCACTTTGTTCTTAATTTTGGTATTATTGTGATGTCATGAATAATTTGTCTAATTTTTCCTCGATTTTTGAAGCTTTTCGTCCTGCTCAATGGATTAAAAATTTTGCCGTTTTTTCTGCGGCTATTTTGACCGGTCAACTCTTCGACTCCAATTCATTAACTTATTCCATTTTAGCTTTTATAAGTTTCTGTTTACTCTCCTCATCTTCATATTTAGTTAACGATGTTTTGGATATTGAAAATGATCGTCGTCATCCGGTTAAGAAAAATCGTCCTATTGCCCGGGGTGATGTTTCCATTGGTCAGGCTTTATCTTTTTCTATTCTTTTATTTTTTTTAGGGCTGTCTGTTGCTATCTCAGTTAACTTCAATTTTTTTCTCATTTGTTTAGTATTTATTTTTCTTCAATATTCCTATTCTGCTTTTTTGAAGAAAAAAGCCGTTTTTGATATTATCGGTATTGCTTTTTTCTTTATTCTTCGTGCCTATGCTGGTGAAATTGCCACCGGTTATCATTTACCAATCTGGATTATGCTCACTGTCATCTTTTTATCACTTTTTATTGCCAGTGGTAAGCGCCGAAGTGAACTTTATAATGTGGGCACCAAAACCCGTACTGCTCTAAGTGGTTATGGTAAAAGTTTACTTAATTTTTATACCACTATGTTTGCTGTTTGCACCTTAATCACCTACTCTATGTACACTTTTTTTGAAGAAAAAATAAAATTCCAGGGTCTAATCCACCAATTTCTGGTGGACAATTTTCCCGCTGCTCTTGATCGCAAATGGTATATGATTACTATTATCCCAGTAATTTACGGCATTATGCGTTATGGTCAGATTATATTTGAAATGCAGGAAGGAGAACGACCGGAACGTATTATTGCCACTGATATTCCTCTCTTAATGTCGGTAGTAGCCTGGGGGCTAACGATAATTACGATCATCTATGTCCTCTAAGCATTTTTTAATTTATCTTTTTGTTTTGGCTGTTATCACTAGATTTATTAAGCTTGATTGGGGCTCGTCGTTCTTTTTTCATCCTGACGAAAACAATATGGCCACGGCAATTTCTCAATTGTCTTGGCCAGACATGAATCCTCATTTTTTTTCCTATGGCCAATTCCCCCTTTATTTGGGGTTTATTTTATTAAAAGTATTTTCTCTTCCTCAAAATTTTTCTAATTCAGTTCTTGTTCTTCGAAGCATTTCGGCAGTTTGTTCGATTATTTATCTCTTTATCTTATATCGCCTCTCATTCTATTTATTTAATTCAAAAAAACTTCATTTAGTATTCTTAACTCTTTTAATTTTTACCCCCGGTTTAATTCAGCTTTCCCATTTTGGTACTACTGAAAGCCTCCTTAATTTAATTTTTGCTCTGGAACTATTATTGGCTTTTCGTATTAATCAAAAACCTTCACTTAAAATTAATTATTTCTTAACAGCCTTGTTTTTAGGTATTGGTTTGGCTACCAAAATTTCTGCTATTCTGTTTTTTATTCCTTTTCTAATTGTCAACCGAAGTATTCTTTGTCTCATTTTTGTTTCTGGTTTTTCGTTTCTAATTTCTATTATTCTTTCTCCATATAACTTTCTGGAATTATCAAATTTTTTATCTTCAATGAGATATGAAACGGCAGTGGCTACCGGTAAATTGTTGGTTTTCTATACTCAACAATTTATTGGCTCTACTCCCTATATTTTTCAACTAATCAAAATATTCCCTTATTCATCAGGTTTATTAATGTTCATTTTTGGTTTAATTGGTTTTTTCTTTATAAAAATCAACCGAAAGACTCTTATTATAATTCTTCCCTGTTTGGTCTATTTTATTTATTTTGGTCAAGTTTTTGTTAAATGGTCTCGTTTTATGTCACCATTATTTTTTATCTTCCCTTTACTAACAACCCTTTTAATCAGTAAAATAAAAAATTCATTTTTAAATAAATTAATTTTGATTATTTCAATTATCCCTGGAATTTTATTTTTAAAACTCTATCTGAAGTTAGATACTAGGATTCAAGCCTCAGATTGGATTAATCAAAATGTTCCTGCCCATTCGACTGTTTTATCGGAATCAGGTAATGTTATAAATTTACCGGTAAATAATAATAATTTAAACATTAATAATTTTGACTTTTATAACTATCAGTCGGAAGATTTAATCAATCAAGTTAATCAATCTGATTATATTTTTATTCCTTCCCGTCGCGTTTTTAAAAATAATTTTGCCACGGATTACTATCGAAATTTATTTAATGGTAACTTGGATTTTTCTGAAATAAAAAAATTTGTTCCTAATTGTGATTTTCTTCTTAATTCCGAAAATGCCGAAGAAACTTGGTCAGTTTTTGATCATCCTACTATCAGAATTTTTAATAAAAATGAAAATTAATTTGCCATCTTATTACTCTAATTGGTGGACCAAATTTTATATTGTTTGTCGAAATCTAATTTTGCCACTTTCTGACATTGATTATTTTATTCCCAAAAATGGTCTTATTTATGATATTGGTTGTGGTTTTGGTGTCACCAGTCTTTATTTTGCTCTTTCGTCTCCTGATCGGAAGATTATTGGTTTTGATATTTGTCAAAAACGAATTAGATTGGCCAAACTAGCTGGAAAAAACATCAGGAATCTTAATTTTAAAATCGATAATTTGATAGGAAATCAGCATCAAATGGCTAACACTATCGTTATTATCGATGTTTTACATCATCTAAACCATCAGCAAAAAAAATTGCTATTAAGTCAGTGTCATCATCTGCTTTTTTCCAGAGGTAAACTTATTATTAAAGAAATTAATAACAAACCTTTCATTTTTTTTATTTGGAATTATTTTCATGATTTAATTTTTAATTTTAATCTTGGTAGTTCCCTTGATTTTTTAAACTCAAAACAAATGCTCAATATTTTAAATAAATATCAATTTCAAGTGTTAAATCATCATCCTCTGATCAGAGGACCATACTCTCACTATCTCTATGTTTGCCAAAAGAAATAAATTAAAAATTATTGTTCTCATTACTCTTTTATTTTTGTTAGCCTTCTTTTTAAGAATTTATGGTTTCAATTGGGATCAATCCCAACATCTTCATCCGGATGAACGTTTTTTGACTATGGTTGCGGCTGATATAAAACTTCCCAATTCACTATCTCAGTATTTCAGTACCTCAACCTCACCTCTAAATCCTTATAATTACTCTCAATATCAATTTTTTGTTTACGGTACTTTTCCATTGTTTCTAGTTAAAGTTATCTCTTCTATTTTTCATCAAGACACTTACGATCAAGTTTTTCTTTGGGGTCGGGGATTATCCGCTTTTTTTGATTCTCTCAACATTATTTTTCTGTTTTTAATCTCCCGCAAAATTTTTAAAAAAAAGAGCCGTTTGGTTATTCTTCCTTCCCTTTTTTACACTTTTTGCGTTTTACCATTACAACTTTCTCATTTTTTTGCCGTTGATACTTTTCTTAACACTTTTTTAGTAGCCACCTTTACTGCTCTAGTTTATGGTTTATTTCCTTTAGCAGCTGTTTTTTTTGGTCTGGCTCTAACTTCTAAGGTAACTGCCTTATATTTTGCCCCGGTAATATTTTTATTTTTATTAAAGAAAAAGAATTTTGGTTCTATTTTGTTTTCTGGTTTCTGTTTTCTGGTTTCTTCTCTGTTGGTTTTTCGTCTTTTTCAACCATATTCCTTTACCGATTTTTTCCACTTTAATCCCCAATTTGTAAATAGTCTCAAATCACTTAATGCCTACAATAATCGCCAAGCGTGGTATCCGCCCGGGGTTCAATGGCTCAGCAAAACTCTGTTTTTATTTTCTCTAAAAAATTTATTTTTCTGGGGTATCGGTTTATCTCTTAGTTGTTTATTTCTTATTTCTTTTTTTAAAACTAATCTCAAAAAAATTCCTTCAACTATTTTGATAGCTTTATTTTGGACAATTGGGTTATATCTTTATCAGGGGTCACAACTGGTTCAAACACTTCGCTATTTTATTATTATTATTCCTTTTCTTTGTTTACTAATTGGCTATTTTGCCCAGAATATTTCTTATCGCCTAACTCTATTTTTTACTATTGGCCATTTACTATTTGGAGTTATGTTTTTATCAATTTACTCCCGTCCTCATTCTCGGGTACAAGCAACTTATTGGATTAACCAAAACATTCCCGCTAATTCCATCTTGTCCGGTGAATATTGGGATGACGTTTTACCTCTTTATTTACCGGAAAAAAATAATTATCAAAATATTTCTCTCCAGCTTTATGATCCCGACACTCCGGAAAAATGGGTAGGAATTAATCAACAATTAAACAGTCTCGATTATCTGGTTATGTCTAGTAATCGTCTTTGGGGTTCGATCCCTTTAGTACCGGACCGTTACCCCGTTGCCTCCCAATTTTACCAAGATCTCTTTGCTGAAAAATTAAATTTCCAAAAAATTATGGAAATTAACTCTTATCCCGGCTTTGCGTTACCATTTCTAAAAAAATGTTACTATTTTGGTCCTACTAACTTTCCCGGAGTTAACAATACTTGGTTTTCAATTGATGATCAGTGTCAGTATCCCGGTCTTTACCTTCGTGATGACACCGCCGAGGAAGCCTTCACTGTCTACGATCACCCCAAAGTATTAATTTTTCGTAAAAATCAATAGTTTTTAGATAATCAAACTCTTCTAAATTAACCGCTTTATCTTGATAATATTTTTTGCCATTTTTTAAAACCAATTTTATTTTTTTTTCTAAATCGCCGCTATCTTTAATATTGCAGATTTCTCCCATTCCGGTCATTTGTATTGGCACTCTCACTCCGGGTAAATTAGACGCTACTACCGGCACTCCACATTTCATGGCCTCCGCCTGAACAATTCCGAATGTTTCTAAGTTGTTAATACTCGGCAATACTAAACAATCACAAACGTTATAAAAAGATTTTAAATCATCATGAACCATTGGTCCATAAAAAGTTACCTTATTGTCGATTACTTTTTTTAATTTTTCATAAGTCTCGTCACCTACCACTTCCTTATATGGTCCCACTAAAATTAATTTAGCTTCAACATTTTTCATTGCCTCAATTAAATATGAAAGACCTTTCTCCCAACCAATTCTCCCCACAAACCCAACCACTTTTTCATTATCTTTAATAATTTCTCCCCTCCTTTTTTCAAAGGAGGGGTTGGGGGTAGATTTGTTCACTTTTATCGGTGGCAAGACATAAACAATTTTGTTTTTAAAAAATCTTAAAAAAATCGAAGTTTTAGCATAATCTTTTGTATAAGCCACTATTTTATCTGCCAATAAATAAACTAAAAAATGAATTGGATAAGTTAAAATTCCAATCAAAATATTACTAAAGTTTCCATTAATTTGAAACTCACAATGATGTGTTACTATCAGTTTTTTTTTAAAAAATTTTGCCCAAATGGCCAGCCAAAATGATTCGATAGATGGTAGATGACAATTAACTACATCTGCCCACTTTACACTGTTAATTGATTCATAAAAGTAAGTCGGCATTACAAAACCCTTGTTTAATTTAAATCCGTTAATTCTTTTTATATTCTTTTCACTTTTCAGATCATTATTAAATTTGGCGGTAATTATCTTAACTTGGTATTTTCTTTTTTTTAATTCTTCGGCTAAAATTGAAGCATATTCCGTCACTCCCGAAATATTCGGTTTATAGTATGTCAAGCCAATTAATATTTTCATTGTCATAATTTATCACATGAATCAGAAGAATCTTTTATTTTGGCAACCAAAAACTGATTATCTTCGTTGGTTTCAGAAAAATATTCTAGGTAAAAAAATTTTAATTATCCTCAACTATATTATCTGGGTTTTCTTTTTTTACTTATCTTATTTACTTATCAGGCGTAATATCAATATTTTTTGGCAAATTCTGTTCGCTACTGTCATTGCTGAAGTAATTGAACGTTTTGTAAAAAGTAAGGTTTATTGGCGACGGCCTATGTTTGAACGCAAGGATAAAACTCCAGTAGGCTTAGTTGATAGTTGGTATAAAACCGGATCTTTCCCTTCGGGCCATATGATCAAGGCTGTTTTTTTTCTTCTCTTTATTCTTCAGTATGAAGTTTTTTCACCTTTATTCTTTATAATATTTATTATTCCCCTCCTTGCTTTTAGGATTATTATCGGCTTTCACTACCCTATCGATATGCTCGGAGGAATTATTATTGGATTTCTGGTTTGGTTGTCTTCTTCGTGGATTGTTTTACCGGAAACAATCAATCATTTAGTCCAAACTGTTTTTAATTTTATCTTTTTTATAAAATAATTATTATGTTATCTGATGCTAAATTAGTTCTTACCTGGTGGCTAACTATTTTTTCTTTGAGTGTAGTTGCCTGGCCATTAACTTTTTGTTTATTTAAAAAATTTTGGGACCGTGGTTATGTTTTTGCCAAAATTATTGCTATTTCTTTTTTAACCTATCTTATCCTGGTTGCCGGTGTCTTTAAAATTATTCCTTTTACTCGTATTGCCCTTTTTTCCATAATTATTTCTTTACTTCTGATAGATATCTTGTTTTTGCTAAATAAAAAAAATCGTCAGGATTTTTTTTCTGGTCTTCTTCATAAATGGCCAATTTTTTTAAGTCAAGAAATTTTATTTGGTTTAATTTTATTTGGTTGGTCCTACGTTCGTGGTTTTTCTCCGGACATTGAAAGTTTGGAAAAGTTTATGGATTGGGGTTTTGTTAATTCTGCTCTTCGGGGACAGTATCTTCCTCCTGTAGATATGTGGTTTTCTGGTTATATCGTCAACTATTATTATTTTGGTCAAGTAATGATTGCCGTTCTCACTCGACTTTCTGGTATTAATTCCACTTTCACCTACAATCTGGCCATTGCTTCAACTTGTGCCCTTACTTTTACCAGTGCTTTTTCCTTGGTTTCCAATATCGCTGCCAAAATTTTTTCCAAGTTTAATTTAAAAATGGTTATTACTGCCGGTATTATTTCTGCCACTCTCCTTACTTTTGGCGGCAATCTTCACACCGTATATAAAATTGGCAGCAATATTATTAAGAACGAAGGTCAATTGGTTTTAAATGTAGATTCCATTAAGAAAGCCGCCAAAACCTACTGGTATCCCGATGCTACTCGTTTTATTGGTTTCGATCCCGACACCAAAGACAAAACCATTCACGAATTTCCACTTTACAGTTTTGTTGTTTCCGACCTTCATGGTCATATGAATGATATTCCTGTTGTTCTTTTCTTTATGGCCTTACTCTTTGCCGTATTTACTCATCCGGAATTTATTATCAGCTCATTTTTAAATTGGAAATTAATTATTTTCTCCGGATTTATTCTTTCCGTTGCCTTCATGACTAATGCCTGGGATTTTGCTGTCTATGGTCTTCTCTATGCTATTTCTTATTTTTTAATCAGTCGATTCAGTCTCTTAAAAACTTGTACTAATGGCATTATGATCGTTGCTGTTTGGATTATTTTTACCTTTCCTTTTTCCAATAATTTTATTCCCATGACTGAAGGTCTTCGTCTATCTGATGTTCATTCACCTTTTTATCAACTTTTTATTTTATATGGTGGTTTTTGGTTGATTTCCTTATTTTTCTTGCTCTATGTTCTGTCCAAAAAATTTAAAAAATTAACTGTTCCTGATTTCTTTGTTTTATCACTAATTCTGACGGCTACTATTTTGGTTTTAATTCCTGAAGTAATTTATATCAAAGACATTTATATTGAAGAATATCGTCGGGCCAACACCATGTTTAAGTTAGTCTATCAGGCCTTTATCATTTATTCCCTCTGTAGTGGTTATATTCTTGTTCGTTTATCATCCGGTATTAAATCTCCTTTAATTCGTTTTATCTTTAAAATTTTATTTTTAATTATTTTTATTTCCCATATGATTTATCCTTATTTTGCGATTAAATCATATTCTGATCACCATTCAGAACGAAAATATTGGGGTCTCTATGGTCTTGATTTCCTTCGGGATCAGTACCCCGACAATTTTCAGGCCATTAAATGGATCAATCAAAATATTTCTGGTCAGCCGGTTATGCTTGAAGCTGTCGGCGATAGCTATACCAGTTTTAATCATGTTTCTATGGCTACCGGGTTACCCACTGTTCAAGGTTGGATTGTTCATGAATGGCTCTGGCGTGGAGGTTACGATCAACCCGCCGCCCGTCAAGCCGACGTTCAAAAAATTTATGAAAGTGAAAATTCAAGTGAAGTTCACCAGCTTCTTCAAAAATACGACGTCAAATATGTCTTTGTTGGTACTAAAGAAGTGGAAAAATATCCCAATCTTAACGAATCCAATTTTACCAAATTAGGCCAGGTTATCTTCACCTCCGGTAATACCAAAATTTATCAGCTAAACTAATCTGTTACTTTTTTTATCTTTATGTCCGATTTGTTAATTGATCTTAACCCTGAACAAAAACGAGCGGTAGTTTATAGTGGAACTCCATTATTATTATTGGCCGGAGCCGGCTCCGGTAAAACCCGGGTTTTAACTCATCGGGCCGCCTATTTTGTCGAAAATAAATTAGCCCAACCTTCAGAAATTTTATTACTTACTTTTACCAACAAGGCTGCTGGGGAAATGAAACAACGGATGGTTACTTTGTTAAAAAACCCCCAATCAAGAAATAGAACTGATGATATTTTTGCGGGCACATTTCATTCTTTTTGTTGTCGAGTTCTCCGTCAGGATGGAACTCGCCTCGGTCTCTCTCCCAACTTTGCTATTTATGATTCGGATGATCAAGAAAATTTAATTCGTTCTATTTTACCTCAATTAGGCTTAACTCCTAAAGAATTCAAACCATCCTCAGTTGCCAATTTTATTGAAACTGCTAAAAACAAGTTTCAATCTCCCCAAGAAGCTGAAGCTTTAGCCCATGGTTTTTGGGAAACATTTGCTGCCAGAATTTATACCACTTATCAGGCTAAAATGGCCGAATATCAATCGGTTGATTTTAATGATTTGTTATTTAAAACTTTAGATCTTTTTTATCGATATCCTGACGTTTTAGATAAATATCAAGAAAAGTTTAAATTTATTTTAGTTGATGAATATCAAGACACTAATCAAATTCAATATCTTTTAACTAAACTTTTAGCCGACAAATACAGACAAATTACTGCCGTTGGTGATGCCTCCCAGGCTATTTATGGTTGGCGTGGTGCCGATTATCATAATTTAGTTTCCTTTACCACCGACTTTAAAGATACTCAGGTTATTAATCTTGAACAAAATTATCGTTCCACTCAAATCATTCTTAATGCTGCCAACTCTATTATTTCTCAAAATAGTTCACATCCTGTTCTTAAACTTTTTACTACCAAAACCTCTACTGATAAAATTAAATTATTTGAAGCCGAATCAGAAGTTGTCGAAGCAGACTATGTTTCTCAAAAAATTAATTTCCTTCATCATGAAATTCGAATCCCTTTTCGCAATATTGCCGTTCTCTATCGTATGAATGCTCAATCTCGGGTACTTGAAGAATCCTTTCTAAAAAATAATATCCCCTATGTTTTAATTGGTGGTCTTCGTTTTTATGATCGGGCGGAAATAAAGGATATTTTAGCTATGATGCGTTTTTATCAAAACCCTACCGATAAGCTTTCAGAAGCCAGAATCGAAAAAGCTCTCGGCAAGCGTCGTAAGGCATTATTTGATAATCATTTAAAAAATATTGATCAGGATTTAGAATCAATCCAAATCTTGGAATCATTAGTCACTAATTCCGGTTATTTAGATAAATTTGACTCTCATGACGAAGATGATCAACGTAAAATCGAAAATATTAAGGAATTAAAATCGGTGGCTTCATCTTTTTCTAATCTCAATGACTTTTTGGAAAATATTGCTCTGGTTCAACAAGAGTACAGTCAACAGGAAAAACATCAACAAAAAGAAAATCGTGAAGGCGTCCGATTAATGACTCTTCATAGCAGTAAAGGTTTGGAATTTGAAGCTGTATTTTTAGTTGGTTTTGAAGAAGGAATATTGCCTCATTCCCGATCGATGATAGTTGACGAAGATATCGAAGAAGAACGACGGTTGGCTTATGTTGGTATCACCCGAGCCAAAGATTATCTTTTTATTTCCTATGCTTCCCGTCGTTTATTTTTTGGCAAAAGTTCTCTCAACGAACCTTCCCGTTTTATTTTTGATATCCCAAAAGAACTAACTGAGTATGAATTTCTTACCGACACTATCCGCGACCTCCGCCATCCTAAAAACAAATCCGCTGATGATTTGGTCTACGATCCTGATATATTTTAAATCTACCTCTAACTCCTCCTTTGATAAAAGGAGGAGCACTAGGCTTTACAAAAAACCAAACTCAAAAAATTACTCAATAATTTGTTAGGTTAGTTCCCCCTCTTTCATCAAAGAGGGGGTTAGGGGGCGATTTAACACCAGATTATGAAAGATTTCAGTTATAATCATTGTGTGATTACCCGAATTCTCTATAACGAAGAAAAAGATCAATATAACAAGTTAATCAAACATCCGGTTCAAATGTGGGAGTGGGGCGATTTTCAGATTGGGGAAGGGCACAAAGTTTATCGTCTCGGTGTTTTTGATCAAAACACTATGGTTTCTGCCTACTCCATTTCTTTT
>Ga0172381_10004794_pt1 | contig 13886 bp, 18 predicted proteins | sample Leawel6488metaG_FD_119754 | JGI IMG/M metagenome (GOLD analysis project Ga0172381, IMG submission 119754) | Leachate microbial communities from a municipal landfill in Southern Ontario, Canada - Leachate well 64-88 metaG | ecosystem: Engineered > Solid waste > Landfill > Unclassified | place... | reverse complement strand
CTGTCGACAATCATTGATCGAAGAACTTGACGCAATCAATGTTTATGAGGAGCGTCTTCAGGCTAGCAAAGATGAAGAGTTAAATAAAGTATTGGCACATAACCGTGATGAAGAAAAAGAACACGCAGCAATGCTTGTTGACTGGCTTAGAAAAAATGACCCAACCTTTGACAAAATGTTTTCTGAACACGATTAAGGTATAAATTAGGTTTTTCATGAGTCTTGTCATATGGGTTGGGTGTACTGCGCAGCTGAACACTTAGAACCGCTTCATGGAAGATTAACTGAAGTTACACATTTGGTTCCATTGAAGCACAAGTTTGATTGACACTGACATATTATTTTTTTAGTTCTATATTGTGGTGCACAAGCACCGTCCCCCAGGCAACTATTTTTAAAATTATCTGACTCCCTACATTCCTCTGAAACAACAACGTTTCCTCCTGACACGAAGCACTCAATTGAAGGTCTACCTATAAAGAATAAGAAGTACAATAACATCCCCGAACCAACAATAACGGCTAAAATAATATATATCTTTTTAAACTTTAACTTCATATTTAAATATTAACATCTCCACAATAAAATGAATACTTTTATTTTGACTGGTTTAACCTATCAAAATAGAGAAGATTTAAAAAAAAGATCTGGTCACTTAGAGGTTTGTATTTGCATACAATTAACATAAGTGACCAGTTGAGGATTAAAATTCAATTAAGAATCGAAATCCTCCGGGCAGGTGGCATCTGAATCATTAGAATCGCTGTCCGAATAGTTTCCATTTGGATCTGGATCCTCAGCACAAGCCACTTTCAAACGCCTCATCATATCCATTACTCAACCTTTCTACTAAAAGATTAAATAACCAACCGTTGTTGATTATATGAGTATATTACAATATCTTATGACTATAAGTCAAGGAATATATCCAAATTGATCTTTATGTCTTATACTATAAAGTGAGGTGCTAGGAAACTTTCAAAATCTCTTTGATTTTTAATAAAGTCACACTATCCAAACTCTGGACATGTGTTTCGGTTAGAAGTTTCTTTAGCCAAGCCCTTTGAATTACATATACACCCTTCTGTTTATCTAAACCAAACCTGACTTTTGCAAGTTTATTAGAAAAAACTACAACAGGCTGGACATTAATATCCAAATCCAATTTAGACTTAAGCATATCCTGCAAGGTTTTTGCCTCAGCATATGCTTGCTTCAAAAAATCACCTTCAACAAAAGGTTTGCCCCAGTTCAGTAAAACATTTCCATCAAAAGTGACATGTACTTTGTGGCTTTTTACTTCCAAGGCCCAAACACCAGTTGGTCCAATTACAATTTTATCTATATTCCCATGACCAGTATCTAAACCATCATTAATACAGATAAAATCTGTTCCCAAACTTTTTAATTCTTCATCAATATCTCTTTCTCCAATAAAACCAGAGATAAAATTATTTGTTCTTTTTATAAAAAGTAGGGCTATAAAATAAACCAATAGTGGAAGTGCCAATGCCAACCAACGGTCTAGATATTTTGTCAAAAATGAAAAGGCAAAACCCCAAACTGCGATAAATATTAAGACAACTATTCCAAAAATAATATTTTTAGTTAAATAATTAATTTTCATCTACACTCAGTGTAGCAAATTCCCTTCATCCACCATACCTAAAACCAAATGAGACACATGGACAGCATGAAAGGGACTTCACAACAATGTATTGACAAATAAAAAGAAATATTCTATACTGAATAGGTATTCAATATAAATTGAGTGCAAATGAAAGGAGGTGAATAAATATGCCAAAATTTGATGGAACAGGACCCCAAGGATTGGGTCCAAAAAGCGGTCGCGGTTTCGGACCATGTGGTTTCGGAATGGGATGCGCAGGTTGTGGTCGTGGTCGAGGTCTAGGAAGATATTTCGGTTGGAACCAGCCTCAAACCAAGGAAGAGAAATTAAAAGCTCTTTCTGACTACAAAAAGGCTCTTGAAGAAGAACTTGAAGATATCAAAAAGGAGGAAGCTGACTTAGCTTAAACCTTTGCGAAAATAACTGCCCCCGATCTGGTAGAATATATACGCGGATCGGAGGCTAGGATATTTATGCCAAGATTAAAAATACAACGTTGTGTACAATTTAACCCCGAAGTTACATACTTTAAACCTCAGGGTATTCCTTTGCGTCTTCTTGAGGAAGTTGTTCTCATGCCCGATGAAGTTGAAGCTTTGAAACTCTATGAAGTTGACGGTCTAGAACAAACAAAGGCTGCTGAAAAAATGAAAATTTCCCAGCCAACCTTTGCTAGAATTCTTGCTAGTGCTAATAAGAAAGTTTCGGAAGCATTAATTAAGGGGAAAGCAATACGAATGGAAAAATAAAATCTAGGATTCTATTTAGATAATTGCTCTAAAATTTCCTGTTTAATTTCTTCACTAAATCCACTATAAGCCTTGTCATTAATAAATATCACTGGATAATATCCAAAATCTTCAGATACTCCTTCACTTTTTGTAAATCTACTCTTATATGTATTTAGTTGTGAATAAAAATCTTCGTCTGTTGTAAGATGTTGTACAACAGAGTAATCGGTATCTTTTATAAACTCCAGGAAGTCCAAACACATCGGTCCCTGACCGTTATGAAACACCACAATTTTATCCTGAGCATCAGATTGAGAACTCTCTTTTATTGTCTCATCACTAATATCCTCTACTTTGCATGGATTTGTTACTTTCTCTGTATCGTCATAGGAAGTAATCGGCCTAATTTTTTCAGGTGTATAAGGAGCATTTTTGTTTATTGGAACTTGCCAATCAGGCAATATCCAATCAGGTTCCTGCATGAGATCATCCAAACTAACCCATTCTATTTTGTCCTTTGTGGAATCCCAGAAGTTAATCCACATATCCATCCATGGCTTCAGGTAACCCCCAATATTTGTATGAGTTACGGGAGTAACTCTGGTATAAGGTCCATAAATTGCCTTTTCTTTTTCAGTTAATGGATTAATTGCCAACATCAATTCATTTAGCATATCCCCAGGTTCCCCTGATCTTTGGAAAAATGAATAATCACAAAGAGATCCATATTTAAATTTAACGTTCGATATATTTGAGACTGACAATATCTTAGCCTGATAACCTTCTACCTGATAAACAGTAGCTTTTGTATCAGTAGTTCCCCTAGCAGTTACGTACGGTATATCTAGTTCATCTGCCACTTTTAGGGTGGTCATGTCACTTGCCATATATGTTGAAGAAATAATCTTTACCGGTTTTTTGGTACAAGTTTCAATCCTCTCGACAGAATCAGAAATCAACTCTTTTTGTTCTTCATAAGACATATCCCAAAGAACTCCATTAACTGAAGCCATTATCTCCATATCGTAATCAAGAAGTTCTTTAATGGTTGCACAGTTACTCTCAACAAAATCAGCGGAAACATGCAAAACGCCTGGAATATTTCTTTCATGAAGTTCGTTTACAAAATTTACCAAACCTACGGTATCTTTATATTCGATAAGGATCATCATTCCACTGGGTTTTTCTTGTGAAGATTGCATTTTTTTAATTTCCTCAGATCCGAAAATCACATGTTTGATAAAATAAAAAAGTCCAAATCCCGAAAATACCAAAACCAATGTTAATAAAGCCAACTTTATAAAAAGTTTTCTATTTGAATTGGCAGGGGATGTATCGTTAATAGGTGGTTTATCCATAATGGTACTTGTGAATACTAATTCAGTATGAGAAATATTGTATTATTTGTCAATAATTAATTTACACTCAATATGCGTTAGTTATTGTTTTATATTCATAATTAAATATAATTAAATGCAATGCAATTGCATTAATAAATGAATTACGAACTTACACTATCAAGTTTCCAAGACAAAGGGTATCGAATCACTAAAGTACGTCGAGAAATTGTTAGGTTGTTTTCCAATTACTCTACCCCCTTGTCCACAAAGCAGGTCGCAAAAAAACTTTCCGAAAATAGTATTTCCGTAAACCATGCTACGGTCTACAGAGAAGTCCAATTTTTATTAAAAAATAGTTATCTAACTAAAGTCTATATCCATCCAAAACAGATCTCATATGAACCATCGGATCTAAGACATCACCATCATCTAATATGCGAGGTGTGTGGAAATATTGATAATGTAACCAACTGTTTGGCAAATGAACTAGAAGAAGATATTCTTAAAAAGAAAGGTTTTAAAGTTGAAAGGCATATTCTTGAATTTTACGGAATATGCAAAAAGTGTAAACAAAAATGAAAAAATATCTATTTATTTTATTGCTTCTACTGTTTATACCTTTTTATCTATTTTTGGGATCTCAAGTGGGTGCCCAACAGACATCCGAGGAGAGCTTGGAAGGTAAAATTGTACAGGTCTTGGATGAAAAGCAGATCATATCAAGTGATGAAGCAGATACTCATCTATATCAAAAGCTTAAAATCTTGGTGACAAAAGGCTCCATGATAAATGATGAGATCATTGTTGAGAATGGTAATGTCTCCTCATCAAATAACCCTAAATATAAAGTTGGAGATAAGGTGATTGTTTACCACTCAAAAGATCTTGATGGAAATGATACTTTTTACATTGCAGATTTTATAAGACGAACTCCCCTTCTTTTACTTTTTTTAATATTTGTTATTATTTCTGTAATTATTGCCAGATGGCGAGGGGCACTATCCCTTCTTGGAATGGGAATTTCTTTTCTCATTATCTTTTTTCTTATACTTCCCAGAATCCTGGGAGGAGCGGACCCTGTAGAAACAGCAATTTTTGGATCGTTCCTTATCATTCCTGTCACATTCTTTCTTTCGCATGGTTTTAATAAAAAAACAGGGGTTGCAATAGCAGGAACGTTGGTTGCATTAATAATAACAGGCATTCTTGCTGGATTTTTTGTAGAAGCAACGAAGCTTTCAGGATTTGCCTCTGAAGAGGCAGGATTTTTACAAGCAGCCAAAGGAAGTATTGTAAATATAAAAGGCCTTCTTCTGGCAGGAATTATTATCGGAGTTCTCGGTGTTCTCGACGATATTACCATTTCTCAATCTGCCATTGTTTTTCAACTAAAGCAGGCTAATGAAAAAATTAAGTCAGGTGAGCTATATAAAAGAGCTATGGATATAGGAAGAGATCACATAGCTTCAATGGTCAATACTTTAATATTGGTCTATACAGGTGCTGCACTACCACTCCTCCTTCTTTTTGTCGACAACCCTCATCCTTTTACTGAAATCATTAACTATGAAATTATCGCTGATGAAATAGTAAGAACCTTAGTTGGAAGCATTGGATTAGTTTTGGCCGTACCAATCACAACTTTTGTGGCAGTTATGGTAGTATACGAAAGCAAAAATAAAAGTGGAAAATAAAATATACAATAATTATCTTTATGTCATAACCCATTGTGAAAGTTGTTATAACCGATTAGGAATCTTTACTGGCCGAGTTGATTCCATTTTAACCAAGGGTGGACATGAACATGCAAAAATTTTAGCCAAAAAGCTAAAAAACAAAAAGATAGATATCGCCTATGTTTCCCCATTAACTCGTACTAAGCAAACATTAAAATATATTCTTGAATATCACCCTGAAACAAAAGTTGTTGTGGAGAAACGTATTATTGAAAGAGACTATGGAGAACTATCAAGGAAAAGTAAGAAAAAATATGAGAAAGAAAACCCCAAGCTCTATCCTATATATCATCGATCCTATGATATATGTCCTCCAAAAGGTGAAAGCATTAAGCAAGTCGAAACTAGGGTGATTCCATTTATCAAAGAGGCTGTCGAAAAGATAAAAAGGAAGAAAATTAATATACTTGTTGTTGCCCATGGTAATTCGATACGTCCGATAAGAAGGTATTTTGAAGGTTTATCCAAAGAAGAAGCTATGAATCAAGATAATCACGACGATAAAATATTTACGTACAAAATATAAATCGAGGGAAAACTCTATGACACTCCACCTTTAAGACAATCCTCAGTTAAGTTCTCTATTATAGATAAAGTGGTGAAAGGAGGTGATAATCAATGACAAAAAAAATATTAATTACTCTTATTGTTTTGGGAGGTCTAGTATCTGCTGGATACTTTGGTGCAGGAACAATTCTTGCGGACAATAACAATTCGCACGATACACTGATTAGTAAAATCTCACAAACATTTAATCTCAATGAGAGCGATGTGGAAGCTGTTTTCCAGTCTGTTAGAGACGAGAGACAGGTTGAGATGAAAAAACAACAGGAGGAAAGATTAAACGACGCTGTTAATGACGGGGTTATAACAGAAGAGCAAAAAAATACCATGCTAACCAAAATGCAAGAGCATCAAGCTCAGAAAGGTCAAAATAGGGAGGAAATGCAGAAATGGTTTGAGGAGCAAGGTATTGACCAAACCAAGTTAAGAAACTATTTAGGAGATCAAGGTCGTGGTGGAAGAGAAATGGGTCCCGGACCAAGAATCTAATAATTTAGTTCGAGTAGGAAACGTACCCCAATAAACTGGGGTACGTTTATTTTGTACCAATTTTAGATATTTCCCATCCAACAAGATGTCTATATATGTAGTTGAACTTTCAAAAACCATACTATGAAGATATTATTTTGCTGGGGGACAGGGATTTGAACCCCGATAGGCAGATCCAGAATCTGCAGTCCTACCGTTAGACGATCCCCCAATGTTCAACTTACTCATGCCTATTATAACATTGAATATGTATAATTGGCCTATGTGGTTTGTCTACATTCTTCTTTGTTCTGATGGAAGCTTCTACACTGGTTCAACAAACGATGTAGAAAAGCGTTTGGAAGCCCACCTTGCTGGCAAAGGTGCCAAATACACAAAAAGCCATAAACCAGAAAGAATAATCTACCAAGAAAGTTTCCAAACAAAATCTGAAGCACTAAAAAGAGAGATTGAAATTAAAAAACTGACAAAGATAGATAAACTAAAATTAGTTAAAAACTGGCCAGAAGAAATTCCCATGTCTTAAATTCTTGATTAGAAGATCTCCGTACCTACAGTTTGCGTCCCAAAAGACTCCATCTTCAGTCATTCCACCACAAGGAATTGGTGTAAAGTATAAAATCACAAGAATCATCACCACCATAAGTATCATTAGTACAATTTTTGTCTTTTTATTCTTTATGTAAAAAAATAGTGGAAGTATCGCAATACACATCGTACTTAGTCTCCCCAGTAACTGATTGTCTCGAAGAGAAAAATATTGCAACAAAATACCAACAACAACATAAAAAATTCCCACTACTAAAATTGTCCGTAACACATATTTTCAAGATTTTTTGAAACTAATTTTCTTGTCTCTAACAACTTGATAAGTACTAATTGGAACAAAACCAATAAGAAGAATTTCAACTATAGATAAAATTAGAGCCAGAACAATGAACATATACAAATTATATGCATGGAAGGCCTAAGATATCTAGCGGGTATTTTATTGGCCTACTTTGAAGCATTTACCTAAGTGTAGAGAACTAGAAAAAAAGATTCTTGAAGGAATCAAAAGAGAGATTAATCTAAAGAAGTCTTTTGAGTTTTGGAATTATCTCCCTAGCAGCAAGTTGCCCATCTTCAACTGTAGTCCTATTATTTACAAAGTTTTTAAAGATATCAAAATTACCCTCCCAAATTTTTGGATTAATGACTATATCAGCTCCCTCTACATTAGATTTCGCAAGAGTATAAAGTAACATCTGATATGAAATTCTGGTAACCGTAAGTGCTGTAAGCTTTTGCTTTTTTAGATACTCCATTTTAAATGGAAAAATATTGTCATAAAGATTCACCGCCACAACAATATCAGCTCCCATATCTCTTGCGGTTTGAACAGGAATTGGCATGACATTTGCTCCATCAACCAAAGCCCTTCCATCAACAGTTACGGGAGTAAAAATAACAGGAATAGAAGAACTTGCACGAATTGCAGTGCTCAATCTCCCCGACTTTATTTCAACCACCTTTCCGTTTAGCAAATCTGTACACACCGCTGTGAATTTTGTTCTGAGTTCCTCTATCTCAACATTTCCTATGTATTTCTCGAGAAACTTTAAATATTTTGCACCACCTACCAAACCCACCTGACGAACTGGATCTAAAAGTATATCGATTACAGAACGATAAGTTAGACTCCTAACAATATCCTCAATCATATCAGTCTCACCAAAGTAACTATAAAGCCCACCCACCAAAGAACCCGCACTACACCCCGCAATATAATCAATTGGAATTCCCTCTTTTCTGAATTCTTTTATAACCCCTAAGTGAGCAAGACCTCTCCAACCACCACTTCCAAGGGCCAAACCAACAGTTTTTCTACATTTTGTCGCCATATAAAACATTATACAGTGCAATTGGTGTTAACTTAAGATAAAATTTGGCGGATGAAAAAAATATACATAACATTGACATTCATATCAGTCTTTTACTTGGCAACTATGTATTATCTTGGCAATAATGCAAAAAGTGATGTTCTTGGTGTAAATGAAAACCCAACTATTGAAACATCAACCCCAAACTCAATAGATTTGGTTTCACCAACTACCTCACCTTCAGCTCAACCTTCACATCTACCAACACCAACCTCAACACCTTCTCCAACAATAAAACCCACAATTACTCCAAGTACTACTCCTACCCCAACCCCTATACCAACACCAGGGGCAGCAAGTTCATCTGATATTAATTCTTTTATAGACAGATTTGCAGGTCAGTACGGAGTTGACCCTAACGTACTTCGTTACATTGCTCTTTGTGAATCTGGGTTTAGATCTAATGCAGAGAATGCTGGTTATGTTGGTCTTTATCAATTTGGGGAGACAACTTGGAAAAATATTCGGTTGGAAATTGGTGAGGATACTGATCCAGATCTCCGGTATTCAGCTGAGGAATCTGTACAAACCGCTGCATATGCCCTATCAAAAGGCAAAGAGTCTATATGGCCAAATTGTATTCCTTAAGAAACTTTTTCTTTTATTTGGTCCTCAAGTTTGTACCAGTTCTGAGTTTTATTTTCCAAAGACCTGTAATGAAAGATGTATGCAACAAAAAGAATAATTAGAGGGAGGTCAATTATAGACAGTATTATTATTCGTGATACTGCCCCAGCAATAAAAAATGACACCATCGAGATCCCCACAAAGATCGTTACCAAAAGATGAATTAATCTTTCATGTTGGATTCTAGAAATCATTACCTGGTGTTTTTCCAAGAGCACTTTCCAATCAGTCTTTTTTGATTTCCCAGAATCTAAAAGAATCATTTTAATTTTCCTATCGTAATCTTTGAACATAAACTAATCGTAACATATTCGTGATATAATGAACTATCTACAATAATCTTCCTGTAAATAAACTGATCGAAATATTTCTTAAACGTGGTGGAAAGATAAACAAATATTATCTACAAGATTGGAATAGAAATAAACACACTTTGATTTACCTTAAAGGTTGGTTCTCCGGGAAGAGCATAAAGGAAGCTTTGATCAAAAGTTTGAGCTAAAAATCCTATAGTTGCATTTATCGTAAAGCCGTGTTATAATGCTTACTTACGGCAGATTGAAAGAATAGATCTGCTTGAATTAGAGTTCGTTTCTGAGTTTTAGGAATGAGGTACCCATTTATTTTTATTTGATTGTATCTCCATAGATTATTCATACACGTCCACTCCCATTTGAGCGGTTCTATTTTTTCAAAAAAATAGTTATAAAAAAAGTTATAAAAATTATGTATAGAGGATTTCACAGTAGTAGCAGTCAAAGACGAGGTGGGTCAAACAACTTCTCCCGAGGTAATCGGGGCTATTCTTCAAATCGAAGAGTTGTATCATTTGATCCGACCATACTCATAAACACTGCTATTAATACCCCACAAGTAAGAGACACCCAAAAGGCTTTTGAAATCACTCATACATTCAATGATTTCAAGCTCTCCGAAAGTTTAACAAAAAACATTATTGACCATGGCTATACTGATCCAACCGCAATCCAAGACAGAGCAATACCTGTAATCCTTTCTGGACAGGACCTTATTGGAATTGCAAATACAGGAACTGGGAAAACCGCAGCATTTTTGATCCCTCTAATTGATAATGTAATTCGTGATAGAAATCACAAGGTACTCATCATCACTCCTACAAGAGAACTAGCTGAACAAATCAGAGATGAATTCTACAAATTTGCTCGTGGCCTCCAAATATATAGTGCGCTTTGTATTGGTGGGGATAGTATTTATAGACAAAAAGGCGACCTCAATAGAAATCCAAATTTCGTCATTGGGACCCCTGGAAGACTTAAGGATTTTGTTAGAACTGGAAATTTGGATCTTTCAAGATTTAATTCCATCGTTCTTGATGAAGCAGATAGAATGGTAGATATTGGATTTGTTGGTGAAATTAAATATTTTATTTCCATGCTTCCCAAAAACAGACTTTCACTTTTTTTCTCAGCAACACTGGACGAAAAAGTGCGTGGAATTTTAAACGCATTTGTAAGAAATCCTGTAACAGTCTCCGTCAAAACAAGTGAATTCTTGGGAAACATCGAACAAAAACTTGTCCACGTTGGAGATCCTACGAGAAAAGTGGAAATGTTGCACAGTATTCTTAGAGGGGACGGGGTTGAGAAAGTACTCATCTTTGGTAGAACCAAACATGGTGTTCAAAAACTTTCAGATTCTCTTTATGACAACGGTTTTAGAGCAGGAGCAATTCATGGAAATAAAAGACAAAGTCAAAGAGCTAAAATTCTTGATAATTTTAAAAGAAATAATATTGATATATTGGTAGCTACCGACGTCGCTGCTCGAGGACTTGATATACCAAATGTCACCCACGTTATTAACTACGACCTACCAGAATCTAGAGAATCATACACTCATAGGATTGGAAGAACTGGCAGGGCTGGTAAAACTGGATTTGCACTCACATTTGTAAACTAAATTTGTATTTTCGAAAACAAATAGCTACCCACAAGAAGGAGTATTGTTGCAACAGCAGCTAAAACAATAAAATCTAGTCTAGGATTGTACGCATATACTCCGCTCAGCGCACCCCTAAGTCCATCAACCCCATAGGAAAGCGGATTAAGTCTAGTCACAATTTCCATACCTCTTGGAAGTCCATCTAATGGAAAATATGCGCCGGACAAAAATATTATTGGCATGACAAGGAAATTCATTATAAGTTGGAATCCCTGCATGTCCTCAAGTAATGATGCTATTGCTGTTCCAAGAGAAGAAAACAAAATCGCAACTAGAAAAGAAAAACCAAAGGCTGGTATTATTGCCAAAACACTCTGCGGCCTAAAACCAATTAACATAGAAAGGATAAAAACTATTACACCTTGGAAAAGTGCAACAGTGGCAGCCCCTAAAGTTTTACCTAAAACAATTTCCATTCTTGAAACTGGAGCAGCTAGTGTTTCTTTTAAAAAACCAAACTGGCGATCCCAAATAATATCAATTCCAGAAAACATGGCAGTCATAAGCACACTCATAAGAATTATTCCTGGAGCCAAAAAATCAATATAGTTTCCACCACCGGCTTTTTGATAAATTGGACCAAACCCAAAACCAAAAGCAACTAAAAACAAAACTGGCTGACCTAAAGAACCAATAATTCTAGACTTTGATCTAAAATATTTTTTAACCTGTCTGAGCCATAAGGCATAAATTGTATTCATATATTTAGTGTCTCATCATTCTTCTCTGCCTCATTGCGGAAAGAGGAGAAGCCGATTCTTCTCTGATTTCATGACCGGTCAAACTCAAAAAAGCTTCTTCTAATGTTTTTGTTTTACTTATCTTTTTTAACTGCTTACTTGTGCCCTGTGCAATTATCCTTCCATTATCAATTATCGCAATTCTATCGGCTATTTTTTCAGCTTCTTCCATATAATGAGTAGTAAAAAATACTGTCATTTGTTCTTTCTTGTTTACATTCCTAATATATTCCCATGTATGATTTCTTGTTTGAGGATCAAGTCCAAGAGTTGGTTCATCTAAAAATAAAATCTTTGGGTGATGTAGAAGTCCTCTCGCAATTTCTAGGCGTCTTTTCATACCACCAGAGAATTTCTTAACCAATGTCTTTCTTCTATCCCAAAGTTCAACGAATACAAGCAGCTCTTCAATTCTTTTTGCCATGATGTCTTTTGGAATTCCATAAAGCAAACAATGAAAATATAAATTCTCATATGCTGTCAGGTCATCGTCCAATGATGGATCCTGAAAAACTATACCAAAAGAGTGTCTTACTGCATCTTTATCCTTTAGACTTAAGTTATTGATTTTGACATCTCCCGTAGTAGGATCAAGAAGTGTTGTAAGCATTTTAATAGTCGTACTTTTCCCGGCCCCGTTTGGCCCTAAGAAAGCAAAGAGTTCCCCTCTCTTAACATTAAAGGTAATGCCATCAACTGCAATAAAATTCTTGAATTTTTTAGTAAGCCCCTTGACGCTTATAATATTTGACCTCTTCTTCATATAATGATATCCAAAGATCATAATACTAACGACTGAATAAAACAACACCATGTATAATTACTTTATATATGAAATTTGTTAGGTACCTACCGCTACTCTTTGTAATTATTTTTGTTTCTGTAGCTATAGTATTTGCAGTAACTATAAAGAAAAGCGGAGAGACGATTATTACTCCGTCGCCTTCAACAACACCATTATTAAAAGAAAATATCTCAACCAATTTTTCACTGAAAAATGCCCCATCAGAGTCACTTAGGGGCACAATTTCCTCAATGTCTGGAGAAATTAGTTGGCAGTCAAGAGTGGCAACTGAGGCAGCAGTGATAACAACCCCATTAGAAATCCAGCAAGGTGAAGACCTAATTACAGGTGAGAATGGAACCCTTAAGTTATCATTTCCAAATGCCTGTGATATAAATCTTTCTGAAAATACAGAGGTTGATATCATTCAAACTCTACCTTTATCAATAGTTTTTTCCCAAATAACGGGAACGGCAGAATATACAAAGGTGGGAAGTTCACCAGTAACTATAAGAACTTCGTATTTGCTCTCAGAAATAACTGGTAATGTAATAATAGAAAGAGATACAGACAACCTAATTGTAACTGTAACAATTCGGTCAGGTGAAGTTATTTTTGCATACAACGATTCTAAGTTTGTTAGTCATGTTGTAAATGCCAAAGCTGGTCAGACCTATACATTTAATTATGGTACGAGGAAAGGGGTATTAAAATAGTAGAATCTTCATAACCCAAAGCCCACACAGCAATCCCCCCTAAAGAATTTGATTTAGCTAAGGTAACTTTATACTCTGTGGACTTCTCTGTTGGATAGAAGATCTGATGGTATGTCCCTGTCTCTTGATCTTTGTAGACTATATAGTTTTCCTTATCTATTTCTTCAAAAGTAGCACTACATGTGGCACAAGTAGCAAGAAAGTTTTCAACTTTTTTACTACTCATAGAAAGTCCAGATGCGGGGACAACTGCAGACCTAGGAGTATCCCCAATTGTTTCCCAACTATAGCCATAAACAGGAATCCCCAAAATAATTTTCTTGGCAGGTAAAACTTTTAGAGCAGCTTCAACGGCAGATTCTGTGTCAAACTCTGAAACAGTACCCGCCCCTGAAAGAGGTGCAACTGGGCCTGTAACGTACGAACCACCGTAATGATAGTCGTAGGCCATAACAATGACACGATCTACATAAGAAGCGAAAGATTTTGGATCTGCCAAATTTGTTTCCTTAACAAAAGCTGAAGCACTAACATCAATTGACAAGGTCTTAACTATATTTCTATCAATATTTTCTTTTACAGTCTTCACAAATTCTGTAAATTTTAATCTTGCTTCGGGGGATGCAT
>Ga0172381_10004793_pt1 | contig 13888 bp, 26 predicted proteins | sample Leawel6488metaG_FD_119754 | JGI IMG/M metagenome (GOLD analysis project Ga0172381, IMG submission 119754) | Leachate microbial communities from a municipal landfill in Southern Ontario, Canada - Leachate well 64-88 metaG | ecosystem: Engineered > Solid waste > Landfill > Unclassified | place... | reverse complement strand
CTAATAGTTTAATCTGATAATTTCTATCTTTAGATACTGGTTGATAGTTCATATCTCTTTTCGTATCTCATCTTTTGCCTCCTTTACGAATTGGAGGAGATCGGATAGAGCTAAATCATATCCATTATCAAACTGACTTCCACCAGATGACGAATCATTCCTTGTCATTTTTATTTCTTCCCCCCACTTCTCAATCACATCAAGGACTGAAAGTATGTCGGATTTTTGGAGTTGTTTTAACTTACTAATATCAATATCCACATTAAGAGAATGTTTTTCCGTATCAAGTAATAAAGATTTTACTTTAATTATTGAGTCGTTCTTTTTTATCTCTTTCTCAAACTCCTCTTTCCTTTCAATGTAATTTTTGGTTAGGTTATTCATAGTTATTTGTTTTACTGTAACCAGATTTTAATTCTAATAAAAATCAAACCTATCGTAATTTGTTTATAGCTATCATCATATTCAAACTCTCCTGCGGTATATTCAATTCCTAGTAAACAAACTGTGTGAGTATATTCTCCGTCAAAATCTCTATCTTTAATTGTTCTTATTTCAAAGTGTAATTTCTTCATAGTTATTTAATTATTATTTCACAGGGGACGACTTTGTATTTTTCTCGTCTAAAATCATTACATACATTTTTATAAATAACAGCTTCTTTTTTAGTTTCGGCAATGTCGCAAAATGTATCTAACATACCATTTTTCTTATTTAATTTTCATATTTTTTGATTATATCTATTAAATCCTTAACTAAAATAGCACCACCATTTCCATTTATATCTACCAATCCAAATGTTTTTTTGCTTTTGAAAATCTCCTCCACAATCTCTTTTCTTTGGGCGGAGAGAAGATATTTTACATATTCTATTAATTCTTTATTTTCACCCCTTGAACTCGTCCAACATTTAAGAAATAAATCATTATTTAAGTCCCAGTTATTAGTTTGTCCTAAAACTACATCTTTTTTAGTTTTCATTTTGGTTGATTTTTTATCAATTCCTTTGAATTTACAATTTTCTTCCCTAAAAACTGAACCATCTGGAAATTTGACTCCATATAAGTGATGACCATAACAATTATCCATCATTAAAACCTTTTCAAATTTCTTTCCTTTTGGTCGCTTTGCTTCCGTATAATAATTACTCATATATTATTCTTTGTTAATTTTATTATTTTTCATCGACTTATAAAAACAGATAGTACAAACCTTTAATGCTTTATCCCTAACAATCCCGCAATCGCTACACTTGGTATATTTATCCATAGCACTTATACTTTCATATAGTTTATCAGAGATCGAATAGTCAACAGAGTTCTCCTTACTTTCAAACTCGGATATGATCCCAGTAAAGGCAACTCTCTTATTACATCTAAGATTTATGCCGTTTTTAAGCAAAATTGTTGTTATTGTTAGCTTTGACATGTCGAAATTTCGGGCTATAGAGTCAACGCAGTCCCCATTTTCATACATTTCGCAAATATCTTTATGTGAGGATTTAGTTGAATCAAGTACTTTGTCGCGAAAAATGTCAGCGGCAACGACCTTGTCTCTTAATTTTATGCCATTATTCTTTAATACTTTCATAATCGTTGGATTACTGCAACCATAGTTTGAGGCGATTTTTCGTAAAGAAAGACCTCCGGTTGTGTAATCGTTACAAATGCTATCTATTATTTCTTTGGTGGCGTTTTTAATTTTAAATTTCATATATTTGTGTGTTATTTTGTTGTTTATTGTTATTTATGCTTTTTGCGACTGTATGTGTCTGTATTAGGGGTCTTTATACCAACTGATTCTGGGCTCTAACGGGGTTTTAAGGGGCGTTTATAGGTCGAGTAGGGTGATTCCCTTGTTTAGGAAAACCGACACCTTAAAAGCCTGTTTACCACGCTATTCCTATACATCCTTTTCCCTTTCCTTTTTCTTCTATTTTTTTGTTTTTAACGTAATGTGATAGGTCTGGTAGTTTTGCTAGTAATTGAGATGGGTTAGTTACCTTTGGAACGTATTGACTTGTCCCCTGTAGGCTGATAGCGGCCTTGGCAGTCTCTACAACCTTATCAACGCTACCCATCATACTTATCAATTTCTTTGCGTCGCCTCGAAACGTGTTATTGGCATAATTTATTCCTGGGCTTGTAGTTTCGCGAAAGACGTCTATAACTTGATTAATCGGATCTTTAATTTTTTTTTCCAAAATTTCGGGGGCGGGGGATTTTGAGTCTCCCAAGTCTTTAGATTGGTCCTCCGAATCAGAATTAGATTTTTTGGATTTTATCAACTCCGGTCCGCCGGAGTTAAAATTCCCTTCACTTCTCTTCCCTTCACTTCTCTTAACTTCAGGAACCGGAGTGGAACCGCTCTGGATACTCTCTGGATCCAGATTGGATCCATTTTGGAATACATTGGATCCATTTTGGAATACATTGGATTCCGAGTACTTTTCTAGCTCTAGACCTATCTTATGCCACGTCTTTTTCGGCTCTTCGTCAACCTTGATGTTTATATAAGACGTTGGTTGTCTATCCTTTTTCAATGTCTGATGTTCTGAAAACTTGATAATCTTGAAATACTGCTTTTCTTCATAATTGATGACTCCCCAAAGCCCTTGGTTCAATAATTCCTTGATCCAATTGTTGAATTTTTTAGTATCTATATCCTTCATTGGGAAAATAATAGCCTTCAATGTGTTTGCATTATGTGGTAAAAGTCCGAAGTCATCCGCGTGAGGAATACCCCATGTGAAGAGCAATTGTGCCTCTGTTGATAAACAGTTCACTTGATCGCTAACTGATATTTTTTTGTCTAACATTCTCTTTTGAGCCATGGTTTAATTTAATCTAATGTTTCTTTCATATTCCTCAACCTTTGCTTTTAATCTCTTAATGGTCGCCTTTTGGGCCTCTATCTCCTTTATGACTATCTCACTGTGTTCTTTCTGCATTTTCTGGAGCATTTCACTTATGTAGGGGAGATCCTTTTTCTTGATCTTTCCTACCCTAGACTCAATAAATGAGTACAAAACACTACGCCAGTTCTCTGGCGATAGCTTTAACCTCATTATTTCTTTAGGACTATCTAAATCTAATATTATGTTGTTCATTTGTTTTTAATTTTATAAAAAATATCCACTCAACTAACCTTGTCTTTTAGCCCACAAGCTCAAATCCCTTAGAGCCCCCGTATAGTGTAACCTATACGGATAACTGAAAGGCAAAGTTAGTAAAATAGATATTTCGGGATTTACACTTTGACTTCTATGTTCTCAAATTATATTCTGCTTTTTTCATTTTGTCAAATGGGGGTGCTAAAGTTTATTTAACACCCCTATTGACTTATCGAATCTAACTGTTCAAAAACGGATTAGACTTGAAATTGTCGACCTCGGCTTTCAAACCTCTTAGGTTTGTCATAAAAGTCTTTGGTTCAACAGCGATCAATGATTGCATATATTGTTTGATGGCGTCTTGCAATGATTGACTATTTTTAAATTTAAAATAGCAAATTGGAGAAACTTTTTGACCTTCTAACTGATAATCCACCCCTTCCATGTAGAATTTTAGAGTGACTAACGTAGAGGCTAGAGTTATATCCTTTGTAGAATATACTTCATTTGTTTTTTGATTTGATTCCATGTTATTTAATTTAATTTAATCTTTATTAAATTTCGACCTTCAACTAGTTTAGCATAAGTATTGTACAGAAATCAAAACCCGTTTTTTTGTGAGGAAAAAACGGGTAAGACTTAAGATTTAAGAGAATCGGAGTCGTAGGGCAAAATATAAGTAATAAAGCTTGATCCCCCGCGTCGTCATCTGGTATCCTATGTTTCAAATTATATTCTCAAACTATTTAAAAGTCAAGTCCCACCAATTGATTACCATTTTTACCTATGTTAGCATTATTGTATGTCGTTTTATGTGTGAGGACGGCATTCGATCAGTTAATTAAAAAAACAAAATTATGGAAGAAGAAGAAAAAAAGAAGTTAAAACAACTATATAAGATCAAAATGTTCTTTTCGGACTCTCTAATGGTAATAATGCTGAGTTTTTTTGTGGTTATGCCATTTATAGTGGTTGGATTCGTAAGCTCCTTATTCAAATCGGGTATTATTAGTTAGCACTATACTAGACGGATAAGCAATACTAATGTTAGTATTATCGTAGAAGGTTTGATAGAGATCATTTTAAAAGGGCAGGGTTAGCTTAAAACGCTTGAATCCACTCGATCTCGCACTTTCTTAAAATATTACCCTACATTGGAATAAGTTAGATTCGGTAGGGCACAAACGGCCCCTTAGGGGGCCATTTGTATCAAAGAGTTAATAATTAATAAAATTATGGATAAACAAACAAAATGGCTAAAGACACTAAAAGCGATTAAATGTATATTGAAAGTATTAAATGAGGAATTAGTGGTTTCTACGACCCTTATAATGCTAGTAGCTACGTTCCTGATAATACTGAAGTTAGCTGGATTAATTTAAAACAAACCTATAAAATATGAAAAAAGAGAAAAAAGTTATAATCTATTCAACCCCGTCCTGTTTCTATTGCAAGAAGGCAAAGGAATTTTTCGATAAGAGCAAGGTAAAATACGAGGAAATAAATGTAGCTACGGACCTAAAAGCACGTGAGGAAATGGTCATGAAGTCTCAACAATTGAGCGTTCCCGTCATTTTAGTGGGCTCTAAAGTCATTGTTGGGTTCGATATAGAGCAATTAATTGACGTTTTGGATTTGTAAAATAGTTTAACTAATGTTATATTTATAACAATGTTAGACTATGGAAAAATATAAAAAATACAAGGACAAAGAAAAGCGAAAAGAATACAATCGTATTTATCAGGCTCAATATATGAAAAAATATCGAGCCAAATTAAAGGCGGAAGGAAAACCGATTTGTTCAAACCGTAGTGGTTATTTAAAAAGTCTAAGACTAAAGGTTTTTGAGATATTGGGCGGGGCTATGTGCTCGGAGTGTGGATGCGATGTTTATGAAATATTAGAAATTAATCATAAAAAGGGTGACGGATTTAATGATAGAAAAACAAGAAAAACCAGACAATTAATTAGAGATATAATATATAACAGAACAAATATAGAAGATTACAATGTTCTGTGTAAAGTTTGTAATATAAGACACTATGTTGATATAGTAAGAGGTATAAAAGGCCATAAGATAATTTGGGATAAGCCCCATTAATTCAAGGGCAGAATGTCTTCCTTGTAAGAAGAAAATACCTGGTTCAATTCCGGTATGGGGCTCACTAAAAATTTGATAATAAGTTCATACTAATGCTATAATTGGCATATCTTTGACAACTAAAAAGGAGTTTTTAATGAAAATCCATATACTAGGAAAGGTTATGAGGGTTTTTGCCGATCAAGTGACTAAAATGGAAATCCCAGAAGGGATTGAAATGATGAAAACCTGGGTAAACGGCAAATTAGTAGAAGTTAGAAGAAAAAAACCGATAAAAGGAGGCGAATTAAAATGGAAAAGTACGACATAGTTCTAATTATTCACTTCCCGGAAGGCCCAGAGATTGCTCTGGCTCGGGATGTAAATATTCCTCTCGCAGACATGATTAAGAATATAAAGGCTAATGCTGGCTCCACTAAAATAACTTGGACGGCCTGGTCTCGTAAGAAGCAAATCATTGATAGCGGTACGATAAATCCAAATGGAGAAGAGGATTAATAATATGGCCTTCACGATAAAGTATTCAGAGCAAGCCATGATAGGTGGAAAGCCGCCCGTCAGGTATGAGCTTATAGACCTCAATAAAGAGCAAGCTAGGAAGGCTCTTATGTTTCTAATGGTTCCGACCCCTGGAACGCTTATAAAGTGGGTTATATACGAGAATGGAGCGGTTGTGGGCAAGGGAGATAATAGGGAGGTTAAATGAAGATATTGGTTATTCAAGTAGTAAGAAGTATAACTGGATATGAAGTTAAAGACCTCGCAGCAGCTAAAAAGTTTATCAAAGAATTTAAACTTTATATATCACCAATAGATATAGAAGTTTATGACGGAGATAAGCTTGTCTATAAGACAAAGAAAAAATAAGACGCCTTTTATGGGGGCGTCTTTTTTGCTATTGACTTTTAATTAGTTATGATATATACTGTTCTCTCGGTTGGTTAAAAATTGCTAGGAGGATCGAAATTGAAAAAGAAAGAAACTATCGGTATATCGAAGTTTAAGTCTCTGTATCCTGCGGAAATACAGAATATAGTCAAAATAATGACTAATCAGGGGTCTTTAAAAACAGAAAAGGGCTTTCCCAGGCCCTTATTCGGTGGTAGATATCGCATAATAAATGGAAAACTTCATCGTATAGGTGATATTTTCGGCGAATAGGAGGTGTTTATGGGTATGTTAAGGCGGAGATATTTACTTCGGCCTGTCGCTCATTGTCAAAATGGGTGTTGTATATGCCCCGGCGGAAGTCGTTTTCCGTCCGGGGTATTTTATTTTGTAAAAAAAATAGTAGGCCTTTAATGAAAATTCTCAACTTCCAAAGCGTTTTTAAAAAAAAGGAAAGTTTCAACTTCCAAGGCTTCTTAAAAAAAATCTAGCACTATCTTATTTTTCAATGTGATAGTGTTAGATTCTTTTTTTTATGCATGATCGTCAAAATGATTATTTAGAAATTCTTCTCCATTTTTCCATTTCATTGCTCCTCTAAACCCCATTCCCGGTTCTGAATAGTTCATATGAAATTCTAGTTCCGGATATTTTTCTGCTATTGTTTGAAATGCTTGGATGGGTGGTCCCCATGCCGTATCAAACATTGCTTCTATTTTTCCATTTTTTATTTCATTTGTCATTAGGCTTACTTCGCATAAGTCCCATTTTGTTCCCCAGTTGGCTAAATTCCATTTATACCAGTCTTCTGCTTGTTCTGGTGGTATAGGGACTAGTTTTTCTAATGATATTTTTTGTTCTCCTTTTGCTTTTTCTAGGAATTCTTCTATTTCTTTTGGTTCTCCTTTTATTTTTAATGTATTAAAGCACCAGTTTGGCATATTTTTTTTTCATTAATTATTAGGGGTAGTCTGGTGACTACCCCATTGTCTTTCTATTTGGAAAATAGATTTAGACTAATTTTGATACTGCTGTTTTGGTGTATGTTGAAATCATTGTTGCAACTTTGTCATTAATTGCATCAATTGATGCTTTCCATACTCCATTTTGCACATCGAGGATCTTTGCATTTCTGTCTGTGAGTACTTTGTTGAGATCTACGATTTCTTTGTCTATTTCTAATAACATTTCATTAATTGATTTAATGTTGTTATTGAATCCTTCTTTGAGATCTTCTGCTCTTGGGTCGAGTGAATCTACTTTGCTTAAGTCGTAATTAACACATGCCAATCTTTTTGTGTAGTTTGTCTTTGTGTCATTGAGGTCTTTTAATTGACTTTCTAATATAAAGATCTCTGCTCTTACTCGATTGGTTTTATCTAATCTCATCTCGTCTCTTGCTAATACTCTTAATTTACTGACTACTTCGTTGTAATTTACTAATCCTGCTTCTCCTGCTACTGTTTTTGTTGTTTCGTTCATTTTTGTTGTTTGTATTGATTAATATTTGTTTAAATTCTTCGGTGAATTTGTTTATGTCTTCTACATATTTATATACTTTATCTGCATTTCTTAATATGTAGTTTATTATTTCTGCTAATTTTCCTTCTTCTATTTGTCTTATTAATGCTTTTCTTTTGCATCCCATCATTTCTATCATATGTAGGTTCCATAATCCTGTTCTTGTTTTTGAGTATATCAAGTGATAGTTAGTTTTGGGTATCTTTACCAATCCTTTGTTTTTTAGATTAGTATTATATAATATTTCTACGTTTGTTATGTTTTCTATGTTCATCTTTTTATTAGCATATGCTTATCCCATTTCAAATCCTCATAAGATTTTGGAAATGTCTTTTTAAATAGCCATATACTCCATCTACAAGCTTTTAATTCGCTTTCTCCGAATAATGCGTGTGCTAATTCGTGTAGAGTGCTTATAATTGATGGTTTGTTTTGGTCAAGGAATATAGTATTTACTCCTGTAATTCCATTGATTTCGCAACACGGGTCTTTATTTTTTTGGATTTCGACCTTTGTGGGATTTGTCTGTGGAAAAATTGTGTATTTATCTACTATTTTAAATATGAGCTTTTTTAATGATTTATTTTTTTCATTATTACTCATATTTCTCCATATTCCATCTACAAAATATTGTTTCTTCCATTCATAGATTGTTTCTATGACTGGCTTTTTGAACATAACTTCTTTTTCTAGTATTTGTTCTTTTGTAGGATACATGTTTTTATCTATCGGCTAGATTACTTTCTAACATTTTTTCTTTCTCATATTCTTTCTGTGCTTCTTCCATTTTTATGTCTTGTCTCATATTTAATGTTTTTCGCTGTAATCTTTTTAATTCGTCATAGACCATGTCTGCCCAAGTTTTGATTGCCATCTCATCTGTTGGGTCACGTTCTATTTCTGTTATTGCTCCATCTACGATATCATTGATGTTTTCTAGTACTTCCATTGTTATCTTATCTTGTTCTGTTTCTGCTAATATCATATCTGGTGCATCATCGCCTACTTCTTTTGTGTTTGGTGTATAGGAATCACTTATTCCATCATCGTCGTAATAATCATATCTTTTTCTATTATTTATTTCTTTAAGCTTTTCATTGTATTTCTTTGTTACTTCATCATTTGCTGATGTTCCTGAAAAGCCGAATGTTTTTTGATTGTATTGATTATACGGCGTTGTTCTTACATCGTCCTCTTTTTCTTTCTCAATTACGATGTTCTTCTTTGTTAATTCCATTTTCTCATCTAATTCAAATGAATACATTATATCTTCTTTGATGTCGTCTCCTATATTCTCGCTTGCTAGCATTATCATTCCTCTTGTTTTAGCCATTTTTAGCGGGGATGATCCATGTCTTCCGAAATAGACTCTTAAAACTTTTTGTTTCTTTTTGTCTATTTGTAATACTATGAATGCTGCTCCTCCTATTGTTCTGTATTTCTTTTCTTGTCCTTCTATATATCTGGCTAATTCTGTTGCTAATGCTTCACTATCATTGAATTTTATTACTCCATTCCAGTTTTCTTTCATTTCGGTTTGGTATACAAATCCTAATGCTTCGTGTTCTTTCTTTAATTCATCATCATTATTTATCATTCCATTATGGATTATTAGATAATCATATTTTAATGAACCATTGCTTACAAACATAGGATGTGTTTGTCCTGTTAGATTGGGTGTGGATGTTGGAATTCTGTGATGGACCATTATCATTTCTACTGGGTCTTGGTGAATATCCCACATAAATTTATATCCTTCAGTAGCTCTGTCTACCTTGAATGTTTTATCTGCGAATATTTTTACAATACCAAAACCTTCGGTTCCTCTTTTTCTTTGATTCTCGAAGATGTCTAATGCTGTTTCATTTACTATCTTCTTGTCTTTACTTGTACTTCTTACGAATATTATTCCGCACATTTTGTTGGTATTATTTTTGTTTTAATTATTTTCTTCTTCGTCGTCTTGATCTCTGTCTCTTTCTTCATCTTCTTCGTCATCATATAGTGCTATTTCTTCTCTTTCTGGTTCTCTTGATATTCTGTTACATTCTAGATCTGCTACTGCATAATGAAGTTCTGCGATTGGATTTCTATTTGATGTCATATTGTCATATGTGACATTGTTTTCTGATTCTTCTAGAATTTCTGCTATTAGTCCTTTTGCTTGATTTATTAGATTTTTTCCATTCTTGTCTACTGCTATTGGCTCTGTCTTTATATCTTTAATTAGTGTTCCTTTTGGTATTTTGTTTTCTAATTCATATATGATTTTTATGAATTCTTTGACATTTTCTTTGATTCTGTCTCCATATGGAATACCTATAAAGATTTTTTTCATTTCTTCTTTTTCTGGATTGATTCCGGCTATCATCATTTGAATTTCTCTATTTCCTGTTCTGTAGATTTCTGCTCCTGCTGCTTCGAATTTATCTTTGATTTTGCAGTATAATGTTGTTATTGCTTCTTTGTCTTTTACTGTTTTTACCTTGTCTACTCCATTATACATATTTGCTGCATTGTCAAATACTATATAATTGTCTAATCCTTTTTTATTTCCAAATAAGAAATATGTGTGCTTTAATCTCCAGTTGTAGACTGCTGTTCTTTCTACGATTGCTTTTTTGAATGTTTCTACATTAACATCATTGTTATATGTGATATTGACTAATGAATTCATCATATCCATATTTACTGATTCTAATTTCTTATTTAATTTTCTTGTACTTAATAAGTCTTTTTTGGTTGGATTTTCTTTTTCTTCTCTCATTCCCCATCCATTGAGGATATTGTACGCTGCTCTTTGTTTGTCTTTTATTACTTGCTCTGTATTTAGGATGTAGTCAATTTCTTCTTTGTATTCTGGATAGAATTCAAAATTCTTGATTTCTTTTTTGATTCTTTTGAATAATCCTAGTGTTAAGCTTTCATAATCTGACATTGCTAGCATTTGTAGGGCTTCTGCTTGTTTTTCTGTTTTGAAGAATATATCATTTAATTCTTTTATTTTTTCTGGATGATTTATTACTTCATTATAGATTGTTCCTGCATATGCCATTGTTGATAATGCTATCTTCTTTGTTGTTAACCATTCTGCACTTGGTGTTCTGAATTCATATCCATCTGGTATATTATTTCCATTTTCATTGCATACTCTTGCGTAGAATTGTGGTCTATGATCACCTAATCTTCCATATCCTATTTTTGATCTAATTTGTAGATTGATTCTATTTTCACTCATTAGGATTGGTAGATATAGTGATGCTACTTTTTTATGGATATTTGCTATTTTTTGTGCTGTTCTGTATTCTGTTGGAATTGAAAAGTGTATATGTCCTCCTACTACTCCAAAATAACTTAATGTTGATAAGTCGAATAATGGTGCTGCTTTTGTGAATTTCTTGAATATTTCTTCAAGGTTTTCTGCTATTTTATCTGCTGTTGTTGCTGGGGCTGGTCTTATTTCTCCTGTTGCTGATGCTCCATCCCATCCTATTGCTCCTTCTTTTCCTGCTGTGTATCCCATTCCGTCTCTTGTCTTTGTATATTCTTTATTCTTATCTAATATGCTTGTCATTGTGCTTCTGGTATTTAATCTTCTGCCTTGCATAATCATATTAAATTCTGGATCTGCTCCTAGTGTAAAGTTAAATTCTTTCCTCATTTTTTTGTTTAATTAGTTGTGTGTCACATTTTGGACAGTTAATTGGTTCTTCGCTTTGTATTTCTTCTCTTGTTAATAATATTTCTTTATTACATTTATTACATTTTGCGTAGTCTGGGATTCTATCGTGTTGATCCCATGGGTTAAATCTGTCTGTGTATAGTCCATCATTTGGTTTTATTATCTTTGTTTCATCTATTTTCTTTTTCTTTATAGGTTTTCCTGTTTTTTCTGCTTCTGCTTTTGCTTCTGCTTCTTCGTTTATTATTACTAGGTTTCTTAATTGTATATTTGCTTCACATTCTGGGCATGTAAAGTATTCATCGCCTCCTTCTGAATCGTCTGTATTATAATCTCCATCATATACTCTATCTGTGTCTCCTATTTCTGGTTCTGATGGTAGGTCATATGTTCCATATTCTGTACAGTCTCTTGTGAATTTGACATATTCTAGTTTTTCCTCACATTCTGGGCATATATAGTATTTCATGTTTTTTTATGTTAGATATCGAATCCGTCACCTTCAAGGAAGAGTTCATCGATTGCATCACATAGTTTTTCTTCTTTTTTGTTTTGTGTTTTAAAGACTTTGAATGATTTTTTAATTTCTTTTTCATCGTCTTCGACTTTTTTACCTGTTATATTTTTGAATTTTGTTGTTATCTTTTCTTTTTTAGGTTTTGTTTTCTTCATGTGTCATATTCTTAATACTGGCGTGTTGTGTAACACTGGGTTGATCCTCATTGTTAGGACATCGTATAGAGTCCTTTTTTCTTTGGATGCTTTTCAATGTGTCAGGAAGACTTTAATCCGTTCCTATTTACTTGGAACCAGTTTATTTATTACTCCATGTTTATTTCGATCTTTATTATTCTTTTGTCTTTGTTATATGTTGCGTATACCGGATATTCTCCATCTCCATAGCCGCTTGCAAATACTATTCCTGTTCCAAAAGCTCCACTTATAATCATTTCTCCTGCGCTTTCTTTTGTATTACAGGTTATTTTACATGCTTCATCGTAACTGTTTTTTATCTTTTTTGTTTTTGGATGGAATTCTCCGTCTTTCCATTGGTTTAGATAGCATGGGTCTACTATTAATAATTGACCACTATCTACTCCGCAGTGTCCTATTAGTTTTTTCATTTTATTTGTGCTTTTTTTGTTTGGTTAATTCTTTTTTGATTTTGATGACTTGTTTATTTAATTTTTTGCCTAATTTTATTGATTTTTTTTCATTTCCATACCAAGTTATTTCTTTTAAGAAGTGTGCTATTAGTTCTTCTGGCGTGTATCTTCTTAATGTGTTTTCATCAAAGGGAATATTTGCTAGTTCATTCCATTTTCTAAATGATAGAGAATATTTATTGGTTTGGATTACATAAAATCTTTTAAATTCTTCTGTATTTTTATCAAGAAATCCAGCACATTTAACTTCTAAAAATTCTTCTGGGTCTTTGTGTTTTTTTGTTTTTGTTTTTTTTATTTTTGTAAGTATTTTTAGTAAAGGTTTGCACCAGCTTTTATGATAGAGATAGCTAATGGCCTTCTTAAGGTCTTTTAGGTTACAATATTGTGCTATTTCTATTGGTGTTTGATTTATGAATTCTTTAATCATTTAGTTTTGTTTGTTTTAATTATTTGTCTTAACCTCTATCATGAGGTCAGGTGTAAAGCCTGGAAATGGGCTAAATATTGCTATAATGCCTTTGTTACGTTGGATTGTCATAATCCGGGCAATGGTTGCTTTATTTTTTCCTACACCTGTGTTCTACGCCGAATTGAACGGCGAATGCATAAACATAGTCTATACATCCTCATGGCAGAGGTTAAGATTTGTATTTTTTATTTATTGTATTGGTCTTTTAAGAGTATCTTTGTTATTTTAACTCCATTTCCATATACAGGTATATCATATTCGCTTTTGAATGCTTGAATGTCCATATGTGCAAAGTTCACGTTGTTACTATGTCGTGATCCTAATCTTTTATTGAACATTATCTTCATTCCATTGATTATGTTATATTTTGGTGTTGGTGTTATTCTTATTATTTGTTTTGTTGCTAATTTTGCTTCTTTCTTAATTTCTTTTATTTGTGTTGCTCTTGTTGTTTTTTTCATTTGTTTTTAGGTTTATTGTATTTGTATAAGATTTTTAGTCTTTCCATTGTTTGTTCTGATCTTTTGTATTTTCCTGCTATTTTGCTTCCTTTTTTGAACCAGAATTTTTTTCCTGCTTTTAAATTGCTTATTGTTCCATTACTATATGTTATATTTGCCTTTATTTGTCTATATGATTCTGGTATTACTCCTCTTTTAAGGTCTAGTCCGTATTCTTTTTTGAATTCTCTTGCTGATTCGTATTTGTGTTTTAATATCATATGTGAACTTAATTGTATATAATATCTTTTACACATTGGGCATTGGATCTTATCTGGACTATATATGCTTGCTTTTGCTTCTTGTCTTTTTCTTTGGCTTATTGCTGCTTGTTTTGCGTATTTTCTATTCATTGCTTTATTTCTGCATGTTGATGAGCAATATGTTCTATATCTTTTTTCTGTTATAGGTTTTTTGCATTCTTTACAATTTGTTCTTATTTGAAT